>SR_TP_S13solDRAFT_1000329_pt1 | contig 21075 bp, 15 predicted proteins | sample SodReaTP_S13sol_FD_11159 | JGI IMG/M metagenome (IMG submission 11159)
GGGCTTTGCCGCCGTGGGCATCGGTGTGGAGGTGGTGGAATGGGGCAAGGTGGGGCGTATCGCCATGTCCTGGGTGATCTCGCCGCTGCTGGCCGGGGCGATCGCCTTCGCCCTGTTTCGCAGCGTGCAGATCCTGATCCTCGACACCCGCGACCCCTTCGGCAATGCCCGCCGCTTCGTGCCGGTCTATATCTTCCTGGCGGCCTTTGTCACCGCACTGGTCACCCTGCTCAAGGGGCTCAAGCACCTGGGCCTGCAACTGAACACCTTCGAGACCTACAGCGTCGCTACTGCCGTTGGCATCGTAGTCACTGGTTTCGGGGTGCGCGCCATCCGACGCATCAAGGTGGACCCCGATGCCGAACGCAGTTTTCATTTCACCAGCGTTGAGAAGGTGTTTGGCGTGTTGATGCTGGTGACCGCCTGCGCCATGGCCTTTGCCCATGGCTCCAATGACGTGGCCAACGCGGTGGGACCCCTGGCGGCGGTGGTGAGCGTGGTGCAAAGCGGCGGCGTGGTGGATGCGCGAACGGCCATGCCCATCTGGATCCTGATCCTCGGTGGTGTGGGGATCGTGGTGGGGCTGGTCACCTATGGCCACAAGGTGATCGCCACCGTGGGCACGGGCATCACCCAGCTCACCCCCAGCCGTGGATTCGCCGCGACCCTGGCCGCAGCCATGACCGTGGTGATGGCCTCGGGCACCGGCCTGCCCATCTCCACCACCCATACACTGGTAGGGGGCGTCCTGGGTGTGGGCATGGCACGGGGTATCGCGGCCATCAACCTGGGGGTGGTGCGCACCATCTTCCTGTCCTGGATCGTGACCCTGCCGGCGGGGGCGATCCTGGCGATCATCTTCTTCTTTGGCCTGAAGGGGGCGTTCGGCTTCGTGGGGTGAGCCGGGGTGGGGTGATGTCTCTCGTAGGAGCCCCGACCCCGGGGCGAACGGTGGGCAAATCGCCCCGGGGTCGGGGCTCCTACGAGGCAAACCCAGGCCCATCGCAAGTCTTTGACACTACCCCAACACCCGCTCCACCACCCCCAGCACCACCGCACTCAACACCAATAGACTGATCAGGCTCAAGCGCCACCCCGCCCGCACCATGTCCGGCACGGCGATGCGTCCGCTGCCGAATACGATGGCATTGGGTGGTGTGGCCACCGGCAGCATGAAGGCGCAGGAGGCGGCCAGGGCCACGGGTACCGTCAGCAGCAGAGGATGTTCGCCCAGGGACGCGGCCAGGGCGGCGGCAAGGGGCAGCAGGGTGGCGGCGGTGGCGGTGTTGCTGGTCACGTGGCTGAGGAGCATGGCGGTGAGGGCCACTATCACCACCATGGCCCAGACCGGCAGGGCGGACAAACCGCCCAGGGCGGTGGCTACGGCATCGGAAAGTCCGCTGCTGCCGATGGCCGCCCCCAGGCTCAGACCGCCCCCCACCAACACCAGCACCCCCCAGGGCAGTTGCCGGGTGGCATCCCAGTGCAGCAGGTTTTCCCCGCGTCCGCCCCCGGCGGGGAGCAGGAACAGGGCCAGGGCACCCAGGATGGCGATGCCCGGATCGGTCAGGGTGATGCCGGGGATCATCGCGTCCAGCAGCGGGCGGGTGAGCCAGGCCAGGGCCACGGCGACGAACACCACGGTGACCCGTCGCTCCGGACCGGTGATGGGGCCCAGGGCCTCCCGCTGTTGCCGGATCAGGGCGCGAATGCCTTGCAAGTCCCGTCGGGGCAGGGGGAAGACCCAGCGACACAGCACCCACCAGCAGGCGAGCAGGAGGATGAGGGCCACGGGCAGGCCTACAACCATCCACTGGGCAAAGCCGATGCGAAGCCCGTGGTGCTCAGCCAGGAAACCCGCCAGAAGGGCGTTGGGGGGCGTACCGATAAGGGTGGCCATACCACCGATGTTGGCGGCGAAGGCGATACCCAGCAGGAGGGCGAGAGCGAAGTTGCGGCCTTCTGCCTCGGTGACGCCCTGGTCTTCCATCAGCAACAGCACCGAGATGCCGATGGGCAGCATGAGCGCCGCCGTTGCGGTGTTGCTGACCCACATGCTCAGGCCCGCGGTGGCGCCCATGAAACCTGCGATCAAGTGCTCCAGGCGCCGTCCGGCGCCGGCCAGGATCAGCAGGGCGATGCGCCGGTGCAGGTTCCAGCGTTGCAGGGCCAGGGCGATGATGAAGCCGCCCAGGAACAGGAAGATCAGCGGGTTGGCATAGGGGGCGGCAGCGCTGTTGATGTCTACTGCCCCCAATAGGGGCAGAAGGCCCACGGGCAGCAGGGCGGTGACCGGGATGGGGATGGCCTCGGTGACCCACCAGGTGGCCATGAGCAGTGTGAGCGCCCCCACCTGCCAGGCCTCCAGAGACATGTTTCCCGGCGGGCCAGACAGCAACATGAGCAGGAAAAGGCCGGGGCCCAGCACCAGGCCAAGGCGCTGGCGCCAGCGGGAAGCGGAGGGGGCAGGGCTGGCGGCGGGGCTGTCGGTCATGGCATGGACGAGTGGATGGCGCAGGCGCCATTGTGCAGTCCCGCCGCGGCCCAAGTCCAAAGGGGTTCAGTCATAACCCTGGTAGCTCTCGCAGCCTTCCCGGGCCATGGACGTCAGCTGCTCCGGCATCTCCACGGTGACGAAGTCGTCGATGGACAGGCGCACACTCAGATCATGGTATAGCTGACCTCAGTCCGCGTCTGTGGTCCCTCGTAGACGCTGCGTAAGTCGGCTTTTGGCCCAGGCCGTGTGCTCCCGCACCAGCGCCGACGGGTGATCCATTCGCGATTCGAGGACGGTCATGGACCGCACCAGGGGCTCGCCGTTGCCCAGGGCTACCGCCACGTTACGCAGCCAGCGCTCGTGGCCTATGCGCCGGATGGCGCTGCCCTCGGTACGTGCCAGAAAAGTGGCCTCGTCCCAGGAGAACAGTTCCGTGAGGGCCGGGCTGTCCAGGCCATGTCGCGCCTGGAAGTCCGGTTCTGCGCTGAGCCGGGCGAAACGGTTCCAGGGACAGACCAGCTGGCAGTCGTCGCAGCCGTAGATGCGGTTGCCCATGAGCGGGCGCAGCGGTTCGGGGATGGCGCCCTTGAGTTCGATGCTCAGGTAGGAGATACACAGACGGGCGTCCAGCTCGAAGGGCGCCACGATGGCGCGGGTGGGGCAGACCTCGATGCAGGCGTTGCAGGTGCCGCAGTGGGCCTCCCCGGGCGGGTCCACGGGCAATGGCAGGTCCGTGTAGAGCTCCCCCAGGAAGAACCAGGAGCCCGCCTCCCGGGACAGCAGGTTGGTGTGTTTACCGATCCAGCCCAGCCCGGATTTTTCGGCAAGGGCCTTCTCCAGCACCGGGGCGCTGTCCACGAAGGCGCGGTATCCGAAGGGGCCGATCTCTGACTCGATGCGCGAGGCCAGACGCTGCAGACGGTTGCGCAACACCTTGTGATAATCCCGGCCCAGGGCATAACGGGAGATAAATCCCAGGGCGGGGTCATGGATCACCGACCAGGGCTCCTTGGCCTCGGGGGGCTGGTAGTCCATGCGCACGGAGATCACCCTCAGGGTGCCGGGCAGCAGCTCGCCGGGTCGTGAGCGTTTGGTGCCGTGACGGGCCATGTAGTCCATCTTCCCGTGGCGCCCGGCATCCAGCCAGGCCAGCAGCCGGGCCTCGTGTTCATCGAGATCCGTAGCGCTGATCCCCACCTGCCCAAACCCCAGTTCCCGGCCCCAGGCCTTGATCCGGTCGGCCAGCTGGCGGGCGTCGGTATGGGAGAGGGTCAGTGACATGGGCGTAGCTTACGTGGATGAGTTGCTGGTACAAAGGTTCTAAGTCTGTGAAGATCAAAAGTCCGAACGCCAAGGATGCGACGGAAATTAAAATGCAAGGGTGCTGTGAAAAGACCCCACTTCTTCAGGAGTTTCATCCCCGCGTCTGCGGGGAACAGCACACGCTAACAGCTCTTTCATCACCCACCTCCGGTTCATCCCCGCGTCTGCGGGGAACAGTCAAGAGCGCCAGTGCTACGCCAGAAATTACCCGGTTCATCCCCGCGTCTGCGGGGAACAGGAAGCGGGTGCGGGCCGATGGGGGCTCGTTTTCGGTTCATCCCCGCGTCTGCGGGGAACAGTGCATCGTGCGGGTCCATGCTCCCGGACATCACGGTTCATCCCCGCGTCTGCGGGGAACAGCGGAGCCGAGGCCAGAGGCCGCGTTTGCACGACGGTTCATCCCCGCGTCTGCGGGGAACAGGTCTCCATGGTAGTCGAGGTGGCGTCCGCCGCCGGTTCATCCCCGCGTCTGCGGGGAACAGATCGGTTTTTGGGGTCTTCTTTTTGGGCGGGCCGGTTCATCCCCGCGTCTGCGGGGAACAGACCAGACCCTGTGTCGGCACCTCGGGCAGAAGCGGTTCATCCCCGCGTCTGCGGGGAACAGTGTAAACGCTACAAGCACGGGGCTTGGGCATCCGGTTCATCCCCGCGTCTGCGGGGAACAGGTTCATGCGGCTTCCTCATGCGGATGGCTAGCCGGTTCATCCCCGCGTCTGCGGGGAACAGCGAGGCATCGGCCCGCTCCTGCCGGTCCTTTACGGTTCATCCCCGCGTCTGCGGGGAACAGAGCGTGGCGTTTGCGCCGACCGTGCCCTTCACCGGTTCATCCCCGCGTCTGCGGGGAACAGCTCGCTGCCCTGCGTATGACCGTCACCCGGCACGGTTCATCCCCGCGTCTGCGGGGAACAGCAAGATCACGGAGACCACATGAGCACACCTAACGGTTCATCCCCGCGTCTGCGGGGAACAGGTGCCCGAGAGCTGGGTGATTTACGATTCAGTTCGGTTCATCCCCGCGTCTGCGGGGAACAGATTTCGTTGTCCATCCGCAGGAATCTCTCGCGCGGTTCATCCCCGCGTCTGCGGGGAACAGTTATGGACAACGAGGCCAACTATGAATATTCGCGGTTCATCCCCGCGTCTGCGGGGAACAGAGGCTGCCAACGAAGGGCTCAAGCTGCTGGCCCGGTTCATCCCCGCGTCTGCGGGGAACAGGATGCCCTGCTGAATCTGGCGGTGACCCCTTACGGTTCATCCCCGCGTCTGCGGGGAACAGCCAAGAACCGACTGGTGGAGCTTTCCCAGGAACGGTTCATCCCCGCGTCTGCGGGGAACAGGCCACGTCACGCAACATCGGGTCAAGCTCTGTCGGTTCATCCCCGCGTCTGCGGGGAACAGTGCGAGAACAGGACTGCGCCAGAAAACCTGCACGGTTCATCCCCGCGTCTGCGGGGAACAGCCATGACTGACGCGTCTGCTAATTCCTGCTGGCGGTTCATCCCCGCGTCTGCGGGGAACAGGGCTCCTGCTGTGCCTGCCTGCTGCCCTCGGGCGGTTCATCCCCGCGTCTGCGGGGAACAGTTGAGAGCGCAGCATATGTCGCTCGCTACGTACGGTTCATCCCCGCGTCTGCGGGGAACAGCAACAGGATGACCCTGATTCCTCAACGGATTACGGTTCATCCCCGCGTCTGCGGGGAACAGCATGGGCTAGCGGTTGGCGGTCTGGTATCTGCCGGTTCATCCCCGCGTCTGCGGGGAACAGTCTAGCGGCTGGGGGAAGAATGACTACAAGGACGGTTCATCCCCGCGTCTGCGGGGAACAGCACAGGCAAGGCGCCCATCAGGATGTCACCCGCGGTTCATCCCCGCGTCTGCGGGGAACAGGGCGCGAGCTTTTCCGTTGACGCCACCGGCCTGCGGTTCATCCCCGCGTCTGCGGGGAACAGGCTCACCTCACACCTCCTCGCCCACCCGACAGCGGTTCATCCCCGCGTCTGCGGGGAACAGGCCATTACAAGCGCGCACCGGTACGAGTGACACCGGTTCATCCCCGCGTCTGCGGGGAACAGGTGACCCGGTGGCGTTTGTGGTCAGCCTCAACCGGTTCATCCCCGCGTCTGCGGGGAACAGTCGAGTGGGCTTCGTCATGGCCCAAATAATAGCGGTTCATCCCCGCGTCTGCGGGGAACAGATGTCCGACACCACCACCTCCGTGCTGTACCGCGGTTCATCCCCGCGTCTGCGGGGAACAGCCGGGGCTGACCCAGCTATCACAGTCAAGAGGCGGTTCATCCCCGCGTCTGCGGGGAACAGAGCTTGAGCCCTTCGTTGGCAGCCTGCCCAAGCGGTTCATCCCCGCGTCTGCGGGGAACAGTTCAAAGCAAGACCCGTCCGCGTACTCGCACACGGTTCATCCCCGCGTCTGCGGGGAACAGGGCTCGACGCGCTCAACAGGGGCCGCTTCTCGCGGTTCATCCCCGCGTCTGCGGGGAACAGCCTGCCGATCACCTTGCCATGCACCGTGTCATCGGTTCATCCCCGCGTCTGCGGGGAACAGGCCCGAAGGGACGAAAGCGACAGCCAAATGCACGGTTCATCCCCGCGTCTGCGGGGAACAGGGCCGCGATCCTGGTCCAGCAGCAAAACGGGTTCGGTTCATCCCCGCGTCTGCGGGGAACAGAACACCCTGGCGGAACTCATAGGCAATGCGGGCGGTTCATCCCCGCGTCTGCGGGGAACAGTGGGTGCGGGAGACATGGGCGGCCCCGCACTCCGGTTCATCCCCGCGTCTGCGGGGAACAGGAGGGAAAGCGGGAGGCATCCTGCAAGTACGGCGGTTCATCCCCGCGTCTGCGGGGAACAGTCATCCGGCGCGGTGATACCCAGTCGTACCTGCGGTTCATCCCCGCGTCTGCGGGGAACAGTAAATGCGAATCAATTGCAACAACCCTACCTCCGGTTCATCCCCGCGTCTGCGGGGAACAGTTCATGCGCGTGATGTGGACGAGCATCCAGGACGGTTCATCCCCGCGTCTGCGGGGAACAGTTTAAATCACGCTTGCGTGGCCGCCCCATCTACGGTTCATCCCCGCGTCTGCGGGGAACAGCAGTCCAAGGCGAGTTGTCCTTCTCATCAACTCGGTTCATCCCCGCGTCTGCGGGGAACAGGCCGCGCCCGCAAGGTCAATACCCCCCGGAAACGGTTCATCCCCGCGTCTGCGGGGAACAGGCAAGGGATCATATAGCCGTATTGCTCTAGTCCGGTTCATCCCCGCGTCTGCGGGGAACAGAGGCTACGGCCATTGCAGATTCCATGTACGACCGGTTCATCCCCGCGTCTGCGGGGAACAGCTTGGCTTGCTCCCGGCGTACCTGCTCTACGGCGGTTCATCCCCGCGTCTGCGGGGAACAGGGCCATGACGCCAGCCAGGGTGCCCGTAGCGGCGGTTCATCCCCGCGTCTGCGGGGAACAGTTACCGGCCACAAGCACCTCGATCTGGTTCACCGGTTCATCCCCGCGTCTGCGGGGAACAGCTGATACCACTCGCAAAGCTGGGCAACCTCATCGGTTCATCCCCGCGTCTGCGGGGAACAGGCGGGCTCCATGCCCTTCTGCATGCGTCGGCCACGGTTCATCCCCGCGTCTGCGGGGAACAGCATGGAGAGACGGTCGGCCGCTTCGAGTAGGACGGTTCATCCCCGCGTCTGCGGGGAACAGTGGTCCAGGCGACGGATAAAGCCATCGTAGGCCGGTTCATCCCCGCGTCTGCGGGGAACAGCCAATATGTATTCAGTTGTTCTCTGTAAATATCGGTTCATCCCCGCGTCTGCGGGGAACAGCTCGGCTTCTGCCGTGCGGCCCGCCTCATAGCCGGTTCATCCCCGCGTCTGCGGGGAACAGTCTATTTGCTTGCTGGTTGCTTTGGCCATCGTCGGTTCATCCCCGCGTCTGCGGGGAACAGTGCCCGGACTGGCCTACACCAACGGCCACGACCGGTTCATCCCCGCGTCTGCGGGGAACAGAGCGACATAGCCGTCGTCAAGCTCCAGCGTGGCGGTTCATCCCCGCGTCTGCGGGGAACAGGGTGATGCTCACTTGTCCACCTTCCCATCCAGCGGTTCATCCCCGCGTCTGCGGGGAACAGACCGACGTAGGGCAAGGGCTAGTGTGGATTTCCGGTTCATCCCCGCGTCTGCGGGGAACAGCGCCGAGGTCTGCGTCGCTGAGGCGGGAATGGCGGTTCATCCCCGCGTCTGCGGGGAACAGTGGACCTGGTTGAGATCGGCACCTATGCGTGGCGGTTCATCCCCGCGTCTGCGGGGAACAGGGCGACATAGCCGTCATCAAGCTCAAGCGTGGCGGTTCATCCCCGCGTCTGCGGGGAACAGTGACGTACTGACTGTGCTGGAAACGGATGAGTCGGTTCATCCCCGCGTCTGCGGGGAACAGCGACGGTGCCCGCCTGGGTCTGTGTTCCCTATCGGTTCATCCCCGCGTCTGCGGGGAACAGTGGGGACCAGCGCATCATCTGCTGCCCTGCAGCGGTTCATCCCCGCGTCTGCGGGGAACAGTCTTCACCTACCATGTTGAAATTAATGAAGAAAAATAGCCAGATAAAATCCACCAGATTTCAGGGGCGGCTTCGGCGGGACTTGCGAATTGTTAAAGAGCACCAAAATCCTCATCATCGGGGATCTCAGGAAGGAAGGAGACCAACTTCATACCATCCACGTCTTTGGGGATGCGGCGGTTGGGGCCGAGTGTCATGAAGTCGAATCCGGCTTCGTTGTTGGTGCGCCAGGCGATCACGGCGTTGCCCTCGTCAATGCCTGCTTCGATCTGTTCCCAGATCATGTCGCGCACTTTGACCGAATAGTTGCCCACGTAGACGCCAGCTCGAATCTCCAACAACCAGGCGGCCAGACGGCCGCGGAGTCGTGGCGGTGCGTTTTCAACCACGATGACCATCATCTCCCATGCCTCGCTTGTTGGGTATGGCGGGAGGAACCGCTTCGGGAGCTGGTTCCGGCGGTGTATCACCAGCTGCGGCCAGGACATCATTGGTCATCGGAATAAGACGGTCGAGAAGCCGGCTTTCCCGAAAGACGTCCCGGCACGCCTGCCGTACCTTTCGTTCGGGGTTTCTGGGCGACAGGGCCGCGGTCTTGAAGGCAATTGGAACAACGGTGTCGAACTTGACGATATCAGCGATATCGTACACGAAGGACAGGGGCTTGCCGGTGTGAATGAAACCGATGGCCGGCGCATATCCGGCGGCTAGAATCGCTGCTTCGGTCACTCCGTAAAGACAGGCGGTAGCAGCGGACAGACAGCGATTGGGCAGGTCGGCGTTATCCCATTCGGCTTGGTCGTAACGCCGACCCTTCCATGTAACACCGTAACGCTTGGCCAGCAGTTCGTAGGTCTTCTTGACGCGTGCGCCCTCGATACCACGCAGCTGGTCGATACTCCTGCGACTTGGTGCTTCTTCCTTGAACCGCAATGCGTACATTTTGCGTACCACCTTGAGGCGAAGACCGTCGTCCAGGGCGAGTTTGGCCTGGTACAACAGCTTGTCAGAGCGGGCTCCGCCAGGCTGTCCGGCGGAGTAGAGGCGAACGCCGCCCTCGCCGACCCACACCAGCAAAGTGCCGACCTTAGCGGCCAGTGCTGCAGCGCGATGGGACAGGCGGACCCCAGGTTCAAGCAGCAGGCATGCGGTGCCACCGACGGGGATGTGAGTGCGGACGCCGTCCTTGTCGATCATCACAAAGGCGCCGTCGCGCACGTCCACGTGGCAACGTTCGACGAAAAGGATGGAATGTCGCTCCTTGATGGGTATAGGGCCAATGTCCGGGAGCATCGGTCCAGCGCTATTCCGATGGGTGTTCATGGGGAGGTATCACCTGTATCACACGCGCCGCACCATCAGCATCCCGCACCCCAGTCCCTTGGCGGGTCCAATGCCGGAAAATAGCGCGCGTCTGAAGGCCTCTGTGTCAGTCACGGTCAGTAGGCCGCCGAAGTCCAGAGAACTGAAGCGGATCGGTTTTAAGCCACCACGTTTGATGCTCTGGTGCTGCTCGTAGCCGTCAATGGTCACCTGTCCTTCCTCGTACCGGAAACCATGCTTGACTGCTCTTGAAGTCAGCCAGTCGAGGCCAGCGTCCCGTATGATCGATTGCAGCGGGGGTCGTTCCGAATGGGGGAGTGTCTTGAAGCCCATCTGCCGCTTTCTGTCCATGACCACGTCGTGGCGGATACGTTTTCCGCTTTCGTTTTTGTGTGTGACGACCGGGTTGGCGCGCAGACTGAAGGCGAGCCTCATGCCTGATTCTATCCTGGGTGTATATGGTTTGGTTTCAATCTTCCAGAGCGCTTGCTCATCCCGTGGCTCTCGGGCGGAAATGGCGTAGTAGCGCGGCCAGTGGCCAACATCCTCGCGTCGATAGATAAAGTCACGCTCTTCTACGCCTTCGAACAGTTGCCAGATGAATTGATGATGCTGGTAGTCATCCGCAGACATGCGCGTGAGCAAGCGTGCCACATCAGCCCCGGAGCGATTTAATTCAATGCGGCTGAAGTACATCATTAGCCCCTCCCTTTCGCTTCCGCCGCCCGCTCGCTTCGGTAATACTCGTCGCGCTGCGTGAACTGCCATCGTTTGCGGCTGGTCGGTTCATCGCGGCGGGGCCGGACATGAAGCGCTTCCATCCCGGGATGTTCCGATGCCTCCCAGACATAGATGCGCTCATCTCCTGATGGGAGCCATCGAAGCAGTGTCTGGTCCGGGAACCGGGCCTGATCGAAGGCTTCCCTCAGATTCCCTGTGGATACGATATGAGGCGCCAAAGGCAACGCGGGCGGGCAGGCCTTTCTGCCGAGGTACAGCGTGAATCGAGGGCGTCTCAGGGCCTCTTTCAACTGCTCCAGTGTGTGGGTGGCTATGGGGCCTCTATGCCATATCGCGATGCTATAGAGCGCGTCGGTGCGGTAGTCACGTTGAGAGAGCAGGGTGTTGACGGTTTCGTTTTGCAGCTCGTCCCGTCGGGTACGGTAGTGCACCCCCTTGCGTTCCGGCGGAACCTGGATGGTGTGGTAATCGCGGAGCAGCTCTCCGCTTCCGTGAACGCAAATGGCCAGTCCGAGGCTGGTTGCCAAATCAAGCTGGCGTGTCTCTTCCTCGCGAAGAATCCCCAGCGCAGCCGCCAGTAGGCCGATGATGGCGGAGCGGCCGGGCCAAGCCGCTGTGGGCCTGACCTCGCCTACGGCGATCTCGCCCCAGGAGACGAGGGGGCCGTACAGGCGAAACAGCAGATAGTCGGTCATGGCCTCACTCCGTGACGAAGTCGATGATTTTCCGCAGGCTCCCTTCGCCCGTGGCGAGGTTCATCGTGCATCGCTTGTCGGCGCAGGCGTCGTAGGCCTGATCCATGGACGCTACGGTCTTGTCCAGTGCTGCGATGGACTGTTCCAGCATGTCGGTGCCGATGATGGGTTTGAGAAAGGCCACGGAAAGCGAGCGCGGCTGCTGATCGCCCAGTTCGGCGAGAATGTAGGAGGCCCGTGCCCGGGAGGCGAAGCTGTTCTGCTTGCCGCCCGGGGCGATGGTGGCGGCGGCCTCGGTCAACGCCGTGAGTGCCTTGTTCGCCAGGGTGTCGTCTCCGCCCAGGTTCTCTTTCAGCAACTCACGGTCAATGCAGATGTACTGGTAAAAGAGGCCCGCGGCGAATTCGGTCTCGCCCATGTGGCCAGCGCCCATATCCTCCTCTCCCGTGTTGAGATCATCAACGGCGGTGAAGAAATCGTCCTCCACTGTCACTTTGTGGACCGTAATGGCATGGGCGACCTGGGCGGCCGCCTCGGTGTTGTAGACGGGCGTGTTCGCCAGCATGCGCCCGAACAGGGCGATGTCGGCGGCACTGTGCCGTTTGCGCAGGAGGTCCAGATCGTCCTTCTCCGGGGCACTACCGCGTTCGGCCAACCGGTCGCACAGCAAATCGATGGCCTCGCGTTCTTCCGGGCTGAAGTGCGCCAGTTGCTCGATGTCGAGTGTGTGCAGTGGGTCTTCACTCTTTTTGTCTTCTTTTTTTACCTTGCCGAACACACCGGCGATGTCGATGGCCCAGGTCTTGGCTTCCTTTTCCTTCACACCCTTTTGCACAAGCCGCTTGTAAACCTCACGCCCCATCTCCTTGGTGCGCACACCCACATGGCCGGACAGGGCCTCCTGGAAAAGTTCCGACGTACGCCAGGCCCGCTTCAGGCTTTGGGAAGAGACGCGTAGGCGCTGGGCGCCGCCCATAATGGCGGTCTTGGGTCGCCCCAGGTCGTCCCTGTTGAGATTGGAGGGTGGATAGGAAGTGAGAAGATGGAATTGTGCAAAACGGCTCATGACTTGCTCCTTGTGTTGTTGATTGTGCTGACCAGATCAGCTCGTCACCTTGGAGAAATAGGCGAGGGCCCAGCGCTTGCGGACCACATCCCCCCAGTGGAAGACGGAATCGGCCAGATCATGGATATTCGCCTTCCTGTCCAATTGTCCGATGACCCTGATCATTGCCGGGTAGAAGTCGTCGAAGGACTCCTTGAGCAGGCGGCGGAAACGCAGGGAACTGAGTATGGGTCTGCCGCCCTTCGATTCCGCCATCTGCTCGGCTAAGGGTCGCTCATGTCTGGTTCTGACGTGCGCGATCAGCCCGGCGACGGCGGCAAGTCGATGGATGTTGTGGATGTCCCGCTCCGTCAACTCGCCGCTGCTCTGCCCAGTCAATGCGTCCATACGCTGGAGTAGCCGGTGAAATGCCGGCTCCATCAGCACCTCCTCCGGCTGCCTGCAGCGACGAAGACGGGCGCGGCCGCCGGTGTCCTGCTGTAATCCATCCCACCAGTCCATGAGCGCTCGACTGGTGGCCTGATTCGGGCTGAATTCAAGCTTCATGGGTTTCCTCCCTCACCTGTTTCTCCTTGGTCGGTTTGGTCAGGCCCAGGAGTTCGTAAAGAGCCTTGCCAAAAAGTCTCTTGCGAAGATTGATATGGGCGCGGGCGATGCGTGCCAGCTCCCCTTCATCGAGGGCGCCGCTCTCGGCCCGTTCCGTGAAAAGCCGTTCAGCCTCTGTTCGCAGCCTTCGTAGCCACTGTTCTCGCAGCGGTAGTGCATCATCCCCTTTCATGGCCGCTTCATGGTTTTCACGCAGTAGGGTGTAGAACATGGTCTCGGTCCGCTCCATGAACTCTTGGCGAATGAAGGTCGTATCGCCATTGGCATCGCCTGGGCGAGAGAACCAGGCCTCCTTGATCGCGCTTTGGGTGTAGTACGCAGCCTGGGTGGCCGCATCGATGAGATTGTCCACCTGCCTGATGAAGCGCTCGCGTTCGCCCCCTTCCGGCAGGAGATAGAGGGGGACGGTGGTTTCATGCCAGGCCCGGGCTTTCATGTTGTCCATGTCGTAGCCAAAGGCCCAGAGGCGCAGTTGCGCCCCGTCCATCCGCCTCTCCTTGTGGAAGTGGCTCACCACCAGGGCCGGCTTGCGTGCCTTTCCCGGGGCCACCCAACTGCTCCAGTGGCGATAGCTGAAACCACCGGGCTGGGCATGGCTAGGCATGGGCATGCCGCTCTTTTCATCGATGTAATGAGGTGTCAGGGGATGTTCCCAGGCCCCCGCGTAGTTGATGCCGTAGTTCTTGGTGACATAGTGGCTGATCAGGTTGTCGCTGGCGGTGGAGCAGATGTCGCACTCACCTTGGGTCGGGATGTCCAGATCGAGGCGGATGCGCCGAGGCATTCCCCAGTACATCTGCAATGGATGGGCATGCTGGGGGAGGGTGTCCTGGCCTCGCTTGCCGCTGATACGGGTTTGCGCCAACCAGGGGAAGATGGCCGTGGGTTCGGTGAGTTGCAGGTTTCCGGTCATATTGGCGAGGTTTGCCCGTGGCAGCACGTTGAGCCAAAGGTCCCGCCACAGGCTTGCCTCCAGGCGGTCGCCCTTCGGGTCCAGGGCCACCAGCGTCGTCAGTGGCCCGCCACCCCGCAGGGAGGTACGGTGGCCCGCGCCGCCGCTTGGCGCATTGGTCTGGAGTGTGAACAATGCCGTGGCCGCGCAGGCGGGGCAGATTTGGTGGATGCCGCCCCGCTTGATGAAGTGGTCGGTGTTGTTGCGCAGGGCGTTAGCGCCCGGGGACTCGATCAATAGCGAAGAAATGGGTTTTTGATCACCGTCCAGGGGGTGAAAATCCTGGAGAAAGCGCGCCGAGTCACCGCCGAGCTCGAAGGCGTCTGCATGGAGTGAGAACAATTCGCGCAGCCGCTCCGGCGGCGGCTCTTCCAGCCAACGGTCCCAGTCGATGCCTTTGCCGGGATCTGGCGGCGCGGCCGTTTGCAGCAGGCCGATGAGAAATTGCGCCAGTGCCCCCTGGAAATCGGCCCGGGGGGCATCCAGGGCAACGATTGGGTCCGTATCATGGCCGTCGGTCAGTTGCCATGGGGCGATCCATTCACGTTGGTCACCCCTCCTGCGAACCGGAATCCATGGGTCATGGATTAGATTAAGTGAGCCCATTGTCCTGTCCTTGTCAGATTGCGCATTTCATGGAGGTCAGCCATAACCTTAACCTTAATGGGTATATTCATCACCTACCAGCAAGCCTTCCTGTTCACAATACCGGACCTGCACATCTTCCCCGCGACCGTTGACGGCCGCACCCAGCCCGTTCGAGTCCAGGACCACGAGTACTCCCCAGCGGCCCTTGGCGGGCAGTTGCTCCAGGGCCCGGGCCCACTGCTCCTCGGTGAGTGGCTCTGGCCTTGGCGCATTGGTGATCTTCGAACTTAAGATGGAGACTGACGAGAGGTGCCAGGGGAAGTCGCCGTCCTGATGCAGCGGCACGATGGTATCGCCCTCCAGACGCCCCAGATACACGGGCAGGCTGTCGCCCAGACGTGTGGGTGCCCGTTCCTCGGACCACCAGCGACCGCCTTCGGTCTCGCCGTAATGGGCCGTGATCCTGAAGGCGTTGTAGTCCGCCAGACTTGCCTCGCTACTTTGTGCACCCGTTGAAGAAATGTCGGTGGCTTGCAGTCCTGTTGGCATGTCGGCATCGCCATACACGCCCTCAATCAGGGTGCGTGCATCGTCCGGCATGGAGAAGCCTCCTTGTGCCACCAGCAGGCGCAGGCCGAGCCAGAGTCGGGCGTGATTGGGATACACGAAGGAGGCCCTGGGCAGGAATGAGCTAAGCCACCGCTCGGCAGGTTCATCCACGGGCTCCGGCGCGTAGAGGTGGAGCACCGGGGCGTCCCGCTGGTCCGGTCCTTCGATGGGATTGCCGGCTCCGTCCCGTTTATGGCGTTTCAATCGGCCCGCACGCTGGATGATCAGGTCGATGGGGGCCAGGTCTGTGATCATGTGATCGAAGTCGATGTCCAGTGACTGTTCAACTACTTGTGTGGCGATCAGGACCTGCCCCTTGCGTTCGATCTCGCCGCCGTTCTTGCCAAAACGCGTCACAACGCGGTCCTCGATGGTCAGCCGGTCCCCAAGTGCATAGCGGGCATGAAACAGATCGACATGCCACTCGGGGTGGCGCGTGTTGAGTTCGCGCCACGCCTCGCGGGCGTCCTGGACCGTGTTGCGTATCCAGCAGATGCAATGGCCCTGTTCGACGGCCTGGCTGATCAGCGCGTGCGCCTGCTCTTCAGTGTCGATGCGGTTGATATCTACCCTTCGGCATACCTCCGGGCGAGAGGCAAGTACGGTCTCGCTCAAATCTCGGGCACTTGCCTGGGTGAGTAATGGATAATCCCTTTCGCCAGTGTTCCGCACGGTTATCGACTGCTGGTCGAGACCTTCGTAGTAGGCGTTCAGCAACGCCTGTCGCTGGTCGCTGGGCAGGGTGGCGGAGAGCAGAATGGTGCTGCCGCCCGCCCTGGTGTGGAAGGTGATCAGCGTGCGGAGCAGTCTGAAAAGATAGGCGTCATAGGCGTGCACTTCGTCCAGGATGAGCACCTTGCCGAGAAGCCCCAATAGCCTCAGGGATTGGTGCCGTGAGGGGAGGATGCCCAGTACAGCCTGATCGATCGTACCTACGCCTACCTCGGCCAGCAGCGACTTTTTGGGGTTGTCGGCCAACCAGGCAGCGCAGCGAAACTGAGCCGGTTCGGTTCCATCGCCATACGTGGCTTCGCCCGCCGACGGATAGTTCTCGATGGCATCCCTGAACCCTCGATGCAGGCGCCGGGCCCCGTGCGCCAATACCAGAGACGGTGCTGTATCGCTGACATAGAGGCGGCGATAGACCTCTCCCATGCGCTGGAACATGGCATTAGCCGTGGCCATGGTGGGCAGGGCGAAGTAGACACCCCTTTGCTTTTGGTGCGCCATCAGCCGGTGCGTGAGGATCAGGGCAGCTTCCGTCTTGCCCGCGCCAGTCACATCCTCCAGAAGATAAAATCCGGCGCCGGGCTCAAGCGGCAACGATAGGCAAAGTGCCTGCAAGGGGGTGGGTTCTTTGAAACGCGAGCCGAATAGCTTGACGGGTTCCCGGTATCGAGCAGGCGGGGCCGGAGTCAAGCCGGAGCGTTTAATTGCTTCTTCTGCCCGCTGCAGCGCCAGTGTCCAGTAAGCTTCCAGGGGCATGGGCTCTGCAACGAACGGGAAATATTCTTGATTCGAGCCCAGCCAGTCGCAAAGCACGGCCAAACCCGCCAACCACCACGATGCAGTGTGGACCTTTTCAGGGGCTGGGAGGCTTCCCCCATTTGTATGCTCGAACAGACGGTGCCAATCGTCGAAAAATCGTTTTACCGCTTCCTTGGTTGCTTCGGGGAAGTAGACATCGGCAATTTCCCGCACGGAAGGGTCCCTTGCAGAGACCGGTTTCCCGTGATGGCCCAACACGGTATGCAGCCAGTAATCCGCAGCGGTGTCATAGCAAGGGCGGCGCCTACCGCCGGTGACGTCCAGTAAGCCCCGCTCGAGACAGTGCGGATGCAGCGTATTTTGCCAAAGCAACTCGCCGAGCACGTCATGCCGAACATAGGGCAACTCTGTCCTGTCACCCTGGAGTGCCTCAAATAGATCCGGTCGTAGCGCCTGGAAGTGCCTGGAAAATTTGCCGATGTCATGGAGCCCAAGGAAGAATACTGCCCAGTGCACAAGCATGGTTTCCGAGGTGCCCAGCAGGTCTGCCAAGGTTTGGCGGACACAGCCGTTATGCTGAAGGAACACTTTGCCCACCGCCGCGACATCCAGACTGTGGTAAGGCAATGAGTGAAACGTGGCCCCTTCACCGGCCTTGCCCCAGTAGCGATGGTAAGAGGATTGCAGCATATTCCCCCGGTCGTCCGTGTTGTCGATGCCATTGAGATTGTTTGCTTGATGTCGGGTGCTGGGCAGTATGCGGTTGGCCAAGCCCACTCTTGGCATTCATTTACGATCTGCTGGGGAACATAATGTCTTGATGATGATTTCATTACCAATCCGGCTCTACAGTGCCGCCCAGGTGCGCGAGCTGGACCGCCGCGCCATCCAGGATCACGGCATTCCCGGTTACACCCTCATGGGCCGCGCCGGCGAGGCGGCCTTCGGGTCCCTGCTGGAACGCTGGCCCGGTGCTCGGCGGGTAGGCGTGCTGTGCGGGCCCGGCAACAACGGCGGCGATGGCTATGTCATCGCCCGGCTGGCCCGGGCCGCTGGGCTGGCGGTGTGGTTGGTGGAGTCGGGGGATGCCACGGGGCTCAAGGGCGATGCAGCCCGAGCCCGGGAGGATTTCCTGGCGACGGGGGGCGTGCCCCTGGCGGTCGATGCGACCTGGCCCCAGGCGGATGTGCTGGTGGACGCCTTGCTGGGCACCGGGCTGGACCGGGTCGTGTCGGGCCCGCTCGCCGGCCTCATCGAACGCATCAACGGGGCCGGGCTACCCGTGCTGTCAGTGGACATCCCCTCCGGCCTGCACGCCGACAGCGGCGCGGTCATGGGGCTGGCGGTGCGCGCGACTCTGACCATGAGCTTCATCGGCCTGAAGACCGGGTTATGCACGGGTGAGGGGCCTGAATACTGCGGCCAGTTGTACTTTGATGCCCTGAAGGTGCCCGTGGCGGTCTACCAGGACATGGCGACACGGGCGACCCGACTGGATGCTGACTGTATCTGCGGGCTGCGTCCCCGCTCCCGCAGCGCCCACAAGGGTGCCTTCGGTCACGTCCTGGTGGTGGGAGGCGACCGGGGCATGCCTGGCGCTGCGCGCCTGGCCGGTGAGGCGGCAGCCCGCACCGGGGCGGGACTGGTGTCCGTTGCCACCCATGTGGACCACGCGGCCCTGCTGCCCATGGGGCGGCCTGAACTCATGGTATACGGGATCGCGGGCCCCGGGGATCTGTCGCCTCTGCTGGCCCGAGTCACGGTCCTGGCGGTGGGCCCGGGCCTGGGTCGTGGTGACTGGGGACGGGCGCTGCTGGGGCGCTTGCTGGAAACGGACCTGCCCATGGTGATGGATGCCGATGCCCTGAACCTGCTGGCCGGGGAACCGGCCCGGCGGGATGACTGGGTGCTGACCCCCCATCCCGGCGAAGCCGCCCGGCTGCTGGAGACCGACACGGCCTCGGTTCAGGCCAGCCGTCTGGATGCGGCTCGGGAGATCCAGCGGCGCTTTGGCGGTGTCTGCGTGCTCAAGGGGGCGGGTACAGTGATCGACGACGGGGCCGCCCCGGCCATTTGCACTGGTGGTAACCCCGGCATGGCCAGCGGTGGCATGGGGGATGTGCTCACTGGCATCATCGCGGCCCTGCTGGCCCAGGGGATGACGCCTGGGGAGGCGGCGCGCCTGGGTGTGTGTATTCACGCTCAAGCGGCGGACCGGGCAGCCCGGGACGGTGAGCGGGGCCTGCTGGCCTCAGATCTGATCGCCGAACTGCGCGGGGTGGTCAACCCATGAAGACACCGATCCCCTTCGACGATGCCCTGATCCTGGACCTGCCCGAGGAGGCGGCCATGTTGGCCCTGGGCGCGGATCTGGCCGCCGCCTGCCCCGATGGGGGCCTGGTGGCGCATCTCACCGGTGACCTGGGTGCCGGCAAGACCACCCTGTCCCGGGGCCTGCTCTGGGCTCTGGGGCATTCAGGGGCCGTTAAGAGTCCCACCTATACCCTGGTGGAAAGCTACCAGCCGGGGGCTCGCGTCGTGCATCACTTCGATCTGTACCGCCTGACGGACCCGGAGGAACTGGAGTACCTGGGCCTGGATGAGTATTTCGACGGTCAGTCCCTGTGCCTGGTGGAGTGGCCGGAGCGGGGCGCCGGCGTGATCGGCCCGCCGGACCTGGCCATCCGTCTCAGGGTCTCGGGGGATGGCCGGGAGGGGGCCCTGCAGGCCTTCAGCGAGACAGGCCAGCGCTGGCTGCGGGACCTTGGGGCGCGTAGAAAGGCGATTTTGTCACAGGGCACGCAGAGTTAGAGGCAGAGACACGGGGCTTTAGGGGGGCCAACCACTGGGTTCGTCTTCTTCAGGTCAGGGGCTGTGCGGATCTCGGCCTTTGTCCTGCGTGACTGAACCGCCTCCATCCCGGGCCGCTTTTGTTCGAAACATAATTGGATCGGGTGACAAAGGGCAGTAAGAGATTTCTCTATCTTCATGGAATAACAGGAAAATTGTCTTGCATTTTCCGTTTGTTTGGTCACACTATCAATCAGGTTCGTGATTTTTCCATGGAGTCCGTCGTGGGTCATTCGACTAGCGATCAACAAAGACGACGTTTCCTGCTGGGGCTGCTGCGCGCCTCCGGGGCGACTGCGGTCTCCCTGCTGGCCCCCGGCGCGCTCTGGGCCGCCGGGCGCCAGGTGCGGGCCATCCGCCTGTCCGCCCATGAGGGCCAGACCCGGTTGGTGTTTGATCTGTCCGGCCCTGTGGAACACAGCGTGTTTACCCTCACGGATCCCCATCGGGTGGTGATCGACATCCAGGGTGCCAGCGCCCGGGATCTGTCGGTGCCCTCGGTGCCAGAATCCCACGTCACTCGGCTGCGCTACGCGCCCCGTAACAACACCGACCTGCGGGTGGTGCTGGACCTGCGTGAGCAGGCCAACCCCAGGAGTTTCGTGCTGCGCCCGGCCCAAGGCGCAGGGCATCGCCTGGTGGTGGATCTGCAGCGCCAGGGCACGGCAGTTGCCCGCCAGCCGCAGCCACAACAGCCCCTGCGTTCCGCAGATCAGCCTGCCCAGCGCCTGCGCGAGGTGGTGGTGGCCATCGATGCGGGCCACGGCGGGCGCGACCCCGGCGCCGTGGGTCCCGGTGGCACCCATGAAAAGGACGTGGTGCTGGCCATCGCCCAGCGCCTGGAACGCCTGGTGGCCCGTGAACCGGGCATGAAGCCGGTCCTGATCCGCACCGGGGATTACTTCCTGCCCCTGCGCGAGCGCATCCGCCGCGCCCGGGACCAGCGTGCCGACGTATTCGTCTCCATCCATGCCGATGCCGCCCCCGATCGCCGGGTGCAGGGTTCCTCCGTGTACATGCTCTCCCAGGGGGGCGCCACCAGTGAGGCCGCCCGTTGGCTGGCGGAGCGGGAAAATGCCGCCGACCTGGTGGGTGGCGTGAAACTGGACGACAAGGACGACGTACTGGCTTCGGTGCTGCTGGATCTGTCCCAGACCGGCACCCTGGAGGCCAGCGCCAATCTGGCCGATGCCCTGATCGGTGACCTGCACCGGGTGGGCAAGGTGCGCCGCCGCCAGGTGGAGCGCGCCGGCTTCGCCGTACTCAAGTCCCCGGACATCCCCTCGGTGCTGGTGGAGGCCGCCTTCATCTCCAACCCCGCCGAGGAGCGCAAGCTACGCACCTCGGCCTACCAGCAGTCCCTGTCCCAGGCCCTGATGAACGGGCTGCGCACCTATTTCGACAACCACGCACCCCCGGGCACCTACCTGGCGGAATCCGGCCGTGGCCGTCACGTCATCCGTAATGGCGAGACCCTCTCCGCCATCGCCACCCGCTACCAGGTCTCCCTGAACGACCTGCGCCAGCGCAACAACCTGCCCAACGACCGCATCCACGCGGGACAGGTGCTGGTGATTCCGAGTAGAGACAGTTGAAGGCAGTGGCAAGTAGCTAGTAGCTAGTGGCAAGGGAATACAAAGGAAAAGCCGGCTCAAGCCGGCTTTTCCTTTGGGGCTTGCGTTAAACTTGCCACTTGCCACTTGCCACTTGCCACTTGCCACTTGCCACTTGCCACTTGCCACTTGCCACTTGCCACTTGCCACT
>SR_TP_S13solDRAFT_1000330_pt1 | contig 20939 bp, 19 predicted proteins | sample SodReaTP_S13sol_FD_11159 | JGI IMG/M metagenome (IMG submission 11159)
ANCGACGGAGCGTCGCCGCATCTCCCTGGGCATCAAGCAGTGCAAGACCAATCCCTGGGACGAGTTCGCTGCCACCCATAGCAAGGGTGAAAAGGTCGCTGGTGTTATCAAGTCCATCACCGACTTCGGCATCTTCGTTGGCCTGGACGGCGGCATCGACGGTCTGGTTCACCTCTCCGATCTATCCTGGAACATGGAAGGCGAGGAGGCCGTACGCAACTACAAAAAGGGTGACGAGATCGAGGCCGTGGTACTGGCCGTTGACTCTGAGCGCGAGCGTATCTCCCTGGGCGTCAAGCAGCTGGACAAGGACCCCTTCTCCAACTTCGTGGCCGAACATGCCAAGGGCAGCATCGTCAAGGGTGTGGTCAAGGAAGTGGATGCCAAGGCCGCCGTTATTGAACTGGCCGAGAGCGTCGATGGCGTCCTGCGCGCCTCCGAGCTGTCCCGTGACCGCGTCGAGGATGTACGCACCGTGCTGAACGTCGGCGACACCGTCGAGGCCAAGTTCATGGGTGTGGATCGCAAGAATCGCACCGTGACCCTGTCCATCAAGGCGAAGGACTACGCCGACGAGGCCGAGGCCCTGCAGGATTACGGCAGTGCCGGTAGTGCTACGACCACCCTGGGTGACCTCATCAAGGAACAGATGAGCAATCAGCAGGACAAGTAAGGCAATGGAACCGGCCGGACATCTGTCCGGCCGGTTTTCCTAATTGATCGACCTTGCCGAAGTGTTTACCTGTTGGTGCCCGTCACCAGAGGTTTCATGCGCTTCGTCGAGACTCTGACAGGTGGAGTTGCTGACATGACCAAGTCCGAACTCATCGAGATCCTTGCACAGAAGCAAAGCCATCTCGCCTACAAGGATGTGGAGCTTTCGGTCAAGACCATGCTCGAGCACCTGAGTCATGCCCTGGCCACCGGAGACCGTATCGAGATCCGGGGTTTCGGTAGCTTTTCATTGCACTTTCGACCGCCCCGCGTGGGCCGCAATCCCAAGACCGGCGAGACCGTTTCCCTGCCGGGCAAGAACGTACCGCATTTCAAGCCGGGCAAGGAGCTGCGTGAACGGGTCAATGCCGTCCACGAACAGCAGGCCTGAATCATCTCTATGAATTCTATCGACACGGGACATCAAGGATGCGTAAGCTGATCCTGCTGCTGGCCCTGGGACTGGCCGTACTGGTCGGTGCCACGTTCTCGCTGCTCAATTCCGTTTCAGTCCCTGTGAATCTCTACCTTGGACAGGTCGAACTGCCCCTGTCCATCCTGATCTTCGTGAGTCTCCTGATCGGCGCCATCCTCGGCGCCTTTGCCTGCACCGGTTTCATCCTTCGACACCTCAACGAGAACCGTAAATTGCGCAAGCGCATACGGCTCGCTGAAGAAGAGCTTACCCAGCTGCGCAAGATCCCCATCAAGGATTCCTACTGATCATGACCGAGTTGCTCTGGCTGCTACTTCCTGTTGCAGCCGCCTCGGGCTGGCTGGCTGCGCGAAGGACCGGGCGCAATCGTCAGAGGACCCTTCGCGGCACACTCTCCGAAGACTACATCAAAGGTCTCAACTTCCTGCTCAATGAGCAGTCCGACCGTGCCCTGGAAGTGTTCATCGACATGGTGGACGTGGATTCAGACACGGTGGAAACCCATCTGATCCTGGGTAGCCTGTTCAGGCGTCGCGGTGAGGTTGATCGTGCCATCCGCATTCATCAGAATCTCATTGCCCGACCGAATCTGGAGCCCAGGCAACGGGCCAATGCCCTGCTGGAGTTGGGCCGCGACTACATGCGTGCGGGTGTGCTGGATCGCGCCGAAGGGCTGTTCCGTGAACTGATCACCACCGGCTACCTGGAAGCTGAGGCCTACGCACGTCTGCGCAGTCTCTATGAACAGGAAAAGGACTGGGAAAAGGCCATCTGGGCGGCGGAGCGCCTGCGCAGTCATACGCGTGAGGCCCAGGGCGAACACATCGCCCACTATCATTGCGAACTGGGTGAACAGGCCATGCGCCAGGGTGACCCCTCGGGTGCAACCCACCATGCTCGCAAGGCCCTGGCCACGGATCGCAAGTCAGCCCGCGCCAGTATCCTGCTGGGTGATCTGGCCGTTGCGACCAATGATGACCGCCATGCCTTAAAGCACTACGCCCGGGTGCTTGAGCAGCAACCGGATTTTGTCTCGCTTGTACTGGACCGGGTACGTGCTGCCTATGCCCGTCTCGGGGACCATACAGGCTATGAACGCTTTCTCGCCCGGCTCCGGGAGCAGGATGTCTCGCGATTGACGCTGCTCGCCCATATCGATGCCCTGCATGCGGAGGGTCGGGAGGCGGAGCTGGACACACTCATCGATCATGAACTGATGCGTGAAAAACTGACTCTTCCTGCACTGCAGGCCTATCTCAGGATCAACGCCGGACGTGTGGAGGACAACATGGCCGGCGAAGTGCTCAACCGCGCTTCCCATGAGCTTGAGAACCATCTTCGGCACCGTCCCCTTTATCGCTGCACCCATTGTGGTTTCAGCGCACGGACACACTTCTGGTGCTGCCCCGGCTGTCACCAGTGGAGCAGCATCAAGCCCCGTGAACTGCATGCCGAACGTCCACAGACAGTCCTGAGCCCCTGACCCAGAGAACCGTAATGACAGCTAGCCAGAAGGATCCACGTATCATCGTTGCCCTCGACTTTCCGGATGCCGCCCAGGCGCTGGAATTCAGCCGTAGGCTTGATCCCGAGGCCTGTCGGGTCAAGGTGGGTTTCGAGTTGTTCGTCAGCGCCGGTCCGGTCCTTGTGGAACAGCTCGTGGCTGCGGGATTCGATGTGTTCCTGGATCTGAAGTTTCACGACATCCCCAATACCGTGGCCTCAGCCTGTCGTGCCGCGGCGGGCCTGGGGGTATGGATGATGAACGTGCACGCCTCCGGTGGCGGGCGCATGCTGCAGGCCGCCCGGGAGGCCCTGGAAGGGCAGGCCCACCGACCGCATCTGATCGCCGTGACCGTGCTTACCTCCATGGACGAGCGTGATCTCGACGAGTTGGGACTGGGCAAGGATGTGGGACGTCTGGCCGAAGCCCTGGCCGGGCTCACGGCCGCCAGCGGCCTGGACGGGGTGGTGTGCTCGGCCAGTGAGGCCCCCATGCTACGCAAGCGCCACGGCGATGATTTCCTGCTGGTGACCCCCGGCATTCGCCCGCGCAGTGCGCAAATGGACGATCAGCGTCGGGTGATGACACCTTCCGAGGCCATCCGTGCCGGCTCCAGCTATCTGGTGGTGGGGCGGCCCATCACCCGAGCCGATTCCCCCATGGATGCTTTGGAGGCCATGAACGAGGAGATCCGCGGGTCCCACTTGCATTCTGTTTAGGAGTTGCTACATTTATTTCGTCCGGCCAGTGTCACTGGAGGCCGGCAACGACCACGGAACGCCAAGGAGGCTCAGGTCATGAAAAAACTTTCTGCAATTCTCTTCACCCTTCTGCTGTGCTTCACCCTGCCGTCATTTGCCGCCGAGGATGCCACGCGCATCAACATCAATACGGCGGATGCCCAGTCATTGACGCAACTCACCGGTGTCGGCCCGAGCCGTGCCGAGGCCATCATCGCCTATCGTGAGGAACACGGGCCTTTCCAATCCCTGCATGAGCTGACCCAGGTGCGGGGCATTGGTGAGCGCACCGTTCAGGAGAACATGGAGCGCATCGCCCTGGAGTAGCATCCAGGGGCGGCGGGTCCGCCTTGAAACCACCCCAAAATGGCCCCGTCGGCTATCCAGTTGGCGGGGCCATTATGCTATGGTTTCAGGACTGACCCACTCTCTGGAATCGTCAATTCCATGCACAAGAAGATTCGCAAGGCCGTGTTCCCGGTCGCCGGTATGGGCACCCGTTTTCTGCCGGCCACTAAAGCCAACCCCAAGGAAATGCTGCCCATCGTGGACAAGCCCCTGATCCAGTATGCGGCGGAGGAGGCCGTGGCTGCGGGCATCGATGTCCTGGTGTTTGTCACCGGCCGTAACAAGCGTTCCATCCCCGATCATTTCGACAAGGCCTACGAGCTGGAAACAGAACTCGAGGAACGGGGCAAGGAGAAGATGCTGGATATCGTGCGCAACATCCTGCCACCCCATGTGTCCTGTATTTATATGCGTCAGGCCGAGACACTCGGTCTGGGCCACGCGGTGGGCATCGCCCGACCGGTTGTGGGTGATGAGCCCTTCGCCGTGATCCTGGCTGATGACCTGGTGGACGGCCAGGGCGCGGGCGGGGCCTTGAAGCAGATGGTGGATGTCTACAACCGCTATGGTTGCAGCGTCTTGGGTGTGGAAGAAGTGCCGCACGAAGACACCTACAAGTATGGCGTGGTCACCCCCGAAACCCTGGAGGACGACCTCTGGCGGGTAAAGGGTATCGTGGAAAAGCCGGCGCCGAAGGATGCCCCTTCAAACATGGCGGTGGTGGGGCGTTACATCCTCACCCCGCGCATCTTCGATCTGCTGGAGAATACCGGTAAGGGTGCCGGTGGCGAGATCCAGCTCACGGATGCCATTGCCAGTCTGCTCGATGAGGAACAGGTGCTGGCCCATCGCTTCAAGGGCAAGCGCTACGACTGTGGCAGCAAACTGGGTTATCTGCAGGCCACGGTGGAATATGCCCTGAAGCACCCGGAGCTTCAGGACGATTTCCGCGCCTACCTGGACGCGCTGTGCGCGTCTCGGAGTGGCAAGTAGCAAGTCTCATGTGGCAAGGGAACACCCTTGCCACATGCACAATCCGCGTAGGGCGGATAAGCGAAGCGCATCCGCCGAGCTACGCAAGCGGCCTGTCCGGCAGGAGTCTGTTAGGCACCCAACGCAGGTAAAGGGTCATGCCCAGCAGCTCCACCAGCGACTGGAGCACGATCACCACCACGGCAACCTCCCAGCCCGCCGGTAGCGCCAGGGCCAGGGGCAGGACCACGAAAGAGTTGCGCGTGCCCAGGCTGAACACCAGGGTGCGTGAGGCGCTAACGCCCAGCCTGGCCCGCCTGGCCAGGAACCTTCCCGCCAAGGCCGTAATCACCAGGTAGGCGACGAACACCCCGGTCACCGCACCCATAGCGGGCAGCCATTGCACTATCACCTGAACCTGGCTCGCGGCGATCAGGAACACCACCAGCGCCAGTAGCGGCACGGGCAGCCAGCCCAGGCGCGCGATGATCGCACTTCGCTCTTCACGCGCCCCGGACCAGTGCTCCAGCAAGGCCGCCAGGATCAGGGGCACGACGATCAGTCCCAGGAACACCCCGGTCAGGCGCCCCGCATCCAGCGTATCGGCGAGGATCGCGCCGTCGAAAAACAGCACCAGGTAGATGGGCAGAAGCAGGATCTGTGCAAACAGCAACAGGGGGGAGACGGCGATGGCTCGGGCGGTGTCGCCGCGGCCCTGGTGGGTGAAGCTGATGAACCAGTCGGTACAGGGCACCAGCAGTACCGCCACCACCCCGAGACGGATCACCGGATCGTCGGGCAGGAACTGCACCAGTAACCAGACCAGGGTCGGCACCAGCAGAAAGTTGCCGATCAAAAGTGTTGTGGTGAATCGTGCATCCACCAAGGCCCGCCCCATGTGTTCCAGGGGCACTTGGGTAAAGGTGGCAAACAACAACAGACCCAGCACCGGCCAGAGGATCCAGTCCGGCAGCGTAGCCAGGGCGGGGAACAGCAGGCCCAGGGCGAGTCCCAGGCTGATGACTGCGAGGTAGATCCAGACCTGATGTCGTTCCAGCGTGTCACGACTCATGGAGGCGTCTCTGCCAAAGTGTCTTCCCCATAGGGCGGCCCACGGCCGCCAAGGGTGCCCGGACGTTGGCCGACAGACACAGGTCGGGTGGTGGATGGCGGGCACGGCCCGCCCTATGGGCTTCCCCATGGGGCGGGCCATGATGACAGCAAGGGCATCAGGCCCCGTAGACTGCCCGTGCGGCGGCGACGGCCCGGCCAGGGACGATGTCCGCACCCTGGGCCGCCAGGGCGGTTTCCAGGGCGCCAAGGCAGAACAGGACGTTCTTGCGGTTGGCACCGAAACCCATCAGCCCGATGCGCCAGATCTTGCCCGCCAGCGGGCCGAGACCGGCACCGATCTCCAGGCTGTAGTCATTCAGCAGCAGTTTGCGCACGGCGGCCTCGTCCACACCTTCGGGCACCCTGACGGCGTTGAGCTGGGGCAGGCGATGGGCCTCGTCCACGATCATGGTCAGACCCAGGGTGTCCAGACCGGCCTTGAGGGCCTCGTGCAGGGCGCGGTGGCGGGCCCAGGCGTTTTCCAGGCCTTCTTCGTGCAGGATCACCAGGGATTCGTGCAGGGCATACAGGGCGTTGATGGGAGCGGTGTGGTGGTAGGCGCGCTTGGCACCGCCACCCCAGTAGCCCATCACCAGGTTCAGGTCCAGGAACCAGCTCTGCACCTTGTGCGTGCGGGCCTTGATACGGGCCACAGCGGCCTCGTTGAAGCTCACGGGCGACAGGCCCGGGGTGCAGGAGAGGCACTTCTGGCTGCCGGAGTAGATGGCGTCCACGCCCCAGTCGTCCACGCGCAGCTCCACGCCGCCCAGACCGGTGACGCTGTCCACGATCACCAGGCAGTCATGACGATGGGCGATCTCGGTGAGGGTCTTCACATCAGAGCAGGCGCCGGTGGAGGTCTCCGCGTGCACGAAGGCCACGGTGCTGGCCTTGGGGTTTGCCTTGAGGGCGTCCTCGAGCTTCTGGGGGTCCACGGGCTTGCCCCATTCGTCTTCCACCATCACGGGGGTGGCGCCGCAGCGCTCGACGTTTTCCTTCATGCGCCCGCCAAAGACACCGTTGGCGCACACCACGACGGTGTCGCCGGGCTGGACCAGGTTGACGAAGCAGGTCTCCATGCCCGCCGAACCGGGGGCGGAGACGGGCAGGGTAAGTTCATTCTTTGTCTGGAAGGCGTACTGCAGCAGGCCCTTCATCTCGTCCATCATGTCCACGAACACGGGATCCAGATGGCCGATGGTGGGGCGGCTCATGGCCGACAGGACCCGGGGATTGACGTCGGAGGGACCGGGGCCCATGAGGGTGCGCACGGGGGGGTGGAAGGACTTGAAGCTCATAGGGATACCTGAAGGTTGAGAGAGGGAAAATACCTGATTAAATTCGTTGGTCGGCAAGTATAGAGAGCGCGCGGGCCGGGCCACAAGTCCGGCCCGTGAGCGCGCAGGGCTCAAGGGCCTTCGCGCAGCAGCCCGTCGAGCAATTCCACCCAGTGCACCACCGGTACGGAGGCGTCCGTGGCCAGATGGGTCTGGCAGCCCACATTGGCGGTGGCAATCATCTGGGGACGTCCGTGCAGCAGGTTCTTGAGCTTGCGCTGCTTCAGTTCCCCAGAGAGTTCCGGCTGGAGCAGGGAGTAGCTGCCGGCGGAGCCACAGCACAGATGGCTGTCCTTCACCGCCAGCAGCCTGAAGCCCGCCGCCTGCAGACTGGCCTCGGTGGCCTCGCGCAGGTGCAGTCCGTGTTGCAGGGTGCAGGGCGGATGAAAGGCAATGGGCCGGCCTCCTGCCTGGACCCCGAGGCGGCGCACAGCGGCGGCATCGATGACTTCACAGGGATCCCGGACCTTGTCCACGATGGTGGCGGCCTTCTCGGCATAGTCCGGGTCACCGCGCAGCAGGTGGGCGTAATCACGCACATGGAGCCCGCAGCCGCTGGCGGTCACCAGGATGGCCTCGGCGCCGGCCTCAATTCGTGGCCACCAGGTGTCGATATTGCGCCGTGCCCGTTCACGGGCGGCCGCCTCGGCGCCCAGATGATGTTCCAGGGCGCCGCAGCAGGTGTCCTTGACCCGCTCCAGTCTGATGCCCAGCCGGTCCAGCACCCGGGCAGCGGCCAGGTCCACACCCGGAGTGAGCACACCCTGTACACAGCCGCCGGGCAGGATCATGCGCCGGGCGTGGCGGGTTTCGGGCCAGTCACCCACGGCGGGCATCACCTGGGGCATCTTGTCGGCGAGGCGCGCAGGCAGCAGGGGCTTAAACCAGCGTGCCAGGCTCAGTGCGGCGGCAAAACGCCGACCATGGGGCAGGACAGTGCGCAGCATCAGCCGTTCCAGGCGCGCCATGGGGCGCCGCCCCACCTGGCTGTCCACTTCCTCGCGACCGATATCCACCAGGTGTCGGTAGTCCACACCGGAGGGGCAGGTGGTCATGCAGTTCAGGCAGGTCAGGCAGCGATCCAGGTGTCGCTGGGTGGCCTCGGTTGGCGTGGCCCCTTCCAGGACCTGTTTGATCAGGTAGATGCGGCCCCGGGGACCGTCCAGTTCGTCGCCACGAATCTGGTAAGTGGGGCAGGTGGCATTGCAGAAGCCGCAATGCACACAGTTGCGCAGGATGGCTTCGGCCTCGCGGCCTCGCTCCGTGTCTCGTATGAATGCTGCCAGACGGGTTTCCATGCCTTGAGCCGACTCCTAGGGGGTGCCCAGCGTAATGGGGTGACCGGGATTGAACAGCCCGTCGGGATCCAGCGCCAGGCGCACCCTGGATTGGAGTTCGGCCAGCGGGGCCGGCAAGGGATGAAAACGCGGGATGCCCGTCTGGGCGTGGCGGAACAGGGTGGCATGGCCGCCCACGGACTCCACGGTGGCGCGTATCTTCTCGGCCGACTCATCACTGACCAGCCAGCGCTGGGCACCACCCCAGTCCAGCAGCCAGCGACCGGCCAGGTCCAGGGGCGGGGTGGCGGGGGGGACGCTCAGGCGCCACAGGGGCGTGTCCGAGGCGAAGAAGTCGTGGCGATGCTCCCGGATGTCGGACCACAGGGTCTCGCCCTCGGCATATTCGCGGCCGCCCACGACCTGTGCCGCCTCATCCACGGCCGCCGGGCCACCGCTGAGGCGCACATACAGGGTGTCCTTGATGTGACAGGCGGCAGTGACGGGCAGGGGCTGGCGGGCCCAGCCGCTGAACAGGGCCAGGGCCTGTCTGGCGCTGACCGCCTGTTTGAGGGTCATGGAACGCAGGGGTGCTGGCATGACCCGCACGGAGACCTCCAGCAGGACCCCCAGGGTGCCGAAGGCCCCGGTGACCAGGCGCGAGACGTCATAGCCCGCCACGTTTTTCATCACCTGGCCCCCGAACTGCAGGCATTCGCCCCGTCCGGTGAGCAGCTGCACGCCCAGCACCGCGTCACGCACCGCGCTGGCGTAAGGTCGGCGCGGGCCGGACAGTCCGGCACTCACCACACCGCCCAGGGTGGCATCGGGGCCGAAGGCAGGCGGTTCGAAGGGCAGCATCTGGCCGCCGGCGTCGAGGATTGTCTGGATCTCGGCCAGGGGCGTACCGCAGCGGGCGGTGATCACCAGTTCACTGGGTTCGTAGTCCACCACGCCACGATGTCCTGTGACATCCAGGGGATGCAGCGCATCCAGTGAAGCGCCGGCCAGGAAGTCCTTGCTGCCGCCGCCGCGGATACGCAGTTCCAGACCCTGGACACGGGCCTCGCGCACGGCGTTACAGAGCTCTTCACGCTGGTCCTGGCTTGGGGTCATGGGTCAGAATGGCCGGGTTGGGGGCGAGCGACAGTCAAGCATAAAACCGCCTTTTAGACCAAATGGATGCCGTCGGGCAGGGGCATGTCGGTCGCCATCAGGAGGCGGTGGTGTCCGAGGTGGGAAACTCCGTGAGGATGCGTTCCGGCTGGATCTGCAGAATGCTCAGCTTGGCTTCCGTGAGCTGGTCCGTGTAGGCGGCACCGGTATCCAGGTAGTAGATATTGGCGGTCTGTACGGCCTGTTGCAGGGGGGTGTGGCCCATGATCACCAGGTCGATACCGTCCACTGGCGGGATCTCGCCGTCACCATCGGCGATATTGATGCGCTTACGGCTCCAGACGGCGTAATCCCGCAGGCGTTCGTCACTGGCCATGCGTTCCACGAAATCGTCCCAGCTCAGTTCCAGGGGGATGTCCGCGTGGACAATGCCCACCCGTCCCATGTCCGTTTCCACCTCCAACAACCAGGGCAACTTGCGCAGGCGACGGCGAAACTGTTCCTGTAGGGGCTTTGCGATGTCCCGCCACCATTCGCCGCCGTTGAGGGCGACCCAGGTGCAGGCCATATCCGTATCCGCCTCAGAATCCAGCAACAGGCGTTCGTGATTGCCCTGCACGGCGTAAAACCAGGGGTGTTCGAGGAATTCCAGTGCCCGGTGGGATTGTGGCCCGCGATCGATCAGGTCGCCCACGGACAGCAGGCGGTCATGCTCGGGATCGAAGTCCAGGGCCTCAAGTGCGGATTCCAGTTGCTCGAACATGCCGTGCAGGTCTCCCACGGCAAAGTCCCGGCCCTGGGTATTGCGTGGCAGTCGATGAATGATGTCGAGACTCATGTCGCCATGATACGACGCCGGGCGGTCGCGGGGTGAGTCCCTCGGGTTACACTCTAGAGGAGAGCACCTCAGTCCTCAGCGGATCGCCCCATGAGTCAGCCCCTGTGCAGCCTGGAATTACCCTGTTTCCTGGATTTCGAGGCCTCGAGCCTGTCCGGCGAAAGCTATCCCATCCAGGTGGCCTGGTCCGATCCCCGTGGGCGCATCGACTGTGTGCTTATTCGCCCCGAAGAAGAGTGGACCGACTGGGATGAACACTCCGAAGAGGCCCATGGTCTGGATCGTGGGGTGGTGGTGCGCGATGGTCTCAGCCCGGAGTTGGTGTGCAGGCGCCTGAACGAGACGCTGGCGGGTCACACGGTGTTATGCGATGCCCTGTCCATGGACCGTTTCTGGCTGATGCGCCTATTCGAGGCAGGCAATCGCATGCCCGCCTTCAGGCTGGGTGACGTCATGCCGCTGGTCAGGGATCGTCTGGGCCTGGATGCGGATGCGGCACCAGAGCGGGTGCAGGCCTTGCAGGACCAGGCCTGGCGCAATGCCCCGGGGCACGCCCATCGGGCCGATTATGATGTGGGTTTTCTCATCGAGCTGTGGCGCCTGTCCGGAGAACAGGGCCAGAGGCCGCAAGCCCAGGGGCGTTGAACCGGCCCCGTGGCCTGAGCCTCAGAACTGCCGGGCGAACCAGATCCCCGCGCCGCGCCGCCCGCCGGTCTCCACCTGGATGGTGATGCGGCCCGTGGCATCCACCAGCAGGTCCAGGGCGGCGCGGGCGGTCACGGACTCGTCTTCGGACAGGCTCAGGGTGCGCTGCACCGGGCCACTGGATTTCTCGTCCCCATCCACTCCGGTGTAATCCATACCCAGGCGAATGCGCAGGGCATCCAGGGTAAAGGCCGACTCCAGTCCCGCGCCGTATTCGTGCCAGGTGTAGCGGGTGGTCTGATCCCCCTGGGTGTCGTCGGCCTCGTTGTAGGTGTACTGGCCCAGCAGGCTCAGGGACGCAGGACCGATCTCCACAAAGCGCCAGCGCGCCGAACTGCCCAGATACCAGCCACCGAGATCCATGCCCTGGGTCACCGGGTTGCCGCTCTGGGTCAGTTCCAGATAGCCCCCGTGGATGCCGATCCACAGGTTTTCCCCCACGCGATCACGCACGCGTAGTCCCAGCCGGTTCATCCGGCTCTCCACCTTGCTGCCCCCCTCCAGCCGCCAGTCGCTCACCTCCCGGTTCAGGTAGACCTCCAGCTCCGGCCCCGTGACACGGGTCTGGGCGTGTCCGGCCAGGGGCAGGATGAGCATGAGGGCAAGGGGCGGTAGGGATGCGCGCAGCGGCATGGGAATCCTGGGAAAGCAGTGGGTGTAACGAAACACTAGCAGGGCGCCAGCCCAAGGGGTAGATGTCCCTGGCCGGTCCGTTTGCGGGCCATCAGGATGTATTGAGGCGGCGTCTTTGCAGCCAGAGGATGGCGCCCAGTATGAGCAGGGCCGGCAGATAGAACCACTCCGGCGCGGGTCGATCGGCGGGCACCAGCACCCCGGTAATGTGCCAGCCGCTTTCGATGCCCAGTCGGTCGGCGTCGCTGCCGAAACCCACAAAGCTCACACTCATCTGCTCCCCCAGGGACATGGTGCCCAGGCCTGCCTGGGTCAGGCGTTCGCTGCCTGCACCGGCTTCACCCAGGGGCAGCATCACGGCCTTGGAGATCTCGCGGCCTTCCAGGTCCATGCCCTCGATAGTGAAGCGCAGGTGGCCACCGACGGGTGTGTCTTGCGCCACCTGCTGCAGTTGGCTCGCCTCCCGCAGATCCAGGGGTGGGTGGATCCGGTCCATCCAGAATCCGGGCACGAACAGGGTGAAGGCCACCCCGAGCAGCAGGGCTGATTCAAGGAGGCGGCTGCGGGTGAGCAGCCAGCCCTGGGTGGCTGCGGCGAACACCAGCATGCCGGTGAGGGCGCCGAAGAAGGTGAGCACAAGTTGCCAGGTGCTGGTGATGCCGATGAGCAGCAGCTGGGTGTTGAATACGAAGAAGAACGGGAGTGCCACGGTACGCAGGCTGTACCAGAAGGCCTCGATCCCGGTGCGAATGGGATCGGCCCGGGCCACGGCGGCGGCGGCAAAGGAGGCCAGGCCCACGGGAGGCGTCACGTCCGCCATGATGCCGAAATAGAACACGAACAGGTGGGCGGCGATGAGCGGGATGAGCAGGTCGTTCTGTGCCGCCAGGTCCACGATCACCGGCGCCATCAGGGTGGCGACGATGATGTAGTTGGCGGTGGTGGGCAGGCCCAGGCCCAGAATCAGGCAGATGATGGCCGTGAGCAGCAGCATGAGCAGCAGGTTGCCGCCGGAGAGCAGTTCCACCAGGTCCATCATGGCCAGCCCGATGGTGGTCATGCCCACGGTACCGACGATGATGCCGGCAGCGGCGGTCGCCACGGCGATGCCCACCATGTTGCGGGCGCCCTGTACCAGGCCGTCGCCCAATTCCCTGACCCCCTGGGCCAGGCCCTTGCCAAGGTCGGCCTGATGTCGGAACAGGCGCAGCAGGGGGCGCTGGGTGAGCAGGATGAAGATCATGAACATCACGGCCCAGAAGGCCGACAACCCCGGCGAGAGTCGTTCCACCACCAGGCACCAGACCAGGACCACCACGGGCAGCAGATAGTGCAGGCCGCTGCGCAGGGTCGGCCCCGGCTCCGGCAGCACCAGGTGCTCCTCGTCTACCATGTGGGATTCCTGCTCACGGCTGGCCAGCCACACCAGCAGCACATAGCTGAGCAGGACCAGTGCGCCGATGATCCAGATGGAATAGGCCCCACCGACGTGCTTGATCCAGCCCAGCCCGAAGTAGACAAGGCCGGCGAGGATCAGCAGGCCGGAAACGGTCAGACCAAGGCCAAGCAGGCGATGCCACAGGGGCAGTTCCCTGGACCGGGGCAGTCCCTGAAGCCCCATCTTGAGGGACTCCAGGTGAACGATGTAGAGCAGGGCGATGTAGGCGATCACCGCCGGCAGGAAGGCGTGCTTGATGACTTCCACGTAGGGGATACCCACGTACTCCACCATCAGGAAGGCGGCCGCACCCATCACCGGTGGCATCAGCTGGCCGTTCACTGAACTGGCCACCTCGATGGCTCCGGCCTTCTGGGCAGAGAAGCCCACCTTTTTCATCAGCGGCACGGTGAAGGTGCCGGTAGTGACCACGTTGGCGATGGATGAGCCGGACACCACCCCGGTGAGCCCGGAGGCCACCACCGCCGCCTTGGCGGGACCGCCCCGGAAATGACCCAGCAGGGAGAAGGCCACGCGGATGAAGTAATTGCCGGCCCCGGCGCGCTCCAGGAGCGCGCCGAACAGCACGAACAGGAACACGAAGCCCGTGGAAACGCCTAAGGCGATGCCGAACACCCCCTCGTTGGACAGCCACTGCTGGGACATGGCCCGGCCGAAGGAGGCGCCCCGGTGGGCCAGCAGGTCGGGCATCCAGGGGCCGGCGAAGACGTAGAACAGGAACGCCCCGGCGATGATCATCAGCGCGGGCCCCAGCACCCGACGGGTGGCCTCCAGCAGCAAGGCCATGCCGCAACCGGCCACCACCAGGTCCATGGCCAGGGGGCGGCCGGGGCGCTGGGCCAGTTCCTGGTGAAACAGGTACAGATAAACGGCACAGAAGGCCGCCAGGGCTGCCAGCAGCCAGTCCATGACAGGGACCCGGGTGACGGGGCAGGGGCGCAGGCTGGGCCAGGCCATTGCCAGGATCACCGCGCCGATGATGGCGAACACACCCGCCCGGGGTAGGTCCGACAGGTGGTTGTAAGCCGCCAGGGCCAGCACGCTCAGGCCAAAGATGATGTAGAAGATGCCCGCCAGGGGACGACGCCTGTGGGACAGGGGCGAGAAGGCGGGAAAGGCCAGAAACGCCAGGAATACCCCGAAGGCCAGGTGAATGGCACGGGCCTGGGTCTCGGGGATGACGAAGGCGCCGATCCAGTAGCCGAAGGGGGAGGCGATCCAGATCTGGAACAAAGACCAGGCCAGGGCCGTGAGGGAAATGAGCCCGCGGGTCAGGAGGCCCGGGTTACGGGCCCCCATCTCCATGGCGGCCATTGAGGCCGCTGCCGGCGCGGGCGTCTCCCCGGTCCGCGGGACCGGGGTGTCATGGGCTTGCGCCACGGGATGAAGGGCCCGTTGGAGCCGTTCAGTCGTTCAGCAGGCCCGCTTCACGGTAATACCGCCTGGCACCCTCGTGCAGGGGCGCGGAAAGACCCTGGTTCACCATGGCGTCCTTTTCCAGCACGCCGAAGGCTGGGTGCATGCCCTTGAAGGTGTCGAAGTTCTCGAACACCGCTTTGACCAGGTGATAGACCGCATCATCGGAGGTGTCCGTGGAGGAGACCAGGGTGGCGCCGACGCCGAAGGTATGGATGGCTTCATCGTGTCCCGGGTACATACCGGCGGGGATCGTGGCGCTGAAGTAATAGGGGGTCTCGCTCACCAGGCGGTCGATCACCTCGCCTTCAACGGGAATGATGCGGGCATCGCAGGTGGCGATGGGTTCCTGGATGGCGGCGGATGGGTGGCCCACGGTGAACAGCACCACGTCGATGCGGTTGTCGCACAGGGCCTGGCCCTGTTCCCGGGAAGGCAGTTCCGAGGCCAGGGAGAAATCGGACATGGTCCAGCCGTATTCCTCCATGAGCCGTTCCACGGTACCCCGTTGGCCGGAACCCGGATTGCCCACGTTCACCCGCTTGCCCTTGATGTCCTCGAAGCGGCTGATGCCGCTGTCGGCGCGCACCAGCACGGTGAAAGGCTCCGGGTGCAGGGAGAACACGGCGCGCAGGGACTCATGGGCGCCGGCCTCGGCGAAACGATCGCTGCCGCGATAGGCGTGGTACTGCCAATCGGACTGCACCACACCCAGGTTCATCTCCTTCTCGCGGATCGAATTGAGATTGAACACCGAGCCGCCCGTGGATTCGGCATTGCAGCGCATGCCATGGCTGTCCTGGTCCCGGTTCATGAGCCGGCAGATATTCTGGCCGGTGGGGTAGTACACACCGGTCACGCCACCGGTGCCGATGGTGACAAAGCGTTCCTGGGCCAGCACCGGGGTGCACAGGGCCAGGGCCAGGCCGGCGGACAGGAGCCGGGTGAGGGTTCTGCGGAAATAGGGCTTGGTCATGGGGTATTTCTCCTTGGGTGATCGGGTCAGGTCCAGGGCGTCCAGACAGACCCTATCAACACAAAATACGGGGGCAAAACCTGAAAGAGACCTCAAAATACAGTATCATTGCCTGTTTTCCAGACATCTTTTTCTGGTCACCTTACCAGACGTTTTTCCGGGAGTGTAAGCATGTTTTCCATACAGATGGGTATCGCAGGTTACGACGACGAACTTTGGCAGGCCATTGAATCCGAGGCCCGTCGTCAGGAAGAACACATCGAGCTGATCGCCTCGGAAAACTATGCCAGCCCCCGGGTTCTGGAGGCTCAGGGATCGGTGCTGACCAACAAATACGCGGAAGGCTACCCCGGCAAGCGCTACTACGGTGGCTGCGAATACGTGGATATCGCCGAACAGCTGGCCATCGACCGGGTGAAGGAACTGTTCGGTGCCGATTACGCCAACGTCCAGCCCCATTCCGGCTCCCAGGCCAACGCCGCCGTATACATGGCCCTGTTGAACCCGGGCGACACGGTGCTGGGCATGAGCCTGGCCCACGGCGGTCACCTGACCCACGGCGCCAAGGTGAACTTCTCCGGCAAGATCTACAACGCCGTGCAGTACGGTATCGACGACCAGGGCTACATCGACTTCGACGAAGTGGAGCGCCTGGCCCTGGAGCACAAGCCGAAGATGATCGTGGGCGGCTTCTCCGCCTATTCCCGGGAGATCGACTGGCAGAAGTTTCGCGACATCGCCGACAAGGTGGGTGCCTGGTTGCTGGTGGACATGGCCCACGTGGCGGGCCTGGTGGCTGCCGGCGTGTATCCCAGCCCGGTGCAGATCGCGGATGTGACCACCTCCACCACCCACAAGACCCTGCGCGGTCCCCGGGGTGGCATCATCCTGGCCAAGAGCAATCCCGACATCGAGAAGAAGCTCAATTCCCTGGTGTTCCCCGGCACCCAGGGCGGCCCGCTGATGCACGTGATCGCGGCTAAGGCCGTGGCCTTCAAGGAGGCCCTGGAACCCGGTTTCAAGGATTACCAGAAGCAGGTGGTGATCAACTCCCGGGCCATGGCCGCCACCATGATGGAGCGCGGCTACAAGATCGTCTCCGGCGGCACCGACAACCACCTGTTTCTGGTGGACCTGGTAGACAAGGGCCTGACCGGCAAGGCCGCCGACGCGGCACTTGGCAACGCCAACATCACGGTGAACAAGAACGCCGTGCCCAACGACCCCCAGTCCCCCTTCGTCACCAGCGGCATCCGCATCGGCACCCCCGCCATCACCACCCGCGGCTTCGGCGAAAAGGAGAGCAAGGACCTGGCCGGCTGGATCTGCGATGTGCTGGATGATCATGAGAACAACGCGGTCATCGAGCAGGTCAAGGCGAAGGTGCTGGATGTCTGCGGCCGTTTCCCCGTCTACGGGGACTGACCCGTGACGGGGGAACAGTGGCAAGTCTCAAGTGGCAAGTGGCAAGGAAGATCTTTCCTTGCCACTTGCCACTAGCCACTTGAGACTGCCTTCATGCGCTGCCCCTTCTGCGGAGCCTCCGATACCCGGGTGATCGATTCACGGCTTGCCGGTGAAGGCGACCAGGTGCGCCGCCGCCGGGAATGCCTGTCCTGCTCCGAACGCTTCACCACCTACGAGAACGCAGAGCTCAACATGCCCCGGGTGGTCAAGCGCGATGGCTCCCGAGAGCCCTTCGCTGAAGACAAGCTGAAATCCGGCATGACCCATGCCCTGGAAAAACGCGCCGTCTCCACGGACAAGGTGGAAGAGGCCGTGGCCCGCATCAAGCGCAAGATGCTCGGCCAGGGTGAGCGGGAGGTGGACTCCCAGCGCATCGGCGAGTGGGTCATGGAAGAACTGCGCAACCTGGACCAGGTGGCCTACATCCGTTTCGCCTCCGTATACCTGAGCTTCGCCGACGTCCAGGCCTTCCGGGAGGTCATCGAGCGCCTGGAGAAGGACATTACGCCGGAGATGCGCAAACACCAGATCCCGCTGCTCGGCGACGAGGAGGGGGAGGCGAAAGACTGAAAACCTTTTGACAGGATTTACATGATTAACATGACATGATTAACATGATGTTAAAGACACAATTTAATCTTGTTAATCATGTAAATCCTGTCAAATGTTTAAGCCTAAATGACCACTGAAACCGACATTCGCCACATGGCCCGGGCGCTGCAACTGGCGCGCCGGGGTCTCTACACCACGGATCCCAATCCACGGGTGGGCTGTGTCGTGGTCCGGGACGGCCAGGTGGTGGGAGAGGGTTTCCATGTCCGCGCCGGTGAGCCCCATGCCGAGGTTCTGGCCTTGGGCCAGGCCGGCGAGGCCGCACGGGGGGCCACGGCATATGTGACCCTGGAACCCTGCGCCCATCATGGCCGGACGCCACCCTGCGCCGAGGCCCTGGTGGCTGCCGGCGTGGGCCGGGTGGTCGCGGCCATGGTGGACCCCAATCCCCGGGTGGCGGGGCAGGGACTTGCCCGGCTAGCCGAGGCGGGGATCGACGCCGAAAGTGGCGTGCTCGAGGCCGAGGCCCGTGCCCTGAACCCTGGCTTCATCAGTCGCATGGAGCGGGGCCGGCCTTATGTGCGGGTGAAGCTGGCCATGAGCCTTGATGGGCGCACCGCCATGGCATCTGGCGAGAGCCGCTGGATCACCGGTGAGGCCGCGCGGCGGGACGTGCAGCGCCTGCGGGCCCGGGCCGGCGCCATCCTCACGGGTATGGGCACGGTGCGTGCCGACGATCCGGGGCTGGATGTACGCCTGAGGGCAGAAGAACTGGGCATTGAAGGACCCGTGCGCCAGCCCCTTCGGGTGTTGCTTGATACAGCACTGGGGTGCCCCCCCGGGGCGAAACTGTTTACCGTGGGCGGCCCGGTGCTGGTGCTGACCACCGAACAGGACAGTAACCGCCACAAGTCACTCGTGGCACGCGGCGCCCAGGTACAGGCCGTGGCCTGTGGGCCAGGTGGACTGGATCTGCACGGGGTCATGGAACTGCTGGCCGGGTGCGAGATCAATGAACTGCACGTGGAGGCCGGCCCGACCCTGTGCGGCGCACTCACGCAGGCGGGCCTGGTTGACGAACTGGTGATCTACATGGCCCCGCACCTGATGGGTAACGACGCCCGGGGCCTGTTGAACCTGGGTCTGAAACACATGGATGAACGTATTGAGCTCAAGGTCGAGGACATCCGCGCCGTGGGCGAGGACTGGCGCATCGTGCTGCGTACGAAGGTATGACTCTTAAAAATGGACAGGATGAACAGGATTATTTGAGGATTAACAGGACCCTGAAAAGATCAGGATCGGACAGGATTCACATAATGAAAAGAACCAATAATCCTGTAAGTCCTGTCGAGTCCTTTTAAGTTCATTTATTCCTGTTCATCCTGTCCATTGTTTTAGTTTTGAACGCAGAGATCACGAGTATGTTCACAGGCATTATCCAGGCGGTCGGCGAGGTGGCGGCCATTGAGCCCAGAGGCGGCGACAGCCGCCTGCGCATCCGCACCGGCAAGCTGGACCTGGCCGACGTGCAACTGGGTGACAGCATCGCCGTGAACGGCGTGTGCCTCACCGCCGTGGAATTGCCCGGTGATGGTTTCGTGGCGGATGTCTCCGGCGAGACTCTGTCCCTGACCAGTCTCGGTGCCCTGGGTAAGGGCAGCCCGGTGAACCTGGAGAAGGCCCTGACCCCCACTACCCGCCTGGGCGGACACCTGGTGAGCGGTCACGTGGACGGACTGGGTGAGGTGCTGTCCCTCAAGGACGACGGTCGTTCCGTGCGCTACGAGATCCGCGCACCGGATCCCCTGGCCCGCTACATCGCGCCCAAGGGATCCATCTGTGTGGACGGCGTGAGCCTCACCGTCAACAAGGTGGACGGCGCTGTATTCTCCGTGAACATCGTGCCCCACACCCAGGAGTGGACCACCATCCGCTTCTACCAGGCCGGTACCTGGGTAAACCTGGAGGTGGACCTGATCGCCCGCTACCTGGAGCGCCTGCTGCTGGGTGAGAAGGCCGCCCAGCCGGGCAGCGGACTCACCGAGGCATTCCTCGCTGAGCACGGGTTCCTGGGAAAGAAAACATAATGGACAGGATGAACAGGAATTTTTTGAGGAGAAACAGGATCCTTTTTATTAAGTAAGCGCTTTAATATCCTGTAAATACTTAAAAATCCTGTTTATCCTGTCCATTCTATCAGCAACGATCACAGCATCCGGATGACCATGGCATTCAACACCACAGAAGAGATCCTCGAAGACCTGCGCCAGGGGCGCATGGTGATCATCCTGGACGACGAGGACCGGGAAAACGAGGGCGACCTGCTCATGGTGGCCTCCATGGTGCGCCCGGAGGACATCAACTTCATGGCCCGCTACGGCCGTGGCCTGATCTGCCTGACCCTGACCCGGGAGCGCTGTCGCCAGCTGAACCTGCCTCTCATGGTCACCGACACCAATGACCAGCACGGCACCAACTTCACCGTCTCCATTGAGGCGGCGGAAGGGGTGACCACGGGCATCTCCGCCTATGACCGGGCCCACACCATTCGTACCGCCGTGGCGCCCAATGCCCAGCCGACCGATGTGGTGCAGCCCGGACACGTGTTCCCGCTCATGGCCCAGCCCGGCGGTGTACTGGTGCGTGCCGGACATACCGAGGCGGGCTGTGACTTTGCACGGCTGGCGGGTTTCGAGCCGGCGGCGGCAATCGTGGAGATCCTCAACGAGGACGGCACCATGGCCCGCCGTCCTGACCTGGAGAAGTTCGCCGCCGAGCACGACCTGAAGATCGGCACCATCGAAAATCTCATCCGCTATCGCATCGAGAATGAAAAGAGCGTCGAGATCCTGGCCGAAAGTCCGTTTCCCACGGAGTTCGGGGATTTCCGCCTGGTGGCCTTCGAGGATGTAATCGGCAGGGAACTGCATTTCGCCCTGGTCATGGGCGCGATCCACGGCGATGAGCCCACCCTGGTGCGCGTGCATGTGGAGAACACCCTGAGCGATGCCCTGGCCTACAATGGCCCCGGGCGTGGCTGGCCCCTGCGCGACGCCCTGTCGCGCATTGCCCAGGCGGGCAAGGGCGTGGCGGTGGTCATCCGCAAGCCCGAGTCCCCCCGGGAACTGGTGCGGCGTATCCGGCAGATGGCCTTGCAGGAAGTCCCCCAGCCCCACGGCCAGGAGGAGGAGCCGGCAGAACTGCGCACCCACGGCATCGGCGCCCAGATCCTCGCCGAGCTGGGCGTTCAGAAGATGCGCCTGCTGTCCGCACCCAAACGCTTCCACGGCCTGGGCGGTTTCGGCCTGGAAGTGGTGGAGTACGTGAACGACT
>SR_TP_S13solDRAFT_1000331_pt1 | contig 20937 bp, 27 predicted proteins | sample SodReaTP_S13sol_FD_11159 | JGI IMG/M metagenome (IMG submission 11159)
AACGCATCGTCCGCCGCCTTCTCCTGCCTCGCGGCTCGGTCCGCCGCCCGCCGCTGGTACGTCCGGGCCGCCAGGTTCGCCAGGGCCTGGCCCTGGTCTGCATCCGGTGCAATGGGTGCGCACGGGTCTACAGCGGCCTGTCGTGCGCTCTGGCGGCTTTCCCGTCTGGCCGTGTAGGTACGGGCGGCCAGCCCATCGAAACCGCGACGCTCGCTTCCAGCGGCTGCCGTGGCGGGGGTGCCGGTGCCGGTCTCCGGCTGGCTGGTCTTCAATGGCCGGCGGGGGATCATTCCGGCCCACTCTGTCGGCTTGTGCATGGTCGTTTCCTCCAGGTGTTCACGGTGGGGCAGCCGGGGCCACCCCGCCCGGTCGGTGTCAGGCTTCCGCAGTCTCGGGCCATTCAACGGCCAGGATCGCTTCCGGTGAAGCATCGGGTCGGCGGGTGATCTCCACCCCGGCGGCCTCGGCCTCGCAGATGAGGCGTTCCTCGTCTGCCTCCAATTCGCGAACGCGGGCGTCCAGTTCGGCCAGACGGCCGGGGCGGTCAGCCATCGGGATGGCGTCGGCATCAGCGGGCAGCGCGTTCAGGATCGCGGCCTTCACCTGGTCACTGAATAGCGCGGCCAGCACCGGGCCCAGGTCGGCGGACCGCTGTTCACCGGCTCGCACCGGGACGCGGAAGGGGTGGCCAGGGCCACGGCCAGGTGCGGCGAACTCCCCGGCCACCAGGTCAAGGCGGGCCCGCTTCGCTTCAGCGTCCAGCCAAGCCTGGATCCGGTCGGCAGCTTCTGCCTTGGTCAGCGGTGCAACGGCCAAGGCGTCACGCTCCCGGCGGGTCTCGGTGATTTGCTGGCGCACGTCTTGGACCGCCTGGCGGGCCTTCTCGGCAGCGTTGGTGAACATGCCCTGCAGGGCTCCGGGTTTCTTCTTCGTGTTCGTGGTCATCGTCGGGGCCTCCGTTACGTGGTCGCGTGCTTGTCGGGTTCACCGGGACGGGTCCACCCAAGCTCATGGCGGGCGTATTCCTCCAGGCGGGATGCCAAGGCCCGGGCTTCGCGGTACTCGGCGCGGCTGGCCTCCCAGGCTTCGTCCAGCCGGTCGAACTCTCGCTGGGCGCGATCCAGGTCTTGCTCCAGCTTTTCGGCCTGGTGCTGATTCTCGGCGGCCGCCTCTCCGTCACCGGCCATGGCGTGGCCGCGTTCATCAAGCCAGGCGGCGTTCCGCTCCAGTTCCCGAACACGTTGCAAAGCCTTGTCGCGTTGATCGGTCAGTGCCTGGTGCGCGTGGTGCAGCCGGTCCGCTTTGCCTACCAGGCGCAGCAGCTTGTCTTCGTCGAACGCGGGGCGCTCGGGGTTGGTGCGGGGTGTGCGGGTGGTGGCTTTCTGCATCGCCTCCGCGCTCACCCGGAACTGGTCGGGGATTCGCAATTTCATGGGGTCGCCTCCGTCTGGCTGGTGGTGTGCTCAGGGGTAGTACAGCGCCCGGGCGTGGAAGTGAAAACGGGGGGTTGATTTCCACGGCCCACCATGGCGGCCAGAGCCTTGGCGCTGCCTGGCAGTTCCAGCCCGGCCGCGTGGGCGGCGCGTGCCGCGTAGAACAGCGCCCGCCGTTGTCCGCTGGCATGGCCTGGTGGTTCAGGCCTGGACTGCCAGCGCGGCCACTGCCGCCCCTGGAAGTCCCGCACCGCGTCAGCCAAGCCCCGGGCGCGCGCCCATGGGGTGGCGCCTTCAGTGGCAAACAATGCAGCCGCCAGGAACGCGTCCCGCCGTTCCCGGGCCAAGGTCCGGTGCGGTGATTCCTCACCCGGTGCCAGCGCCAACCCCAGCGCAGCCGCCGGTTCGGATCCGGCCTCGATGGCCCGCAGGGATTCCGCCAGCCAAGCGGCCAAGTCATCGGGGAGGGCTTGCCCAGACTCCAGGCGCTCCCGCACGGCCACCACCCGCCGCAGGGCCGCGACGGCGCCCTGGTCGTTGTCGTGGTGGTTCGTGGGGGCGGCCCGGGTCACGGTTCAGCCCTTCCGCGTGGCCTTGCCCTGGCCTGCCAGGAACAGCAGGTCGGCCGCCAGCGCCTCCAGATCGGCGCAGGCGTCGTAGCAGCCCACCAGGTCGGCGCGGCCTGGCATGGCGTGCAGGCGGCCGTCCCCGTCCTGGACCACCACCACTCGGCCAGCGGACCGGGCCGTGGCTCGAATGGCGCGGGCGCGGCGCCTGGCCTCGCTGGGCGTCATTGCGCTGGCCCTCCGTCTCCCGGCTCCGCCAGCATCCGGCGCATGGCGTCCAGGTGCTGCCGGGCGGTCTCCGGGTCCGCTGGCCGGGATGGCTTCGCAGGCATAGAACGGCGCCATGATCGGGACGGGTCCCGGGGTGGCGGTGCCTGGTCTGCTTGGTGCCGTGCGCCGGGGCCGCATTGTTCGACAAGGTGGTCGGTCATTGCAGGGTCTCCACTTGTGGTTCCAGGGGCGGCGTTGCTCGCTCGGCTTGATACCGCTGCCGTTCACGGCTCCGCAGTCGGCTCACCAGCGACAGCGGGTGGCGGCGGCCGCAACTGCCGTCATGTGTGGCCTCGAAGGCCTCATCCATCGCCCGCAGGCGCCCCTCCCGTGCGCCGGCAGTGAACGCCAGGAACAGCAGACGCTGGGTTGCTGGGTTATCCAGTTCCGCCAGCCAGGTCGCACGCACTACCGGGTCCGGGATGGCCCAGGCGGTGGCGTACATGTCGTCCATCCAGTCCTCAAAATCGGTGGGCGCAATGGGGTACGGGGTAGTCTTTTCAGTCATCGGCGTTGCCCCCCTGGTCCACCACGTCCGCCAGGATTCCCGCGTGGGTGCCCCGTCCCCAGCGGTTGTTCGTGGGGCTGGTGTTCCTGGTGGGCGTGCTGGCTTGGTCAACCTGGCCCGTGTTGCCGTCGCTGGCTGGCGGGTCGGGGTCGCCCAGGAAGCCGGCGCGGGTTTTGCCGTAGTCTTTCCCGGTCAGGCCATGGTAGCTGCTGGCCTGCCCTGCAGGGCCTGGCGGCCGTGGTGGTGCCCAATCGTTCAACCAGGCCTCATTCTTGGGCCCGAAGAACGACGCGCACTGCATGACCGTTTCCGTTCCCACCTTCCCGGTTGCCTCGCAGAACCGCCGATAGCGCAGGACCGCCGCGTGCGCTTCCTCCGCAGTCAACCGCCCTTCCCGGATCCGGGCTTGCCATGCCTGGTAGGCCTTGGGCTTCGGGTCATTTCCGGCGCGTCGTGGCCTGGCTTCCCACAGGCGCTCGAAGTCCTCCGGGTAATCGCCACCCTTGGACGGCTGGCGGCTCTTGCCGCCAGGGGGCCCCGCTTGCGGGGTGCCCAGCAGGTCATGCCCGTGGGGTTCTTCGGTGGCACTCGGTGCGGTGTCCCCCCCATTGGGTTCTATGGGTGGGTTCGTAGTTGGGTTAGTAGTTGGGTTAAGCGGAACGTGGTTCCGCACCTTACGGAATGACGTTCCGCACCTTTCGGAATGTGGTTCCGCACCTTCGGAATGACGTTCCGCACCTTTTCCCGAAGGTGAGGAATCAGGTTCCGCACCTTCCACGCATGACGCTGGTGTCACGGGTGACGGTGGTGTCACCCGTTCGGGCCGATTCCATTCGGGTAAAGGGTCCGAATCCGGGCCGGTTGAATAGGTCCGTTTTTGGGTCTGTTCCCCTGAAGCGGGCAGGATTGCTTGGTATCGGTAGCGCCGCCACCCCTGGCCGCTGGCCGGGCCTACGGTCTCCCGCAGCAGGAATCCAGAATCGACGGCGCGGGCCAAGTGGTCGCGCACCGCTCGGTCTGTCAGTGACGCATCACGAGCAAGCGATTTCGTGCCCGGGAAGGCGCGGCCGTCGCTGTTCATGTACTTGCCCAGGGTGGCAAGCACCAGCTTTGTGGTGGACAGGGGCGGGCCGTCCTCGGATAGCACCCGGTCCAGCCACCGCATACGGTTGGACTGTTCATACGCCATGGCGCCGCCCCCCTGTTTTGCACAGCGGGAACCGGGCCGCCCAGGCGTCAGCGTCCGCTACGGTCACCAGAACCTGGCCCTGCACTACGCGGTGGCGGGGGCCTTTCCCGGCCAGTAGTGCCTGGCCCATGACTGCCAGGGGCACGCCATGGCGGCGGGCTACTTGGTCCAGGGTCAGCGGGCCGGTGGTGTGTTTGGTCTTGCTGTCTCCCGTGCGCTGCCCGGCGCTGCCCCTCACAGCAGCGTTCCGGGCGCGCATTACTTCACCCCCACCAGCTTTGCGACGGGGGCGGATCGCGCCCCGGCGGCTTGCCGGTCCTGTTCGTTGAACCACGCCAGCACGTCCGCACGGCGCCAGCGGTACGTCATGCCCTTGCGCGCCGCTCTGTGCGGTCGCTCCACCACCGGGGCCGGGAAGCCTGGCATTGCGCGCAGTTCGTGCGGCGGGGCATTCAGCCCAGCGCGTCGAAGGTCAGCAGGCGAGACCAGCGCGGGCCGGGTGGCCAGGTAGGCTTGCGGGCTGCCGTGCTCGAGTACCGATTCCGTCAGCCCGTGGACGGGTCCGCCCTTGTAGGGGCCGGTGACCCCCGCCCTGTTCATCGGCGGCCGGTATCGCTGGATGTGCTCTCGCTCCAGGGCCTCCAGTTCATCGGCCGCACAAGGGAAGACGCGCCACTGGTCGAACTCTGCGGTTCGATGCCAGAAACCGACGCGCGCCAATACGTTGGTGCTGGCCCCGACATAGACCACGTGGCCGGCTTTCAGCAGGTGGTAAACCGCAGCCGTGCCGGGCAGCGCCTGGAAGGTAATCTGGTCCATGGCTCACCCCCGGCTCAAGATTTCAACGGCGTGCGGGGGCCAGACCAGGCGGCCATTTGCCAGCTTGCGGGGCCTCACTCCGAAATAGCTGCCCGTGCGGCACAAACGCACGCGAATGGTGGAGGGCTTCACGTTGATCGCGGCCGCGAAGTCTTCGGTGGTCCAGCCAGGGGCGGCCGGGGTGGGGGTCCATTCATCCGCCGCAGGGTGGGCGGTAACTGGTGCAGTGGTAGCCATGCCGTTTGCTCCGTGTTTCGTTGATCGACACGGACAAAGCTACTCGGCAATTGAAACGCAATCCACTGATTTAGAAGGGAAAAACGGGCGGAAACTCAGCTTCTTCCCGTTTTTCTCGGATCGCGGCCGGATTGGCGCCAGCGTGTGCGGACGGCGCTTTCATCGACGTGATACTTCTGCGCCTGTCTCTCCGCCAGCTTGTGGGGCTTCACGCCAGTGTCCCGCAGTTCCTCGGCTTCTTTGACCAGCGCCAAGGGGTCCGGCAGTCGGCTGGCGAGCCCCCCTTTCTTTCCCCCGTTGGCCTTCTGGCCCCGGCCTTCGGTGAAGTCCTGGTGTAGCTGGTCCATGGCGGCCCGCAGAGCGTCGGCAGCCTCGGTGCGCGGCGGGCACTTTGCCCAGGCATCGGCGGCCGCCATCAGTCGCACGGCAGCGTCGGCGGTGGCCGGAAGGTTAAGGGGCGCCGGTCCTTCATCGAACAACACGGCGCCATGTTCCACCGTCACCCGGTACGCGTTGCCGGCATCCGCAGGGGTCACCCGCCACCGTTCCAGGTACTCAGCACAGCGGCGGCGAACGTCAGCCAGCAAGGCCTCCGGGTTGGTGACCCAGGGCAGGCGCTGAAAGGTCATACCGGCGCCCCGCCATCCACCACCCGCAGGCCGGCGGGCTGTTCGTCTTCGGTCGGCTGGTCGATCCCGGCCTGGTCCAGGATCCAGGCTTCGATCTTCGTATGCCAAAGGCGCAGCAGGTCCAGCGGCCGGCGGCGGTAGTGCTTTTCAGCCAGGGCGGTAGGCTTGTGCCCCTGGATTTGCGCCACTACTCCCACCGGGCACTCCACCCACTCGGACAGGGTGCCGAAGCTCCGGCGCAGGTCGTGCAGGGTCAGGTGGGGCAGGCCGGCGGCGGCCAGAATCCGGGTGTGCGCGTGGTTGCCGTCCATCAGCCGCCCGGCCTTGGCGGCGGGGCTGGAAAACACCCATTCGTTCCGGCGCGGCAGGCCGGCCAGCAGGTGCGCAAGGTACGGCGTCAGCGGTATCACCCGCTCCCCCTCCACCTTGTCCCGGATGGTCAGGGACCGCCACTGGAAGTCCACGTCCTCCCAGCGCAGGCGCCCCATTTCTTCACGGCGGGCGCCGGTCAGCAGCAGAGCCTGAAGGTAAGCCGTCATGACCGGGTTGCCCATCATGCGCACCGCCTCGAACCAGGGCGCCAACTGTTCCCGCTGGAGCACGTCGCCACGGGCGCGGGGCTTCGGGACGGCGCGGCGCACCTCCGTATTCGTCACGGCGTCAGCCGTCACCAGGCCCCGGTACTCCGGCCGGCCCTCTGCCCAGGTCAGGCAGGCGCGCAGCAGGCGGTAAGCCCGGGCGGCCACGGTGGGCCGCTTCGCCTTCTCGGCGTTCAGCCACTCCGCCAGGCGGTCCGCCGTCAGATCGGCCAGGCGTTCGTCCCGAAGCGGCCACAGGGCGCCGGCGCTGGTCAGCTTGCGGGAACGCTTGCGCGGCTGGCCGGGCGCCTGCATGGCCTTGTCGTGGTCGGCGGCGTGGTGCTCGGACCAGTCCGCCCGGCGCGTCTTCACGTAGGCGTCCCAGGCGTCCCCCAGCGTAACCACTCCGCGCTCTTTCTCCCGGCGGGCCGCCTCGGCTGCCTGTTCGCGTTCGGCCTTTTCGTCCCGGGGGTCCACCCCGTTGTCCACCAGCACCCGCAGGCGGCGGGCCTCGGTCCGGGCTTCGTCAATGTCCCAGGCGGCAGGCTTGCCGATGGTCAGGCGCAGGGTTCGACCATGCAGCCGGCCCTGGAACACGTACTGGCGGCTTCCGCCCGCCCGCACCCGCAAGCCCAGGCCGGCGGCTTCGGTGTCCCACAGGAACGCCTCGGACTGGCCGGCGGGGCACTCGAAACCCTCCACCCGGCCTTTGGTGAATCGCACCCGGTTGGTATTCTGTCGCGTAGCCATGGCAGCCCCCCTTCGGCTGTCGGTGGTCAGGGCCCCGGCTGGTGTTGGCGCACCGTCGGGGCCTGTTTGCTTCCCAGCTTGCTTCCCAGTTCCCAGAGTCCCCGGATTGAGTCCCTTGGTCGGCTGGGAAGCATATGGGAAGCAGATTCGGGAAATATACGCTAATTTATGGACGTTAGCCAATACCGCACTGATTGCGCTAAATGGCTGTTTGAAGGTGGTTTTTGTAGCTTTCGCTAATGCGGGCAAACCCCGCTGGTGGAGGACTCATAATCCCTTGGTCCTCGGTTCGAGTCCGAGCGGGCCCACCATCTCCACCAGCACACTCATGCACGCGGACAGGCACTGACGTGTCCGTGCAGGCGTACTGCCGCGCCTGAATCACGGCGCCACGGCACCGCCTGTTTGCTGCACTTGCCCCGGCTCACACCACGCCCTGGGCCAGCATCGCGTCAGCCACCTTGACGAAGCCGGCAACATTGGCGCCGTCCACGTAACTCACGCTACCGTCTTCCCGGGTGCCGTACTCGAGGCACGCGGCATGGATCCCGCAGATAATGTCCTGCAAACGCCGGTCCACCTCTTCACGGGGCCAGGCCAGGCGCATGGCGTTCTGGCTCATCTCCAGGCCGGAGGCCGTCACCCCACCGGCGTTGCACGCCTTGCTGGGCGCGTACAGTACACCGCGCTCCTCGAACATTCGAATTGCATCGGTCGTGGTGGGCATGTTGGCGCCCTCGGCAACACACATCACGCCGTTCTTTATCAGGACAGCTGCATCTTCCGCGCCCAGCTCATTCTGGGTGGCACAGGGAAGCGCCACGTCCACGGGCACGACCCAGGGCCGCTTGCCCGCGTGGAACTCCGCGCCGACGCGCTGCGCATAATCACTCACCCGGCCGCGGAGACTGTTCTTGATCTCCATGAGCACCGCGAGCTTCTCCGCGGTAAAACCCTCCTCATCCACCACCATCCCGTCGGAATCGGACACCGTCACCACTTTCGCACCCAGGGCCATTGCCTTCTCGACCGCATACTGAGCCACATTGCCTGAGCCGGACACGGCCACACGCAACCCCTCCAGGCTTTGCTTGGCACGGACCAGCATCTGTTCAGCGAAATACACGGTGCCATAACCCGTCGCTTCGGGACGCAACAGCGATCCACCAAAGCTCAGCCCCTTGCCGGTAAACACGCAGTCCGTGCGGTTAGTGATCTTCTTGAGCATGCCGGCCATGTAGCCGACCTCCCGGGCACCCACACCGATGTCCCCGGCCGGCACATCGGTGTCAGAACCAAGGTGGCGATAGAGCTCGGTCATAAACGCCTGGCAGAAGCGCATGACCTCGCTGGCACTGCGACCCTTGGGATCGAAATCAGAACCCCCCTTGCCACCCCCCATGGGCAGCGTGGTCAGTGCGTTCTTGAATGTCTGCTCGAATGCCAGAAACTTGAGAATCGACAGGTTGACCGAAGGGTGGAAACGCAGGCCCCCTTTGTACGGGCCGATGGCAGAGCTGTGCTGAACACGATAGCCGCGATTGACCTGCACCTCGCCTTTGTCGTCCACCCAGGAGACGCGGAAGACGATGGCACGCTCTGGCTCCACCAGCCGGTCAAGCAGACCATGCTCGGCATAACTCGGGTGATTCTCAACATAAGGCCAAAGGCTCTTCATGACCTTCGCCACTGCCTGGTGGAATTCATGCTCACCCGGATTGCGGGCCTCGACATGACTCAGAAACACGTCTAATGATTCGTACTTCATCTTGTTCACTTATCCCGACAACCTGAACGGTCGTCATCAAGCAGGTCCGGCATCGACCCTGTCGGCCAGCGGGTGATGGACCTGAACATGCCCCCGCAACGGGGGGTCACGACCCTCCTCGGCACACAATGAACCTGTGCCTCCCGTTCAACCATAGCACCCCGCCCCGGAGCCGGTACGCATCCACAAGGGATATCAAGGCCAGTGGGGGCGATGCACATGGAGACACCTGGTTCGGATCAGGACCCAAAGAAGGAATGGCGCGGGGATCCCGCATAGAGGACGGGCCGATATGTGTGCGGATACCGCGCACGGGCGCTCCCGCCTGTCACGTCGAATCCGCTCCGAGGGCATGGCATCATGGCCTCCCAGCCAGGAGACCTTCAATTTCATGAACCAGCCTCCCACCTCTCACCCCTGCGCGCCGCAAGCCCTGCTCCTGACTGGCCCCGGCTGTCCACACTGCGCGAGTGTCCGCCAGGCCCTGGAGACACTGGTGAATGAAGGGGCTTTGGGCGGAATCGAGGAGATCGACCTGAGCCTGGCACCGCAACGGGCCGAGGCCCTCGGCGTGCGCTCCGTGCCCTGGATGCGCCTCGGCACCATCGAACTCTCTGGGCTGCACAGCCTTGCCGAACTGCGCCACTGGGCAGGGCTCGCCGCCCGCCCCGAGGGGCTCGACCTGCATCTGGCGGATCTGCTGGCCAACGGCCAGCGGGCCCAGGTGCTGTCCCGCGTGCGCCGGGAACCGGCGCTCATCTCCCGCCTCGCCGCACTGATCGGCAACCCTGACAGCGAACTGAGCGTGCGCATCGGCGTCATGGCGACCCTGGAGGAACTCCAGGAGGATGGGCTTCTGAACGGCCAGGCCACGCACTTCCTCGAACACCTCGCCCACCCCGCGCCCCGCGTGCGAGCGGATGCCTGTCATGCCCTGACCCTGGTCGGCGGTGACGATGCACTCGCTGCATTACAGGCCTGCAGGGATGATCCGGATCCGGAGGTCATGGAAACGGCGCGAGACGGGATCGAGACACTGTCTCTGCCGGGCTGAGCCGGCCACAGAGCAACGGGCCAACACAGGTCTTGTAATGATAGATACCGAAGCCCGCGCGCAGTTGGCCATGCGGACGAATTTTTATTAGCATTTACTAATATAAAATCGTCCTTCGCATCACCAATGACCGACTCCACCGAAAAACCCGCCTAGAACGACCGTCTCGTGGACACCCTGCGCTCACGAACCGCCCTGATGTTTCTGGTCGGCCTGCTGCTGGGGTGGCTGATCTTTGCGAACCACTCCGAACCCCAGGTACTGATGGTCACGGTGCACAACGACAGCCCGGTGCTGATCGAATCCATCTGGTTTGATTTCAGCCACGGTCACCGCCAGTCGAGCCTGTACGAGGGCCAGATCCAGCCCGGTGAGTCACGCCTGGTGGCGCTGAATCATCCACCAGCGGCAGGGTTCAACATGAAGGTACGCTACGGAGATGGCGTGACCCAGGAGTTCTGCGCCAACCGGGGCATCAAAGAATGGGCCCAGGAAGTTCGTCTGTCTCGGTGACTGCGCCTGTCTGGCTTGTTTAAAGCTTTCGCGGTGTTTCCAAGACACTCGGCCGCTACTGCACAATAATTTTCCAATCGCTTTCTCCATTGCCGAGCACAAAAAACCCCGGCGCCAAAGACGCCGGGGTTAGTCACACGGGCAATTCACCCGGGCCTACATAGTACAAGCCTTCAGGTAGAAGTACGGTTCAGGCCGACGATAAGACCCCTCTTATCAATTCCCCCGTCCGATCCATACATCACCAGCACCATGAGTTTGCCATCCTCGCTGACAAAACCCTCATACGTAAAGTCGCTGTCCTCGATCAGCACTCGACCGCCTGCTGAAAGCTCGATACGAAGACCATTGAGTGGCGCATTGGCTTCGAACTCCAGGGTGCGTTCCGGCGTCCCTCCGGCACCTCTGCTGACCAGGATCTCGCGGAAAGGATTGAAATCGGCAGAAGCATCATCCAGGTCCGCAAGCTCGCCAAACTCAAGCCTGGCACCACTGAATCCGAGCAACTCTACGAGCTCACCGCCACCATAGCCCGCGCTGAGCTCATAGAGTTCCCAGGTGGTATTGACAAGAACAGGAGGTGTATCGGATACCTCCAGGCCGATGATCATGCCCGCGCGGGCATAACCAATGCTGTCACCATCGAGCTCTTCTTCACCGACAGGGAAAAGCATCAGACTTCCAGCAGCGTCGGAATGACCGGTCGCGATCACGCCATCTCCACCATCGGTGATGGAGACGCCACCGCCAGCGCCTGGTATAAGACCGATCGTCAGCGACGGATCAACAGGGTCAACATCGCCACAACCACGACTGGTCCGGTCCTCCCATTGGCTGCCGCTGAATTCGTTAGGCACCCCACCTCTTGTCAGCGAGATAAGGCCGGTGATGGTCTCCACGCAACCACCCTGACCAAGCCCCTGCTCAAAGACCACCAGGCCGTAGTTGTCGCCGAGCGCGGGGGTGCCGCTGGCCCGCTCCACCATCAGGGCCAGATCCAGGCCATCGCGGTAGCCACGGGAAGTGTCTTCATCCAGGAGACCTTGGGGCGTGACACCGTAGAGGAACTCGCTCTCGCCAGAGAGGCCCACGTAGGCGACACCACCCGTTTCACCCGTCACGAGACGTACGGTCTGCGGGGCCGTGCGAATCCCCAATTCAGGATTCCCGTCATCGTCATCGTAGATATCCTCCTCAAACGGGGTGTCGATAGACACGGTACCGTTCGTGCTGTAGCGGGCGGAGATCTCGCCGGGGCCTTCGAATTCATTCTCTACCCACAGCATCGCCCCTGCGCCAGAACCAAAGCTGGCGATCCCGGTGAAGTTGGTGGCCCCAAAACTCACGTCCACCTTACCGGAATCCGCAGGAGTCAACGTGACATCGAGACCGTCATCGCTCAGCACCCAGACCTCCGGAGACTCATCCAGCAAACCCAACTGCACCCCCAGTTTCACAAGGAAGTAATCACGCGCAGACGGCAACACACCCGGCACTGCCGCCGCAATTTCAGTAATCTCATAATCCACTGCTGGACCGGCCGCTGTCGCCAGGGCAGCAAAGGCAGACGCAAGGTCTGAACCTGCAGCAATGTCGAAACCATCCACCTGACCACGCAGGCGAACCACTTCATTGAGGGCGAGACTGCTCAGATCGATGTCAGACAGAATCAGACGCTCGGTGATGAATTCAGAAACAGGGTCAACATCCACCACTTCGTGGGTAGCCACGGCACGAAGTTGTGCATCACCATTGCGCACTCTGAGCACGAGATTAGCGCTGAGGTCCAGGCCCTCTGGCAAGTTCAGGTTGTAGCGCCCCGTACTGCTGATTGTAGCCGTGGCGAGCACATCGCCCACCTGTGCTCCATCATTGTCGATTCGAATCAGCTCGACTGTGCCGCCAGTGACGGCTTGCAGTCCCGTCATCGCCGCGCTGGCTTCACCAAGCAGGAAGCCGGCTGCCAACTGGATGAAACTGGGTGACTGGAACGATGCAATGGCACCAGAGGGCGCCTGCACAGTGCCCTGAATGCTTGCGACTCCCGTAGTGACCTCTGGTGCGCTGGGGCTGCTTGTCGAACTCGAGCCACCCCCACAGGCACTTACACCAACTGCGAGAACACCAGCGCAGGCAACGGACAAAAGGGTTTTACGGAACGGTAGATCGCTAAAAGGTTTCATTGAAGCTGCTCCCTGAGAGACCGGTTTTGTGAATCAGTTAACACTCTAGGAGCGCAGCGCCTGGGCCTGCATCACCCAAATGGGTGACGCGAGTGGGCACGCGAAACAGACTGACGGCGGAGGGAAAGGGAAACACGAAAAAACAACTGGTTAGGAGCATCCCAGTCGATTCCATAAGCCGTTCACCCGGTAAACGGCCATGAACGGCCGATGAACTGTGTCACCTATCGGCGCCATCCCACCGGATGCAAAAGCCTGCAGACCCATCGGAGCGACAGATTCTTATGCTTTACGGCCCCCATAATCCGTACCGACCGATGCCCCTGCGGGTTCGGCCCGAGATCGGACCTCTTAGAGCGCAGCGAGCACTTCCCGCAGTTTCCGGTTGAACACCTCCGGCATCTCCATCTGGAGGAAATGCCGCAGGGGCTCTTTGGGACACCCATAATCCGCATCCGACCAAAGCGTCTGCAGAGTCGGCACGGGGCGAGCCTCCTACAGGACAGCGAGGATCTCCCGCAGTTTCCCGCCGATCAATCTGGACAATCTGGGACATCCATAATCCTTGCTTGAATAAGGGGGCAGTGACGGGCCAGATCCGGCGCAGGACATCGACACACCATCGTCAATCTTGCGGCCCCGCTCAGCCTGAACTAACATGTTACATGTAACACCCAACAGGGACACACAGACATGGCCACAGACACCGCGGCACGCGTACAAAAGCGGCGCGACGCCTTGCGCAAGGCGGGACTGCGTCCTGTGCAACTCTGGGTACCGGACACCCGCCGCCCATCATTTGCTGAGGAATGTCATCGACAATCGACCGAACTGTCGGATGACGCACATGAAAAGGACGTGCTCGACTGGATCGAGACAGCGACGGATACAGAAGGCTGGCGATGAGACGAGGTGACCTGATCACCGTTGCCATGCAGGGAGATTATGGCAAGCCCCGACCGGCCCTGGTCCTCCAGTCAGATTACTTCGATACCCACCCTTCGATCACCGTCTTGCCCGTGACCAGTGAACTACGGGACACACCGCTTTTTCGCATTACCGTCGAGCCCTCTGAGGCCAACGGGCTGCAGAAGACCTCTCAGGTCATGGTGGACAAGACCATGACCATACCCAGATCCAAAGCCGGTGCAGCCTTCGGCACACTCGACAAGGATACCCTCGTCGAAATAGAACGCAGCCTTGCGGTCTTTCTGGGTATCGTAAAGTAAGATCCTCCACCAACACCTGCATCACCGCGCCACGTGGTCGGCGGTTTGAGACAAACCATAATCCGCATCTGACCAAAGCGTCTGCAGGATCGGTCCGGAGTCAGGCCTCCTACAGGACGGCGAGGACTTCCCGCAGCTTCCGGTTGAACGCCTCCGGCATCTCCATCTGGAGGAAATGCCCCGTGCCGGGCATGTGCCACTCGGTGACCCGCCCTGCACAGCGTTGTTTGGCGGGTTCAGGGATGAGATCGCCGTTGATGGCGTGGATGGGGGCCTTGATCGCGCCGAATGCTGACTCAGGGCTCCAGCGCAGCAGGCTGTTCCACAGGGGCAAGGCCCAGGCGGTATCTGCTTCGGCCATCTCGCGTTTGAGGCGCTCACGGGTCTCCCCGCCCATGGCAGGACCGGCGGTGTTGTCCACCAGGGCGGCCATGGCAGCGGCGAAATCCTCATGGAAAGGTTTCTCGATGCCCTGGGCATCGGCCTCGGAGAGATCCCCGTAAGGCAGCACAAAGGTGTCCACCAGGACCACTGCCCTGACACCGGAGGCACGGGCGGCGGCTTCAAGGGTGACGGCGCCGCCCATGGAATGGCCGACCAGGACGGCATTATCCATTTCCAGGGCTTCCAGGGCCGCCACCACATCCTCGGCCAGACCGGTGACGCTCCAGTCCGTACGCGCCTTGGCTGTGGAGCCCCCATGCCCACTCAGGTCCAGTGCCGCCACTCGATGATCCCGGGCCAGGTCCGCCATCTGCGGCTCCCAGTAGGCACGGCGGCAGGTCCAGCCGTGCACGTACAGGACGGACTGGGCGCCATCGCCACCGGCATCCACGGCCAGGGTGTCTCCGGAACCCCCCGGGATGGTGTTTGTTTGGTATGCCATTTGCTACATCTCCGTTAACAGGGGTGCTCAACAGGGATTGGCTGGTGGATTACGTCCGTTCATCCCGCGGATTTGTCCCGCTTATCCCTATTCATGTTGTGGTCATGATGACTGATCTATGATTACCATAATTGCCATTAAAACGTGATTAAATACGCAAAAATAATAAGCACCCGGCAAGGCAACAGGGTGCAACGGGGATCGTCACCACAATGAACGAGCGACAGACGCTTCGCCATTTCGAGCGCCAGGTGTCCCGACTGCTGGACACCCTCTACGACACCGTGGACCAGGCAGAGACCTGGCAACGGTTCCTGGATGAACTGGTCGAGGCCAGCCACGCTCGCTCCGCCCGCCTGCTGTTTCTCAATGACCGCGCCGACCAGGTCGGGGCGAGCCACAAGGTGAACATCGACGACAACGCCCACCAGGCCTACGTGCAGCATTTCGTGAACACCTGCCCCTGGCGCCCCGAACTGGTGCATAAACGCCCTGGGCGGCTCTACTCCACCTACCTGGATTTCTCCTGCCGGCAAGCAGAGTTCTACAGGACCGAGTTCTTCAACGACTGGGCCCGGGATCTGGACATTCACCACGGCATCTGCGGCTCGGTATTCAAGGATAAGGGCCTCACGGTGCAATTGCTGGTACAGCGCACCGGAGAACAGGGCCACTTCACTGACCGCGAAACCGATGCGGTCAACCGCCTGATCCCCCACATCCAGCGCAGCCTGCACCTGTCCCGCGAGCTGGAGACGATGCGCCGGATGGTGAGCGCCGTGGGCGAGGTTGCGGACAATCAGGGCCTGCCCTTCCTATTGCTGGGAGAGATCGGGGAGGTGAACTTCATGAGCATGGAAGCGCAAGTCATCATCCAGGACAGCGACGCCCTGCAACTGCGCCGTGGCCGCCTGCAACTCGCCGGCCTGCCTGCTGACCGCAGCTTCAGGCGGCACATCCGGCAACAGCTGCTGGGCCAGTGCCGGGGTGGCGCACAACCCTCCAGCCTGCGCGTAGCGCGCCCCGGCCTGCCCGACCTGCAACTGATCCTGACACCCCTACATCCAGATATGCCTGCCCTGCAGCTGGCACCCGTCACCAGCCACCTGGCCATATTCATCCATGATCCACTGCGCACACCAGAGGTGGACCGGGAACTGCTCATGGAGATGTACGGGCTGACCGCCGCCGAGGCCCGCACGGCGGCATGGCTGGTCAAGGGACAGGATATTGCTGAGATCGCGCAGGGCACTGGAACGAGCGCCCACACCATACGCACGCAGTTGAAGAACTGTTTTCGCAAGACAGGAACCCGCAGGCAATCGGAGCTTACCTGTCTTTTGCTGACGGGCCCCAGCAGGTATCACTCAAACAGGCAACAAGACAGGGACACCAACGAGATATCAGACCGGGTCAGCGCATGAAGCGCAATCACTGGGATGCCCCGTAAGGCTCAGCCCAGGTCCAGGGTCACCCGGTCCCGGCCGTCGTTCTTGCTGCCGTACAGGGCCTGGTCGGCCTGGGCCACCAGGCGATCCAGCATGGCCTGGGTTGTCCCCCGGGGGGCTTCACCGGGGGCAAGGCCCGAGACGCCCATGCTGGCGGTGATCATCAGGCAACGGTCCCCCACATTCCAGGACAGTTGAGCCAGGCGCTGACGAATGCGCTCGGCCAGACTCAACGCTCCATTGCGGTCGGTACCCGGCAGGGCGAAGACGAATTCCTCACCACCGAAACGGGCCAGGATGTCACCTTCACGGAGCATCTCCTTGAGTCCGGCACCCACGTCCTTGAGCACCCGGTCCCCCCAGGCATGGCCATGGTCGTCATTGACCCGTTTGAAATGGTCCAGGTCCAGGGCCAGTACGGAAAAGGGCTGGGCATGGCGCATGGCCCGGGCCAGGGCGGCCTGGGCCTCGGGGAAAAAGAAACGCCGGTTATTGAGCCCGGTCAGATCGTCCACCACCGCCAGGGCCTCGTAGCGCTCCTGGAGTTCCCGGGCCTGGGCCAGGGCCCGCTCCAGCTCGCTGGTGCGCCGGGCAATGACCTCTTCCATCCGGTGCACGTGGCGCCAGTGGGTGACGGACTGGCCCAGAAATTCGGTGAACAGCCGGAGCAGGCGCAGGCGCTCGACGTTGAAATATCCCGGCTCCGGGTGAGAGACGTTGAGTACACCCAGCACCTCGCTTGCGTCCTGGCGAATGGGCAGACAGATGAGACTGCCCACGGGTACGGATTCACCGAGGCTTGCGAAGCGGGGGTCGGTGCGGCAATCGTCGCAGCGCTGGATCTCGCCATGGGCCGCCGCCAGCCCCATGATCCCCTCGCCCACCTTCAGGCAGGCGACGGAGCATTGTTGTGCCGGTTCGTTTCCGCCCATGAGATCCGCCCAGTCCATACCGGCGGCATTGACCAGGCAGCCATCCTGCTGCAGAAACACGGAGCAGCGTTCCATGCCCTGGTTTTCCAGCAGGGCACGCAGCCCGCCGCTGAGCAATGTGCCCAATTCCGGGGTGGCCAGGTCCAGGGAGGAGAGATCCTGCAGGGCGGAGAGGAAGTCCATCAGACCCAGCAGGCGCTGCTGGGTGTCACGATAGGCCTCTACCAGGGCTCGATTATCCATACCTCGGGCCCCTTGAGCGCACCATGACGAACGAAAACACGAACAAGACCGAAGGAATCAGGACTGGGCCAGCTGGCGAGCCAGCCCGCGCAATGCGTCCACACGACCCTGATTGCGTTGCAGCAGGGGTTCGATCTGAGCTTCTGCCAGACCCAGGGCCTCCAGCCAGGGGGCGCGCCGCTCGGGCTCATCGCAGCCGTAATACTGATCCCGGGAAAGACAGGTCGTCAGCCCCACCACGGCGGAGAGCTGCCAATGGGGGCCGCGGTAGGCGGGATCACCGTAGTGGGTCATCACCACGGCAACCCCCTCCGGCAGACGCCAGCGACGGGCCAGCACCGCACCGGCCTCCATGGCATCGATGCCCAGGGCCTCACGGGTGCGCAGGTTCAGGGGTTCGGCCTCCTCGCCGGCCCGCAGCAGGGGGGACATCTCGGCCGGAAACAGGGCGCACAGGGCCAGCAGTCCCAGTTCGTGGAGCAGGCCGCCCAGGTAGGCCCATTCCGAGGCCACCGGGGCATCATTCAGCAAACTGGTCACCGGCACGGCCAGGGTGGCGGAGCCCATGGCCGTGAACCAGAACTGCTCGGCCCTGAAGCTGTTGCAGGCGCGGGTGTCAAAGGGACCGCTCAGGACGATGCCCAGGGCCAGGTTGCGCACCAGGTCCAGCCCCAGCACCCGACCCACCGCATCGGAGACGCTGTATACCGGCTGGGTATTGGCGAAATAGGCAGAATTGGCCAGACCCACCAGGCGGGCGGTCAGACCCGGGTCCATTTCGATGACTTCCGTGAGCTGGCTCAGACTCAGGTCTTCACGGTCCAGGTCCGCCAGCAAGCGCTGTGCCACCACGGGCAGCGGCGCCAGCGACTGGAGCTGTCGCAGTTGCACACCGGGGGCGACGTTGTCGAGGACCTGAGCCTGATACATGGGATTACCCTGAGGATGACGCGGTCAACCTGGACCGGGTCTAAGAAGCCCTAGTATACACGCCACCCCTGGGCCCAGAGGGCGGCGCAACCGCGCCCGTCATGCCTAAAACGCCTTCTATCACCCCGCGGGCGATGGGCCGCCGGAGACCACCATCAGGCCCTTTCCCTCCCGCCCGCAAGGCACTGCTATTTGCCCCACTCCATGGTTTCCAGGTACTCCCGCAACTGCCCGGCGCTCCTGAATTTCTTCAGGATCAGGGTGCGCTTGAGTCCGCAACAGATGGCCTTCACCTCTGGCGGCAGGCGCGCATAGTGGGCGGCACCGCCCAGTGCCTCGTGAAAAATATGGATCAGATTGATGACATCATCGTGGATGTTCTCGGCCCGGGGACGGCCCCAGTGGAACAGGTCCAGCAGGCGCAGTTCGAAACCCAATCCATAACGGCTGACGATCACGTTGTCGGAATGCAGGTCGCCGTGATAGTCGCCCATCTGGTGAATGCACTCGATGCCGCGGGCCAGGGCATGGAGCAGGTGCAGGGCGGCAAAGGGCATGAGTCGCCCACCTTTCTGGCGCCGGATAAAGGCGGACAGCAGTTCCCCTTCCACGAATTCCGAGACCAGGAAGGTTACCGCCACCTCATCAAGCACCACCCGCTCCTGGGTGTAGTACTGGATGACGATGGGACACTGGCGCAGCTTGTGCAGCTTGCGGGCATAGAAGATGGCCGCCTTGTCCCGGGGGTTGCGCCTGGGGAAGAAAAACTTGGCGGTGCGCTCGATACCCGTGGCCAGCTCTCGCACGCGATAGACCTCGCCTTCCCACCCGGCCCCCAGGCGATCCATGACCAGATACTTGTCCAGCAGCCGCCGGCCCGGCTCCAGACCAAAGCTGCGCACTGCACGCGACACCGCCATGAACCGATCTCCGTATGTGAGAGGGCACTTATGGAAGAGAGAATGAAACCGAACTATACATTTTTTAACAGGCCACACTGAGAGGGTCGGTCAACAGGATCCTCGACCGCCCCCTCATCCACGCAACACCCAAGGAGGTATTCATGGAAAAGGTCTTCAACACATCCCCCAGCATGCACATCCCCACCCTGCACCGTGTTGCGCCAGACCGGCCTTATCACTGGCTGGCCGCCGGCTGGCAGGATCTGAAGCGCGAGCCAGTCCTGAGTCTGGGCTACGGTCTGTTCTTCACCCTGGTGGGCGTCATGCTGGTCACCGGGGGGTGGAGCGACCCCTGGCTGGTGATGACCTTCCTGGCGGGATTTCTGTTGGTGGGCCCGCTCTCTGCCCTGGGAATCTATGAAATCAGCCGCCGCCTGGAACGCGGCGAGCCGGTCACCCTCATGGACACCCTGACCTCCTGGCGGCGCAACCCCATGGGTATCTCCCTGTACAGCGTGTTCCTGGGAATCCTCATGATCGCCTGGATACGTTCCAGCAGCCTGATGATCGCCCTGTTCTTTGAACGGGTGCCCGACAAGCTGCAGGAGAGCTGGATGGCGCTGTTGACCACCGAGCAAGGGTTCGGTTTCCTGCTGGTCTTTACCCTGAGCGGCGCGGCCGCCGCCCTGGTGGTATTCGTCACCGGCGTTGTCACCCTGCCCATGATGAAGGAACGCCGCCAGGACGTGATCACCTGCGTGATGACCAGCCTGCGGGTAGTGCAGATCAACCCCGCACCCATGATCCTGTGGGCGCTGATCCTGGTGGTGCTGATCGCCATCGGCTTCGCCACCTTCATGCTGGGCATGATCGTCATCCTGCCCCTGCTGGGACACGCCAGCTGGCATGCCTACCGGGAACTGGTAGACCGGGAAGTCATCGCCTGAGCCGAGCGGGCCCCGCTGCCAGCAGCGGGGCCCGTCCCTTCAGATCCCCTCGAACTCCACCGCCACACCCTCACCCACGTGCCGCACGATACGTGCGGGCACCAGCGGCGGCTCCTCGCCCTCACCGATTGAACCCACCACACGAACCTGCACCTGGGTCCCCGGCGCGGGACAGTCCTCCTTGGCCAGCAGCAACAGCACGCCGCTGCCGCTGAGATCCTGGGTGCGCGCCACCCGCATGGGTTCGCCCGGCACATGCAACTCCACTTCCACCTCCATGGGGAGGCGCGGATGTCTGCGTCTTTCCGAATTCATGGACAAACCTCGATGCAGGAGACGCGTCATTTATGACAACTGCCGCCCGGCAAATCAAGAGCGTCTCGGATCATGCTGCCCGGGGCTTTGGCAGGCCCGGGCACCCTGTGCTATACAACACAGGTAGCCTGATCACCGTGGCACCTCAGTCTTTTGCAGGGGCGTGCGGCTGGCACGGACCCGGACCGGTGTGCACCGGGCTTCCAGCGAGGCGGGACCTTACGCACCCGTCGATCAAAACCAAAAACACTAAAGCGATTCGTTCTTGGAGGAGATCGCACACCATGAAACACGCAAAAATTGCGGCCGTTACCCTGGCCATTTCCCTCGGGGGGCTCGTAACCTCCCAGTCCGCCCTGGCGGAAGTCACCCGTGGTCAACTCATGGCCGAGACCTGTCTGGCCTGCCACGGCTCCGTCGGATCCGGACCCAACGACACCATCCCCTCACTGGCCAATGGCTACCCACGCCAGCTCATGATCCAGAACATGAAGGCCTTTCGCGACGGCACCCGTGCCGCCACGGTCATGAACCGTCATGCCCGCGGTTACTCCGACGAGGAAATCGAACTCCTCGCCAATTACTTCGACACGCGACGCTGAGGGGGC
>SR_TP_S13solDRAFT_1000332_pt1 | contig 20893 bp, 20 predicted proteins | sample SodReaTP_S13sol_FD_11159 | JGI IMG/M metagenome (IMG submission 11159)
ATCGACGAGGAGCGTCGCCGCATCTCCCTGGGCATCAAGCAGTGCAAGACCAATCCCTGGGACGAGTTCGCTGCCACCCATAGCAAGGGTGAAAAGGTCGCCGGCGTCATCAAGTCCATCACCGACTTTGGCATCTTTGTCGGCCTGGACGGCGGCATCGACGGTCTGGTTCACCTCTCCGACCTGTCCTGGAACATGGAAGGCGAGGAGGCCGTGCGCAACTACAAGAAGGGTGACGAGATCGAGGCCGTGGTACTGGCCGTTGATTCCGAGCGCGAGCGTATCTCCCTGGGCGTCAAGCAGCTGGACAAGGATCCCTTCTCCAACTTCGTGGCCGAACATGCCAAGGGCAGCATCGTCAAGGGTGTGGTCAAGGAAGTGGACGCCAAGGCCGCCGTTGTGGAACTGGCCGAAAGTGTCGACGGCGTTCTGCGCGCCTCCGAGCTGTCCCGTGACCGCGTCGAGGATGTGCGCACCGTGCTGAATGTGGGTGACACCGTCGAGGCCAAGTTCATGGGTGTGGATCGCAAGAATCGCACCGTGACCCTGTCCATCAAGGCGAAGGATTACGCCGACGAGGCCGAGGCCCTGCAGGATTACGGCAATGCCGGCAGCGCCACCACCACCCTGGGTGACCTCATCAAGGAACAGATGAGCAATCAGCAGGACAAGTAAGACAATGGAACCGGCCGGACATCTGTCCGGCCGGTTTTCCTGATTGATCGACCTTGCCGGAGTGTAAGCCTGCTGGTGTTCGTCACCACACAGGTTCTATGCGCTTCGTCGGGACTTTAACAGGCGGAGTCGCTGACATGACCAAGTCCGAACTCATCGAGATCCTTGCACAGAAGCAAAGCCATCTCGCCTACAAGGATGTGGAGCTTTCGGTCAAAACCATGCTTGAGCATCTCAGCCATGCCCTTGCCACCGGAGACCGAATCGAAATCCGGGGTTTCGGCAGTTTTTCATTGCATTTTCGACCGCCCCGCGTGGGTCGCAATCCCAAGACCGGCGAGACCGTTTCCCTGCCGGGCAAAAATGTACCGCACTTCAAGCCAGGCAAGGAGCTGCGTGAACGGGTCAATGCCGTCCACGAACAGCAGGCCTGAATCTCCTCAATGAATTCAATCGACACGGGACACTAAGGATGCGCAAGCTGATCCTGCTGCTGGCCCTGGGACTGGCCGTACTGGTCGGTGCCACGTTCTCGCTGCTCAATTCCGTTTCAGTCCCCGTGAATCTCTACCTTGGACAGTTCGAACTGCCCCTGTCCATCCTGATCTTCGTGAGTATCCTGATCGGCGCCATCCTCGGTGCCTTTGCCTGTACCGGTTTCATCCTTCGACACCTCAACGAGAACCGCAGATTGCGCAAGCGCATCCGGCTCGCAGAAGAAGAGCTTACCCAGCTGCGCAAGATTCCCATCAAGGATTCCTACTGATCATGACCGAGTTGCTCTGGCTGCTTCTTCCTGTTGCAGCCGCCTCGGGCTGGCTGGCTGCGCGCAGGACCGGACGCAATCGCCAGAGGACCCTTCGCGGCACACTCTCGGAAGACTACATCAAGGGTCTCAATTTCCTGCTCAATGAGCAGTCCGACCGTGCCCTGGAAGTGTTCATCGACATGGTGGACGTGGATTCAGACACGGTGGAGACCCACCTGATCCTGGGCAGTCTGTTCAGGCGTCGCGGTGAAGTCGATCGTGCCATTCGTATTCACCAGAACCTCATTGCCCGACCAAATCTTGAGCCCAGGCAACGGGCCAATGCCTTGCTGGAGCTGGGGCGTGATTACATGCGTGCCGGTGTGCTGGATCGCGCCGAAGGGCTGTTCCGTGAGCTGATTACCACTGGCTACATGGAATCCGAGGCCTACGCGCACCTGCGCAGTCTCTATGAGCAGGAAAAGGACTGGGAGAAGGCGATCTGGGCGGCGGAGCGCCTGCGCAGTCACACCCGTGAACCCCAGAGCGAGCACATCGCCCACTATCACTGTGAGCTGGGTGAACAGGCCATGCGCCATGGCGACCCATCAGCTGCAGCCCACCATGCACGCAAGGCCCTGGCGACGGATCGCAAGTCATCCCGAGCCAGTATTCTGCTGGGTGACCTGGCCGTTGCGGCCAATGATGATCGCCATGCCCTCAAGCACTATGCCCGGGTGCTTGAGCAGCAACCGGATTTTGTTTCACTCGTGCTGGACCGGGTACGAGCTGCCTATGCCCGCCTCGGGGACCATACCGGCTACGAACGCTTTCTCGCGCTAATTCGGGAGCAGGATGTCTCGCAATTGACGCTGCTCGCCCATATCGACGCCCTGCACGGCGAGGGTCGCAAGGCGGAGCTGGATACACTCATCGATCATGAACTGGTTCGTGAGAAACTGACCCTTCCTGCCCTGCAGGCCTATCTCAGAATCCATGCCGGGCGCGTGGAGGACAACAACGCCGGTGAAGTGCTCAATCGCGCCTCCAACGAGCTTGAGCGCCATCTTCGCCACCGCCCCCTTTATCGCTGCACCCATTGTGGCTTCAGTGCGCGGACTCACTTCTGGTGCTGTCCGGGCTGCCACCAGTGGAGCAGCATCAAACCCCGTGAACTGCATGCCGAGCGTCCGCAGACAGTCCTGAGCCCCTGACCCAGAGAAACCTGATGACTTCCAGCCAGAATGACCCACGCATCATCGTCGCCCTCGACTTTCCGGACGCCACCCAGGCACTGGAATTCAGCCGCAGGCTCGATCCTGGTGCCTGCCGGGTCAAGGTGGGTTTTGAACTGTTCGTGAGCGCCGGCCCGGCCCTTGTGGAACAGCTCGTGGCAGCCGGATTCGATGTATTCCTGGATCTGAAGTTTCACGATATCCCCAACACCGTGGCCTCCGCCTGCCGTGCCGCGGCGGGCCTTGGGGTGTGGATGATGAATGTGCATGCCTCCGGTGGCGGACGTATGTTGCAGGCCGCCCGGGAGGCCCTGGAAGGGGAGAATCACCGACCGCATCTGATCGCCGTGACCGTACTCACCTCCATGGATGAACGCGACCTGGATGAGTTGGGACTGGGCAAGGATGTGGGACGTCTGGCCGAAGCCCTGGCCGGTCTCACAGCCGCCAGCGGCCTGGACGGGGTGGTCTGCTCCGCCACTGAGGCCCCCATGCTGCGTAAGCGCCATGGCGAGGACTTCCTGCTGGTCACACCTGGCATTCGTCCCCGCAGCGCACAAAAGGACGACCAGCGTCGGGTGATGACCCCGTCGGAGGCCATCCGGGCCGGCTCCAGTTACCTGGTAGTCGGCCGGCCCATTACCCGCGCCGAATCGCCCATGGATGCCCTTGAGGCCATGAACGAGGAGATTCGCGGGGCCCACTTGCATTCCGTCTGATACTTGCTACATTTATCCCGTCCGGCCATGTACTGGAGGCCGGCAACGACCACGGAACGCCAAGGAGGCACAGGTCATGAAAAAACTCTCTGCAATTATCTTCACCCTTCTGCTGTTTTTCACCCTGCCGTTATTTGCCGCTGAGGATGCCACGCGCATCAACATCAACACGGCGGATGCCCAGTCATTGACGCAACTCACCGGTGTCGGTCTGAGCCGGGCCGAGGCCATCATCGCCTATCGCGAGGAACACGGTCCGTTTCGATCCCTCCATGAGCTGACCCAGGTGCGTGGCATCGGAGAGCGCACCGTGCAGGAGAACATGGAGCGCATCGCCCTGGAGTAGTTCCAAGGCGGCGAGTCCGCCTTGATGGCACTTCAATATGGCCCCGTCGGCTATCCAGCTGGCGGGGCCATTGTGCTATGGTTTCAAGACTGACCCACACCCAGGAATCCTCAATTCCATGCACAAGAAGATTCGCAAGGCCGTGTTCCCGGTCGCCGGCATGGGCACCCGTTTTCTGCCCGCCACCAAAGCCAATCCCAAGGAAATGCTGCCCATCGTGGACAAGCCCCTGATCCAGTACGCGGCCGAGGAGGCCGTGGCTGCGGGCATTGACGTCCTGGTGTTCGTCACCGGCCGCAACAAGCGTTCCATTCCCGATCATTTCGACAAGGCCTACGAACTGGAAACAGAACTCGAGGAACGGGGCAAGGAGAAGATGCTGGATATCGTGCGCAACATCCTGCCGCCCCATGTCTCCTGTATCTACATGCGTCAGGCCGAGACCCTCGGTCTGGGCCATGCGGTGGGCATCGCCCGACCGGTGGTGGGGGATGAGCCCTTTGCGGTGATCCTGGCCGACGACCTGGTTGATGGTCAGGGCGCGGGCGGGGCCTTGAAACAAATGGTGGATGTCTACAACCGACACGGGTGCAGCGTGCTGGGTGTGGAGGAAGTGCCCCACGAAGAGACCTACAAGTATGGCGTGGTCACGCCCGAAGCCCTGGAGGAGGACCTCTGGCGGGTGAAGGGCATCGTGGAAAAGCCGGCGCCGAAGGATGCTCCCTCAAACATGGCCGTGGTGGGACGTTACATCCTCACGCCGCGTATCTTCGATCTGCTGGAGAATACCGGCAAGGGTGCCGGTGGCGAGATTCAGCTCACCGACGCCATTGCCAGTCTGCTCAAGGAGGAGCAGGTGCTGGCCCATCGCTTCAAGGGCAAACGCTATGACTGTGGCAGCAAGCTGGGTTACCTGCAGGCAACTGTTGAGTACGCGTTAAAGCACCCGGAATTACAGGACGACTTCGGCGCCTACCTGGACGCGCTGTGCGGGTCCAGGAGTGGCAAGTAGCAAGTCTCAAGTGGCAAGAGAAGGCAACAGACCCTTGTCACTTGCGTAGGGCGGATAAGCAAAGCGCATCCGCCGAGAGCTACGGCAGCAGCCTGTCCGGCAGGAGTCGGCTCGGCACCCAGCGCAGATAGAAGGTCATACCCAGCAGTTCCACCAGGGACTGGAGCACGATCACCACCACGGCGGCCTCCCATCCTGCCGGTAGCGCCAGGGCCAGGGGCAGCACCACGAATGAATTGCGTGTTCCCAGACTGAATACCAGGGTGCGCGAGGCGGGGATGCCCAGCCCGGCCCGCCTTGCCAGCCATCTCCCCGCCAGGGCGACGATTATCAGATAGATTGCGAACACGGCCGTCACGACGCCCATGGCGGGCAGCCATTGCACCACGACCTGCACCTGGCTCGCCGCGATCAGGAACACCACCACCGCCAGGAGCGGCACGGGCAGCCAGCCCAGGCGGGCGATGATCCGGCCGCGCTGGGTACTCCCCCTGGTCCAGTATTCCAGCAAAGCGGCCAGGAGCAGAGGCACGACGATCAAGCCTGCAAACGCCCCCAACAAACGCCCCGACTCCAGGCCGTCAGCGAAGATCGCGCCGTCGAAAAACACCACCAGGTAGACGGGTAGCAGCAGGATCTGTGCGAGCAGCAGCAGGGGGGCGATGGCGATGGCACGGGCGGTGTCGCCGCGGCCCAGGTGGGTAAAGCTGATGAACCAGTCGGTGCAGGGCACCAGCAGTACCGCGGCTACCCCCAGGCGAATCACCGGATCGTCGGGCAGCCACTGCACCAGCAACCAGACCAGGGCCGGCACCAGCAGGAAATTTCCGATCAGGATCGTGGCGGTGAAGCGCACATCCACGAAGGCCCGCCCCATGCGTTCCAGGGGCACCTGGGTGAAGGTGGCAAACAGCAACAGGCCGAGCACCGGCCAGAGAACCCAGTCCGGCAGCGCGGCCAGGGCCGGGAACAGCAGGCCCAGGGCGAGTCCCAGGCTGATGACGACGAGGTAGATCCAGACCTGATGCCGTTCCAGCGCGTCACGACTCATGGAAGCATCTCTGGCAAGATTTCATTCCCATAGGGCGGCCCATGGCCGCCAAGGGTGCCCGGACGTTGACCGACAGGTACAGCTCGAGTGGTGAATGGCGGGCACGGCCCGCCCTATGGACGCTGGCCCAAGTCATGGACCACCCGTTCACACGAGTGGTCCATGATGACAGCAATGGGCTTCAGGCCCCGTAGACTGCCCGCGCAGCGGCGACGGCCCGGCCCGGGACGATGTCCGCGCCCTGGGCAACCAGGGCGGTTTCCAGGGCGCCGAGGCAGAACTGCACGTTCTTGCGGTTGGCGCCGAAGCCCATCAGGCCGATACGCCAGACCTTGCCCGCCAGGGGGCCGAGACCGGCGCCAATCTCAAGATTAAACTCGTCCAGGAGCAGCTTGCGCACGGCGGCCTCGTCCACACCCTCGGGCACCTTGACGGCGTTGAGTTGGGGGAGGCGGTGCTCGGGGGCCACGATCATGCTCAGGCCCATGGTGTCCAGGCCGGCCTTCAAGGCCTCGTGCTGGGCGCGGTGCCGGGCCCAGGCGTTTTCCAGGCCTTCTTCGTGCAGGATCACCAGGGATTCGTGCAGGGCATACAGGGCGTTGATGGGGGCGGTGTGGTGGTAGGCACGTTTGGCGCCGCCACCCCAGTAACCCATCACCAGGTTCAGGTCCAGGAACCAGCTCTGCACCTTGTGAGTGCGGGCCTTGATACGGGCGACGGCGGCTTCACCGAAGCTCACCGGTGACAGCCCCGGGGTGCAGGAGAGGCACTTCTGGCTACCGGAGTAGATGGCATCCACGCCCCAGTCGTCCACCCGCAGTTCCACGCCGCCCAGCCCGGTGACGCTGTCCACGATCACCAGGCAGTCATGGCGGTGGGCGATCTCGGTGAGGGTCTTTACATCGGAGCAGGCGCCGGTGGAGGTCTCGGCGTGCACGAAGGCCACGGTGCTGGCCTTTGGATTTGCCTTCAGGGCATCTTCCAGCTTCTGGGGGTCTACGGGCTTGCCCCATTCGTCTTCCACCATCACCGCAGTGGCGCCGCAGCGCTCCACGTTTTCCTTCATGCGTCCGCCAAACACACCGTTGGCACACACGACTACGGTGTCGCCGGGCTGGACCAGGTTCACGAAGCAGGTCTCCATGCCGGCGGAACCGGGGGCGGAGACGGGCAGGGTAAGTTCATTCCTGGTCTGGAAGGCGTACTGCAACAGGCCCTTCATCTCATCCATCATGTCCACGAACACGGGGTCCAGATGGCCGATAGTGGGGCGGCTCATGGCCGACAGCACCCGGGGGTTCACATCGGAAGGGCCGGGGCCCATGAGGGTGCGCACGGGGGGATGGAAGGACTTGAAGCTCATGAAGTCACCTGAAGGTTGGGAAACGGAAAATACCTGATCAAATTCGTTGGTCGGCAAGTATAGAGAGCGCGCGGTCCGGGCCACAAGTCCGGCCCGTTAAGGCGGCCCGGGGCCGCGGGCCTCAAGGGGTTTTGCCCAGCAGCTGATCCAGCAGTTCCACCCAGTGCACCACCGGTACGGTGGCATCCGTGGCCAGATGGGTCTGACAGCCCACATTGGCAGTGGCAATGACCTGGGGGCGGCCGTGCTGGAGATTTTTCAGCTTGCGCAGTTTCAGTTCCCCGGAGAGCTCCGGCTGGAGCAGGGAGTAGCTGCCCGCCGAGCCGCAACACAGATGGCTGTCCTTCACCGCCAGCAGCCTAAACCCAGCGGCCTGCAGACTGGCCTCGGTGGCCTCGCGCAGATGCAGGCCATGCTGCAGGGTGCAGGGTGGATGAAAGGCGATGGGCCGCCCTCCGGCCTGGATACCCAGGCTACGCACGGCGGCGGCATCGATGACTTCACAGGGATCCCTGACCTTGTCCACGATCACGGCGGCCTTCTCAGCATAGTCCGGGTCATCGCGCAGCAGATGGGCGTAGTCCCGCACATGGAGCCCGCAGCCACTGGCGGTCACCAGGATGGCCTCGGCGCCGGCCTCCAGCTGTGGCCACCAGGTGTCGATGTTGCGCCGGGCCCGTTTGCGGGCGGCGGCCTCGGCGCTCAGGTGATGTTCCAGGGCGCCGCAGCAGGTGTCCTTGACCCGCTCCAGGCTGATGCCCAGTCGGTCCAGCACCCGTGCGGCGGCCAGGTCCACGCCCGGGGTGAGCACTGCCTGGACGCAGCCACCGGGCAGGATCATGCGCCGGGCGTGGCGGGTCTCGGGCCAGGCGCCCTTGGCGGACATCGCCTGCGGTACCTTGTCGGCGATACGCGCGGGCAGCAGGGGCTTGAACCAGCGTGCCAGGCTCAGGGCGGCGGCGAAACGCCGGCCATGGGGCAACAGGCTGCGCAGCATCAGCCGTTCAAGGCGTTCCATGGGACGACGTCCCACCTGCCTGTCTACTTCCTGGCGGCCGATATCCACCAGGTGGCGGTAGTCGACGCCGGACGGGCAGGTGGTCATGCAGTTCAGACAGGTCAGGCAGCGATCCAGGTGCCGCTGGGTGGCCTGGGTCGGGGTAGCCCCTTCCAGGACCTGCTTGATCAGATAGATGCGGCCCCGGGGACCGTCCAGTTCGTCACCGCGTATCTGGTAGGTGGGGCAGGTGGCATTGCAGAAGCCGCAATGCACGCAGCTGCGCAGGATGCTTTCGGCCTCGCGGCCTTGCTCCGTGTCCCGGATGAATGCTGCCAGACGGGTTTCCATGACTTGAGCTGACTCCTAGGGGGTGCCCAGAGTGATGGGGTGACCGGGATTGAACAGCGCGTCAGGATCCAGCGCCTGGCGCACCCGGGCCTGGAGCTTGGCCAGAGAGGCGGGCAGGGGATGAAAGCGGGGCATACCCGGCTCGCCGTGGCGGAACAAAGTGGCATGGCCGCCCACGGCCTCCACGGCGCCCCGTATCCTGGGGGCGGGGGCATCACTCACCAGCCAGCGCTGGGCACCACCCCAATCCAGCAGCCAGGTGCCGGGCAGGTCCAGGGGCGGGGTGGCCGGTGGTACGCTCAGGCGCCACAGTGGGGTGTCCGAGGCGAAGAAGCCATGGCGATGTTCCCGGATGTCGGCCCACAGGGCCTCGCCCTCGGCGTGTTCCCGGCCGCCGACGATCTGTGCTCCTTCATCTACGGCAGCAGGGCCACCACTAAGGCGCACATACAGGGTATCCTTGATGTGGCAGGCGGCGCTGACAGGCAGGGGCTGGCGAGCCCAGCCGCTGAACAGTGCCAGGGCCTGTCTGGCGCTGACCGCCTGTTTAAGGGTGATGGAACGCACCGGTGTCGGTATCACCCGTACGGAGACCTCCAGCAAGACGCCCAGGGTGCCGAAGGCCCCGGTGACCAGGCGGGAGACGTCATAGCCGGCCACATTTTTCATCACCTGGCCACCGAAGTGCAGGCATTCCCCCCGCCCGGTGAGCAGCTGCACGCCCAGGACTGCGTCACGCACCGCGCTGGCATAGGGTCGGCGCGGGCCGGACAGCCCGGCACTGACCACGCCGCCCAGGGTGGCATCGGGGCCGAAGGCCGGCGGTTCAAAGGGCAGCATCTGGCCGCCGGCGCTGAGGATGTCCTGGATCTCGGCCAGGGGCGTGCCGCAGCGGGCGGTAATCACCAGTTCACTGGGTTCGTAATCCACCACGCCGCAGTGTCCTGTCACATCCAGGGGGTGGAGTACATCCAGTGATGAGCCGGTGAGAAAATCCTTGCTGCCGCCGCCACGGATACGCAGTTTCAGACCCTGGGCACGGGCCTCGCGCACGGCGTTACAGAGGTCTTCTCGCTGGTCCTGGCTTGGCGTCATGGATCACAGGGATAGGGTTGAGGGCGGGCGACAGTCAATCACAAAACCGTCTTCAGGACAAAAGGAACACCCTCGGGCAGGGGCATGGCTGTGGCCATCAGGGCGCGGCGATCCCCGCGGTGGGAAACTCCGTGAGGATGCGTTCTGGCTGGATCTGCAGAATGCTCAGCTTGGCTTCCGTGAGTTGGTCCGTGTAGGCGGCGCCGGTATCCAGATAGTAGATGTTGGCGGACTGCACGGCCTGTTGCAGAGGGGTGTGGCCCATGATCACCAGGTCGATGCCCTCCACCGGCGGAATCTCGCCGTCGCCCTCGGCGATGTTGATACGCTTGCGGCTCCAGACGGCGTAATCCCGCAGGCGCTCATCGTTGGCCATGCGTTCCACGAAATCGCCCCAGCTCAGTTCCAGGGGGATATCCGCATGGACAATGCCCACGTGTCCCATGTCCGTGTCCACCTCCATCAACCACGGCAACTTGCGCAGGCGACGGCGAAACTGTTCCTGAAGCGGCTTTGAGATGTCCCGCCACCATTCGCCGCCATTGAGGGCGACCCAGGTGCAGGCCATGTCCGGGTCCGCTTCGGAGTCCAGCAACAGGCGTTCGTGATTGCCCTGCACGGCGTGAAACCAAGGCTGTTCAAGGAATTCCAGTGCCCGGTGGGATTGGGGCCCGCGATCGATGAGATCGCCCACGGACAGCAGGCGGTCGTGCTCAGGATCGAAGTCCAGGGTCTCCAGGGCGGATTCCAGATGGCTGAACATGCCGTGCAGGTCTCCCACGGCAAAATCCCGGCCCTGGGTGTTGCGCGGCAGTCGATGAATGATGTCGAAACTCATGGGGTCATGATACGACGCCGGGCGGTCCCGGGGTGAGTCCCTCGGGTTACACTGTCCGAGACAGCAACCCAGTTTTTAGCGGATCGTCCCATGAGTCAGCCCCTGTGCAACCTGGAATTACCCTGCTTCCTGGATTTCGAAGCCTCCAGCCTGTCCGGTGACAGCTATCCCATCCAGGTGGCCTGGTCCGATCCCTCTGGACGCATCGACTGTGTGCTCATTCGCCCCGAGGATGACTGGACCGACTGGGACGAACACTCCGAAGAGGCCCACGGCCTGGACCGTGGGGTGGTGCTGCGCGATGGCCTCAGTCCGGATGTGGTGTGCAGACGCATGAACGCGACCCTGGCGGGTCACACGGTCCTGTGCGATGCCCTGTCCATGGACCGTTTCTGGCTCATGCGCCTGTTCGAGGCAGGCAATCGCATGCCGTCCTTCAGGTTGGGGGACGTCATGCCCCTGGTCAGGGATCGTCTGGGTCAGGGGGAGGATGCCTCGCCGGAGCAGGTCCAGGCCCTGCAGGACCAGGCCTGGCGCAATGTGCGGGGGCACGCCCATCGGGCGGATTATGACGTGGGTTTTCTCATCGAACTGTGGCGGCTGTCCGGCGAAATGGGTTAGCCCCAGGTCCGACAGGCGCCTATGGGGTGCAAGCGCAGGGTCGTTGAGCCGGCACAGGACCTCAGAACTGCCGGGCGAACCAGATCCCGGCTCCGCGCCGCCCGCCGGACTCCACCTGGATGGTGATGCGGCCCGTGGCATCCACCAGCAGGTCCAGGGCGGCGCGGACAGTCACGGACTCGTCCTCGGCCAGGCTCAGGGTGCGCTGGACCGGGCCACTGGATTTCTCGTCCCCGTCCACACCGGTGTAATCCACGCCCAGGCGCAGCTGCAGGGCATCCATGCGAAAGGCTGACTCCAGGCCCGCGCCGTATTCGTGCCAGCTGTAGCGGGTGGTCTGCTCACCCAGGCTGTCGTCGGCCTCGTTGTAGGTGTACTGGCCCAGCAGGCTCAGGGACGCCGGCCCCAGTTCCAGAAACCGCCAGCGCGCCGAGCTGCCCAGGTACCAGCCCCCCAGGTCCATGCCCTGGGTCACCGGGTTGCCACTCTGGGTAAGTTCCAGGTACCCCCCGTGGACACCGATCCACAGATTCTCCCCCACGCGATCACGCACCCGCAGTCCCAGCCGGTTCATCCGGCTCTCCACCTTGGTGCCACCCTCCAGGCGCCAGTCGCTCACCTCCCGGTTCAGGTAGACCTCCAACTCCGGTCCCGAGACCCGGGTCTGGGCGTGGGCGGTCAGGGGCATTGCAAGCACAAGGGCGAGGGTCAGGGCAAAGCTGCGCAGGGGCATGGGAATCCTGGGGGCTTGTGTGTGTGACGACAACACTAGCAGGGCGAAAAGCCGAGGGGTAGATGGAGGTCTCAGCGTGCCTTGAGGCGTCGCCTTTGCAGCCACACAATGCTGCCCAGTATCACCAGCGCCGGCAGGTAGAACCACTCCGGCGCGGGGCGCTCGGCAGGCACCAGCACCCCGGTGATCTGCCAGCCACTTTCGATGCCCAGCCGGTCGGCGTCGCTGCCAAAAGCCACAAAGCTCACGCTGACCTGGTCGCCCAGGGTCATGGTGCCCAGGCCGGCCCGGGTCAGGCGTTCGCTGCCCGGGCCGGGTTCACCCAGGGGCAGCATCACGGCCTTGGAGATCTCGCGGCCTTCCAGGTCCATACCCTCGATGGTGAAGCGCAGGTGGCCCCCGGGTGGCGTGTCTTGCGCCACCTGCTGCAGTTGGCTCGCCTCCTGGTGATCCAGGGGCGGATGGATCCGGTCCATCCAGTATCCGGGCACGAACAAGGTGAAGGCCACCCCGAGCAGCAGGGCCGATTCCAGGAACCGGCTGCGGGTGAGCAGGTAACCCTGGGTGGCGGCGGCGAACACCAGCATGCCCGCCAGGGCGCCGAAGAAGGTCAGCAGCAATTGCCACAGGCTGGTGATGCCGATGAGCAGCAGCTGGGTGTTGAATACAAAGAAGAACGGCAACGCCACGGTACGCAGGCTGTACCAGAAGGCCTGTATGCCGGTGCGAATGGGATCGGCCCGGGCCACGGCGGCGGCGGCGAAGGAGGCCAGGCCCACGGGGGGCGTCACGTCCGCCATGATGCCGAAATAGAACACGAACAGATGGGCGGCAATGAGCGGGATGAGCAGGTCGTTCTGGGCCGCAAGGTCCACGATCACCGGCGCCATGAGGGTGGCCACGATGATGTAGTTGGCGGTGGTGGGCAGGCCCAGGCCGAGGATCAGGCAGATGATGGCCGTGAGCAGCAGCATGAGCAGCAGGTTGCCGCCGGAGAGTAGCTCCACCAGCTCCATCATGGCCAGCCCGATGGTGGTCATGCCCACGGTGCCTACGATGATGCCGGCAGCGGCGGTGGCCACGGCGATGCCCACCATGTTGCGGGCGCCCTGCACCAGGCCGTCACCCAGTTCCCGAATTCCCTGGACCAGGGCCTCGCCCTGGCCAGCCTGGTGCCGGAACAGGCGCAGCAGGGGACGCTGGGTGAGCAGGATGAAGATCATGAACATGACGGCCCAGAAGGCCGACAGCCCGGGTGAGAGCCGTTCCACCACCAGGCACCAGACCAGGACCACCACGGGCAGCAGATAGTGCAGGCCGCTGCGCAGGGTCGGCCCCGGCTCCGGCAGGACCAGGTGCTGCGCGTCCACCATGTGGGATTCCTGCTCACGGCTGGCCAGCCATACCAGCAGCAGGTAGCTCAGCAGCACCAGTCCGCCGATGATCCAGAGGGAATACGCCCCACCGACGTCCTTGATCCAGCCCAGTCCGTAATAGACGACGCCGGCGAGGATCAGCAGGCCGGAAACGGTCAGGCCAAAACCGAGCAGACGATGCCAGAGGGGGATCTCCCTGGCCCGGGGCAGACCCTCCAGCCCCATTTTCAGAGACTCCAGGTGAACAATGTAAAGCAGGGCGATATAGGCGATCACCGCCGGCAGGAAGGCGTGCTTGATGACTTCCACGTAGGGGATGCCTACGTACTCCACCATCAGGAACGCGGCGGCGCCCATCACCGGCGGCATGAGCTGGCCGTTCACGGAACTGGCCACCTCGATGGCCCCGGCCTTCTGGGCGGAGAAACCCACCTTCTTCATCAGGGGTACGGTGAAGGTGCCGGTGGTGACCACGTTGGCGATGGAAGAGCCGGACACCACGCCGGTCAGACCCGAGGCCACCACCGCTGCCTTGGCGGGCCCGCCCCGCAGGTGTCCCAGCAGGGCAAAGGCCACGCGGATGAAGTAGTTGCCGGCACCGGCCCGTTCCAGGAGCGCACCGAACAGCACGAACAGGAACACGAAGCCGGTGGATACACCCAGGGCGATGCCGAACACCCCTTCGTTGGACAGCCACTGCTGGGACATGGCCCTGCCGAAGGAGGCGCCCCGGTGGGCCAGCAGATCCGGCATCCAGGGCCCGGCGAAGACGTAGAACAGGAAGGCACCGGCGATGATCATCAGCGCGGGTCCCAGGACCCGGCGGGTGGCCTCCAGCAACAGGGCCATGCCGCAACCTGCCACCACCAGGTCCATGGCCAGGGGCCGGCCGGGGCGCTGGGACAGTTCCTGGTGAAATAGGTACAGGTACACGGCACAGAAGGCGGCCAGGGCGGCCAGCAGCCAGTCCATGACAGGCACCCGGGTGACGGGGCAGGGACGCAGGTTGGGCCAGGCCATGGCCAGGATCACGCCGCCCATGATGGCAAACACGCCTGCCCGGGGCAGATCCGACAGGTGGTTGTAAACGGCCAGGGCCAGCAGGCCCAGGCCAAAGACGATGTAGAAGATGCCCGCCAGGGGGCGCTGCCTGCGGGACAGGGGCGAGAAGGCGGGAAAGGCCAGAAACGCCAGGAACACCCCGAAGGCCAGGTGGATGGCACGGGCCTGGGTTTCGGGGATGACGAAGGCGCCGATCCAGTAGCCGAAGGGGGAGGCGATCCAGATCTGAAACAGGGACCAGGCCAGGGCCGTGACGGAGATCAGTCCGCGGGCCAGGAGGCCCGGGTTACGGGCCCCCATCTCCATGGTGGCAACCATGGAGGCCGCAGCGGGCGCGGGCACCTCCCCGGTCCCCCGGACCGGGTTTTCATGTGCTTGCGCCACGGGATGCAGGGCCCGTTGCAGCCGGTCAGTCGTTCAGCAGGTCTGCTTCACCGTAATAGCGTCTGGCACCCTCGTGCAGCGGGGCGGAAAGGCCCTGATTCACCATGGCGTCCTTTTCCAGCACGGCGAAGGCCGGGTGCATGCCCTTGAAGGTGTCGAAGTTCTCGAACACCGCCTTCACCAGGTGATAGACCGCGTCAGCGGAGGTGTCCGTGGAGGAGACCAGGGTGGCGCCCACGCCAAAGGTGTGGATGGCTTCATCATGCCCCGGGTACATGCCGGCGGGGATCGTGGCGCTGAAGTAATAGGGGGTCTCGCTCACCAGGCGATCGATCACCTCGCCCTCCACAGGAATGATGCGGGCATCGCAGGTGGCAATGGGCTCCTGGATGGCGGCAGAGGGGTGACCCACGGTGAACAGCACCACGTCGATGCGGTTGTCGCACAGGGCCTGGCCCTGTTCACGGGAAGGCAGTTCCGAGGCCAGGGAGAAATCGGACATGGTCCAGCCGTATTCCTCCATGAGGCGCTCCACGGTGCCCCGCTGGCCGGAGCCCGGATTGCCCACGTTCACCCGCTTGCCCTTGATGTCCTCAAAACGGCTGATGCCGCTGTCGGCGCGAACCAGCACGGTGAAGGGCTCCGGATGCAGGGAGAACACGGCGCGCAGGGACTCATGGGCGCCGGCCTCAGCGAAACGATCGCTGCCACGATAGGCGTGGTACTGCCAGTCGGATTGCACCACGCCCAGATTCATTTCCTTTTCCCGAATTGAATTGAGGTTGAACACCGAACCGCCCGTGGATTCGGCATTGCAGCGGATTCCATGGCTGTCCTGGTCCCGGTTCATGAGCCGACAGATGTTCTGACCGGTGGGATAGTACACACCCGTCACGCCACCGGTTCCGATGGTGAGAAACCGTTCCTGGGCAAGGGCCGGTGCGCACAGGGCCAGGGCCAGGCCGGCGGACAGGAGCCGGGTGAGGGTTGCGCGGAAACGTGGCTTGGTCATGGGGCATTTCTCCTTGAAAGCTTGGGCCAGGTCCGGGGTATCCAGACAGGCCCTATCAACACAAAATACGGGGGTAAAACCTGAAAGAGACCTCAAAATACAGTATCATTGCGCGTTTTCCAGGCCTCTTTTTCTGGTCACCTTACCAGACGTTTTTCCGGGAGTGTAAGCATGTTTTCCATACAGATGGGTATCGCAGGTTATGACGATGAACTTTGGCACGCCATTGAATCCGAGGCCCGTCGTCAGGAAGAACACATCGAACTGATCGCCTCGGAAAACTACGCCAGCCCCCGGGTCCTGGAGGCCCAGGGCTCGGTTCTGACCAACAAATACGCCGAAGGCTACCCGGGCAAACGCTATTACGGCGGTTGTGAATACGTGGACATCGCCGAACAGCTGGCCATCGACCGGGTGAAGGAACTGTTCGGTGCCGATTACGCCAACGTCCAGCCCCATTCGGGCTCCCAGGCCAACGCCGCTGTGTACATGGCCCTGCTGAATCCCGGTGACACGGTGCTGGGTATGAGCCTGGCCCATGGCGGCCACCTGACCCACGGCGCCAAGGTCAACTTCTCCGGCAAGATCTACAACGCCGTGCAGTACGGCATCGATGCCGAGGGCTATATCGACTTCGCCGAGGTGGAGCGCCTGGCCCTGGAGCACAAGCCCAAGATGATCGTGGGCGGCTTCTCCGCCTATTCCCGTGAGATCGATTGGCAGAAGTTCCGCGACATCGCCGACAAGGTGGGTGCCTGGCTGCTGGTGGACATGGCCCACGTGGCGGGCCTGGTGGCCGCCGGCGTGTACCCCAGTCCGGTGCAGATCGCGGATGTGACCACCTCCACCACCCACAAGACACTGCGTGGTCCCCGGGGTGGCATCATCCTGGCCAAGAGCAATCCGGACATCGAGAAGAAGCTCAACTCCCTGGTTTTCCCCGGCACCCAGGGCGGCCCCCTGATGCACGTCATCGCTGCCAAGGCGGTGGCCTTCAAGGAGGCCCTGGAACCCGGTTTCAAGGACTATCAGAAGCAGGTGGTGGCCAACGCCCGGACCATGGCCGCCACCCTGATGGAGCGCGGCTACAAGATCGTCTCCGGCGGCACCGACAACCACCTGTTCCTGGTTGACCTGATCGACAAGGGTCTGACCGGCAAGGCCGCCGACGCGGCCCTGGGCAACGCCAACATCACGGTGAACAAGAACGCCGTGCCCAACGATCCCCAGTCCCCTTTCGTCACCAGCGGCATCCGCATCGGCACCCCCGCCATCACCACCCGGGGTTTCGGCGAGCAGGAGAGCAAGGATCTGGCCGGCTGGATCTGCGATGTCCTCGATGATCACGAGAACGCCGCAGTCATCGAATCGGTAAAGGCAAAGGTCCTTGACGTCTGCCACCGTTTCCCCGTCTACGGGGTCTGACCCGTGACGGGGAAACCAGTGGCTAGTCTCAAGTCTCAAGTGGCAAGGAAAGGCTTACCTTGCCACTTGCCACTAGCCACTTGAGACTGCCCCAATGCGCTGCCCCTTCTGCGGAGCCCCGGACACCCGGGTGATCGATTCCCGCCTCGCCGGCGAGGGGGATCAGGTGCGCCGTCGCCGGGAATGTCTGTCCTGCTCCGAGCGCTTCACCACCTACGAGAACGCGGAGCTGAACATGCCCCGGGTGGTCAAGCGGGATGGCTCACGCGAGCCCTTCGCAGAAGACAAGCTGAAATCCGGCATGACTCACGCCTTGGAAAAACGCGCCGTTTCCACGGACAAGGTGGAGGAGGCCGTGGCACGTATCAAGCGCAAGATGCTGGGCCAGGGTGAGCGGGAGGTGGACTCCCAGCGTATCGGTGAATGGGTCATGGAAGAACTGCGCAACCTGGACCAGGTGGCCTACATCCGCTTCGCCTCGGTGTACCTGAGCTTCGCCGACGTCCAGGCCTTCCGTGAGGTCATCGAGCGCCTGGAGAAAGACATCACGCCGGAGATGCGCAAGCACCAGATCCCGCTGCTCGGCGACGAGGACGGGGAGGGAGAAGCCTGAAAAGCTCTTTTGACAGGATTTACATGATTAACAAGATTAAAATATGTTTTTAACATCATGTTAATCATGTAAATCCTGTCAAGTTTTTCATCCTGAATGAACACAAAAAACGACATCCGCCACATGGCCCGGGCGCTGCAGCTGGCGCGCCGGGGTCTCTATACCACTGACCCCAACCCCAGGGTTGGCTGTGTCGTGGTCCGGGACGGACAGGTGGTGGGCGAGGGTTTTCACGTGCGGGCCGGCGAGCCCCATGCCGAGATCCTGGCCCTTCGCCAGGCGGGCGAAACCGCCCGGGGCGCCACGGTGTACGTGACCCTGGAGCCCTGCGCCCACCAGGGCCGTACGCCACCCTGCGCGGACGCCCTCATCGCCGCGGGCGTCACGCGGGTGGTGGCGGCCATGGTGGACCCCAATCCCCGGGTGGCGGGCGAGGGGTTGGCCCGGATTGCCGGCGCCGGTATCGAGACCGAGAGCGGGGTGCTGGAGGCCGAGGCCCGGGCCCTGAATCCGGGCTTCATCAGTCGCATGGAGCGGGGTCGGCCCTGGGTGCGGATCAAGCTGGCCATGAGCCTGGACGGGCGCACCGCCATGGCCTCCGGCGAGAGCCAGTGGATCACCGGCGAAGCCGCGCGCCGGGACGTGCAGCATCTGCGGGCCCGTGCCGGCGCCATCCTCACGGGCATGGGCACGGTGCGCGCCGACGACCCGGGTCTGGACGTGCGCTTGACGGCCGAAGAACTGGGCATCGAAAACCCTGTGCGCCAGCCCCTGCGGGTGGTGCTCGATACACGGCTCGCGTGCCCGCCCGAGGCGAAACTGTTCAGTGTGGGCGGTCCGGTGCTGGTGCTGACGGCGGAGCAGGAAAGCGCCCGCTACGCGCCACTTGTGGCATGCGGCGCCGAGGTGCAGGCCGTGGCCTCAGGCCCACAGGGACTGGATCTGCACAGGGTCATGGAACTGGTGAGCCAACGCGAAATCAATGAACTACACGTGGAGGCCGGCCCGACCCTCTGCGGCGCCCTGATGCAGGCGGGCCTGGTAGACGAACTGGTGATCTACATGGCCCCGCACCTGATGGGCAACGATGCACGGGGCCTGTTGAACCTCGGCATCGAACGCATGGATGAGCGCGTTGCGCTCAGGATCGAAGACATCCGCGCCGTGGGCCAGGACTGGCGCATCGTGGCACGACCCGGTCGTGGGGATTGAACAAGCCCAACCGCGAAGGACGCGAAGTTATGCGCGAAGGGCGCGAGGTGTTTTCACTTGATGGGCTTTTCTTTGCGTTCTTCGCGTAAACCTTTGCGCCCTTTGCGTTAAGGCTTTTGACTTTCGCAATACACAGGTAAGCAATAGACATGTTTACAGGCATCATAGAGGCGGTCGGCGAGATTGCAGCCCTCGAACCCAGGGGCGGCGATACTCGCCTGCGGGTGCGTACCGGCAAGCTGGATCTCTCCGATGTGCAGTTGGGTGACAGCATCGCCGTCAACGGTGTGTGTCTCACGGCCGTGGAACTGCCCGGCGATGGTTTCTTGGCCGATGTCTCCGGCGAGACCCTGTCCCTGACCAGCCTCGGTGGGCTGGTCAAGGGCAGCGCGGTAAACCTGGAGAAGGCCCTGACCCCCACCACCCGTCTGGGCGGGCACCTGGTGAGTGGCCATGTGGACGGTCTGGGTGAGGTGCTGTCCCTGAAGGATGACGGGCGCTCGGTGCGCTACGAGATCCGCGTGCCCGACGGGCTGGCCAGGTACGTGGCTCCCAAGGGGTCCATCTGTGTGGACGGGGTGAGCCTGACGGTGAACCGGGTGGAAGGCGCCGTGTTCTCCGTGAATATCGTGCCCCACACCCAGGAGTGGACCACCATTCGCTTTTACAAGGTGGGCACCCGGGTCAACGTTGAAGTGGACCTGATCGCCCGCTACCTGGAACGCCTGCTGCTGGGAGACAAGGCCGCCGAGCCCGGCAGCGGACTGACCGAGGCCTTCCTGGCGGAACACGGGTTCCTTGGCAAGAAATGATCGGACAGGATTTACATGATTAACAGGATTAAAAGTTATTGAAATCATAAAAATACTGTTAATACTGTCCATTTTACTTTAACTACAGATCACATCCGGATGACCATGGCATTCAACACCACAGAAGAGATCCTCGACGACCTGCGCCAGGGGCGCATGGTGATCATCCTGGATGACGAGGACCGGGAGAACGAGGGCGACCTGCTCATGGTGGCCTCCATGGTGCGCCCCGAGGACGTGAACTTCATGGCCCGCTACGGCCGTGGACTCATCTGCCTGACCCTGACCCGGGAGCGTTGCCGCCAGCTGAGCCTGCCTCTCATGGTCACCGACACCAATGATCAGCACGGCACCAACTTCACCGTCTCCATCGAGGCGGCGGAAGGGGTCACCACGGGCATCTCCGCCTATGACCGGGCCCACACCATACGCACCGCCGTGGCCCCCAATGCCCAGCCCACGGACGTGGTGCAACCGGGACACGTGTTCCCCCTCATGGCCCAGCCCGGGGGTGTACTGGTGCGCGCCGGTCACACCGAGGCGGGCTGCGACTTTGCCCGACTGGCGGGTTTCGAGCCGGCGGCGGTGATCGTGGAGATCCTCAACGAGGACGGCACCATGGCCCGGCGTCCGGATCTGGAGAAGTTCGCCGCCGAGCACGGGCTCAAGATCGGTACCATCGAGAACCTGATCCGTTATCGCATCGAGAACGAGAAAAGCGTGGAGCCGGTGGCCGAGACTGCCTTCCCAACGGAATTCGGCGAGTTCCGTCTGCACGCCTTCGAGGACGTGATCGGCAAGGAATTGCACTTCGCCCTGGTGATGGGCGAGATCTCCGGCGATGAGCCCACCCTGGTACGCGTGCATGTGGAACACACCCTGTGCGATACCCTCGCCTATAACGGCCCTGACTGCGGCTGGCCCCTGCGCGACGCCCTGTCGCGCATCAGCAAGGCAGGCAAAGGTGTCGTGGTCATCATCCGCAAACCAGAATCCCCCCGGGACCTCGTGCGGCGTATCCGCCAGATGGCCCTCCAGGACCGCCGCCCGGCGGAGCACAACGACGCAGAACCCGCGGAGCTGCGCACCCACGGCATCGGCGCCCAGATCCTCGCTGAGCTGGGCGTTCAGAAGATGCGCCTGCTGTCCGCACCCAAACGCTTCCACGGCCTGGGCGGTTTCGGCCTGGAAGTGGTGGAGTACGTGAACGACT
>SR_TP_S13solDRAFT_1000333_pt1 | contig 20861 bp, 21 predicted proteins | sample SodReaTP_S13sol_FD_11159 | JGI IMG/M metagenome (IMG submission 11159)
CCAGCCTGCCCACGGGCGCGAAATGGCTGCCCGCGATGCCGTGAAACGCGTGCCCGAGATCACGCGAAATCACTGCCCAAATTCCGCGAAATGCGCAGACAGGTCATCTTGTGGGAGAGGCCCGCACCTGCGGACCCCCCGTTTCTTTCGAAAGCCTCAGGCGGCGCGATCCACGCCCCCTGCCCCATCGCTGTCCGCAGCACCGACACTCTCGAGGCGCGCATTGCGGTAGCCTTCCTTGGCGACCCACAGCTCGGCGGCAGTGAGGGACTCGGCCAGATGCAAAAGCTCCGTGTTGCCGCCAAAGTCGAGAAGCACGCGCACCTGCCCCGGCTTCGGTTCCTCGGCCACTTCGAACGTAAGCTGGCTCTCAGCCGAATGGCTGCGCATGATGGTCACGAGGATCACCCCGTCCGAGGCGAAATTCCCCTCATGCAGTGTGAAATTCGCAGGGGCAGTCCAGGTCGGATAGACGCGCGGCGGCTCCTTTTTCACGAGACGGCCGACGCCGTTCGAGCGCTCCCAGGCCGCCAGCTTCTTGGTGAAGCGTGCCGGTGGCTTGGGACTGCCGTCGGTGTAGCGAATGAGCGCCCCAAGGGGGGCAGTGTCGATGATGGTTGTTGCAGACATATTTCCTCATCCCGAATGCGAGCATTGCCACGCATCCTGTTGATATTGTTGTGATATAGAGGAATGAGGGCGGGTTTCCCCGCCCTCGGCTGGCTTTGCCTATTCCGCAGCCATCATGGCCGGGGGTGCATCCGGCAGATCCTCGGTCAGGAAAGCTGGAAGGTCAGCATCACTGACGCTTTCCAAGTCCTCGGAACCACACTCGGCCCCCTGCCCTTCCGCGATTTCTGCGCCCTCCAGCGCCATCAGATCAGCGCGGCGCAGGACCTCGGGCAACCAGCCGGAGCCCTTGAGCAGCCGCTCGGCCTCGCTGGCCATCTCGCCCTTCTTGAGGTGACCCAGAAGCTGGGCCGTCCCCTCGCCTTTCGCCTCGCGCACGGCTTCCAGAATGCGCGCCTTGGGCACCCGGTTGAGATAGGTGTCCACGGTCGGCTCCCAACCTGCCGCGACCATGTCGAGATCGAGAGCCTCGGCCAGCCGATCCGCCTGCGCCATGCGCCGGGTTAACCCGCTGGCCGAGATCCCTGCACCATAAGGATTGACCTTCTCATGGAGTGCATTGACGCCGAAGCTGAGGCAATGGGCCAGCAGGGACAGACGGCAGCCTTGGTCAAGCGCTGTGAGATAGTCCCAAAGGGCGCCTTCATCGTCCAACGGCAGATCGTCTTCCCAGGCGGCGTGGCGCTCATCGACGGCAAGCGCCACGGCACTGTCCTTCAGATCAGGTGCTTGCGCAGGCAGATAGACCTGCCGGACAGAGGCCTCGAGACAGCCACCGGATGCAACCCCAGCGGCGTGGAACGTATCCCCCACCAGCTTCATCAGGAGCAGCGTCAGCGCAGTATCGGGAGACCGCCCAAGCGCCTCGCGCAGGGCCAGGGTGCGATGCGCGGTCAGTTCCTGAACGAGGCGCTCAGGCAGAGGCTTCAAAGCGCCATCATCCTCATCGTCCGGCAAACCAGCCCCGAGCGGCTGCCCAGCAGGCCCCATCGGAAGGTTTGTTCGTAGGATTACTCTAAGGGGGAACTTTCCGCGAACTTTTGCGCTCTGGTGTTGTTTTTGATCACTTTGTAAGCTGTTGATCTGCCTATGCGGGGTCTGATGCCGGAGGGGGCAGAATAGTACGGTAACGTGTCCGCAAGGGGCTGGCTGAGCGTTCCTTAGCGTGTAGGTGCGGAAAACCTTGGCAAATCATATGCTGCGATGTTTCATATAGCCGGTACGATTTATTTCTCGATGAGGGTCCCATATACGTACACAGCGGGATATAGAGGGGATTTATATAATAAAATCAGAGCGCAAACCCTGCTAGACCAGATGAGCGTTTTACGGCGCGCGAGCCGCAAGTGTGGTTTTCTGACGAACACGGAGTAGTTCGAAAGGAAAACGCGAATGAAAAAAGTCACTTACGTGGGACTAGACGTTCATAAAGATACGATTGCTGTTGCCGTTGCGCAGGATGGCCGCGGTGGTGAGGTCCGGTTTTTTGGCACGATTGCGCATACTGCCGATTCTGTTTTGCGGCTGCAGGCAACACACCGAGCTTTTGCTACGAGGCGGGTCCCTGTGGGTATGGCCTGCATCGGCTTCTCACGAAACTCGGCTTTGAATGTGCCGTTGTTGCGCCCGCGATGATCCCCCGCAAGGCCGGTGATCGTGTGAAGACGGACCGTCGGGACGCTGAAATGCTTGCACGGCTGTGGCGTGCAGGGGAACTGACACCGATTTGGACGCCTGATGAGGAGCAGGAAGCCATGCGCGACCTGATCCGCACTCGCAAGCAGGCGATGGATGCCGTGAAGGTAGCCAAGCAGCAACTGCTCAGCTTCCTGCTTCGGCATGGGTTGCGATACGAGAATGGCAGCTACTGGACAAAGCGCCACCGCCGATGGCTGGCTGAACTGCGTCGTTTCCGCTTCTCCTATCAGCAATTGGCATTCGAGGAGTTGAAGCGCGCTGTCGATCAGGCGGAGACGCGTGTCGCGACGCTGGATCAGGCAATCAATGAAGCCGTTCAAGACTGGCGTTTCTCTCCCGTAGTCAACGCGCTGCGCGCGTTGCGCGGCGTGAATACAATCATCGCTACCGCAATGCGCGCCTCGAAATTGTCGGTGCTGCGGACAGCGATGGGGCAGGGGGCGTGGATCGCGCCGCCTGAGGCTTTCGAAATAAATGGGGGTCCGCATACTGCGGGCCTCTCCCACAAGATGACCTGTCGCAAATGATCCCGCGGGATGCGCGCGCTAGGGTCCATTCCCAAGAAAGACATCCGCAACCATATCAGGTCAGCAAGGCCGGCACAGTCGCACAATCGATCCCCGCCTCCTGTGCAAAGCTGATCAACTCATCGGACAGCGTGTCTGTCCCAAGCGCTGTCTGAAACCGAACTTTCCAACCCGGTTCCAGAACGCGTGCGCAATACCACAATGTGTTGAACACATCCCCCGCAAAGCCCTGCTGTAAGGTTCCATCCGGGGTGGGCGCAAGTTCGACCATGCATTCGCCCAGTCCCAGAAAAACGCGCGGGGTGGCTGCCATTTTGTTTCTTATGCCTCTGTGAAGCTGATCTGGGCTTTCATCGCCCGCAAACGGTTCTTTGCCAGCTTGAACATTTGTTCAGCATCAGCATGTGGCGCCATTTGCATGATCAGGGGGTTCATGTTCATTCTGTCCTTTTGCATCAACTCCACACCAGTTGCAAATTCCGAATGAAAGCAGAATGAGCCGCACCGCAGGCTGGCCGATGCAGGCACGCTTTTTTGTCAATGGTGGATAATCGCTGCAATCCACACCCCTAACCGCTTGGTGGCAGATTTGGATGTCTCGTCGCGTTGCCTGCCAAGCGCACAACCGGTCATTGCAACCGCTGATCGCGCATTCTCCAGCATGAAAACCTGCATGACGCCTGCGACCATACCCCCCTACGAAGGGTTTGAGATCACGGGCTGGCCTGCGGCCGTATACCCGCATGGACAGGAGATAATGAAGGATGGCAAATTACGCGGCAACGCAGAGCACGAAAAATATCTGCGGCGACAGACGATATGGCCTGCAGCAGATTTGCGCAATCTGTCCCGAATGATCATGAACTGTCACTCACTGCGCCTGTGCAATAGCGCCTTTGCGCATCGCAAAAGCCAGCAGGATTGCAAAAGCAACCGCCGGGACAATCGCGGCCAAGACAGCCGTGACTGGCGCCACCGCACCCTGGATCAGCCACCACACGCAGATCAGGAACACAGCAAGCGCCGCAGTCCCGCGCGCTCCTGCAGACAGTACATCGCGCACACGCCGTGGGTCAGAACTGCGCAAGACACCGCTTGCGACAAATAACATGCCGACCGGCAAGGCAATCAACGTGCCTGAAAAAGTTGGTCCAAGATAATCAGCGCTCAATGTCACCACGCCAACCAGTAATCCCGCCGATACTGCGCGCGGCAGTTCTAATCGTGGCGACCAAGTGGCCGGGCGGCGCTGTGCAACCGGGCGGGCGCGCAGGATCCAGACTCCTGGCAGATAGATCAGTGCAAAAGCCGCAAGATTGCCCAAGAGACCTTGCGCGGGTCCAGTCATCAGCACCACGCAAAGCCAGATAACAAGCGCAAGCATCAGGACAAATTGCGCGCGCACACGCTCTGCCAGCAGCGCGACCGCCACTGCGAAAGCTACAGTCCCGGCCAAGGCACCCAAGCTATCCTCTGCCGCGCGCAAAATGAAATCTGGATCTTGCTCCAACGCAAGGATTAGAAACCCCGGTCCGATGACCACAGGCATGGCAATTGCAATGGCGGCAAAGGACGGACGCGCCTTTGCAATGATTGCACCCATCGCCAGAACGAAAAAAGCGGTCAGCAGCATGCGCAGGCTCATCGACAGGAAAAAGAAATCCATGCTTAGCGTGCCTTCTGAATCCGCCGCGCATAATGCGGCTTCAACGCGGTCTGCAAGGCCACGATCTGCGTGTCATCGGCAAGTTGCGCACGCGCCATCACCGAGTCCAGCGCCGCAATTCTTGCGCTTTGCAGACGTCGATGATCTTCAGCCCGGTTGGCAAAGCGGATATTCCCCGCAACCATCGTCAACATGCAAGCATTGCCCTTCCCCTGCGCGATCAGACGCTCTGTCAGCATGGTATAGTCGATACCGGATGCTGCACCAGATTCGTCAAACCTGAAAGCCGCCAGATCAGCGGGGCGGCCCGGCGCTAGCATACCGGCCTGATCTGGCCTGAAAATCGCCCCTGCACCATATTGCGTGATCATACGCAAAGTGTCGCCTGCTTCCGCGCGACCCGACCCACTGCGCCCTGCCCGCCCCAGTATCGCAGCAAGACGCAATTCTGCCAACACATCCTCGTCGTCATTCAGCGCGCAATTATCCGGGCCCACCGCCAGCTTTACGCCCGCTGTCTGTAACGACGCAACCGGAGGCGGCCCATTGAACAAGCGCATGTTCGATCCGGGGTTTAGCACGACAGCGAGGCCCTCATCAGCGGCGATTTGCATACCGGAAGCCCAGTTTTGCACAAGATTTGATGTCTCGCGCACTCCTTTACGAGAGGCGCTCAAACTACTTGCAACCGAAGGACTTGTGACATTACGCCTCAATCGCGGCGCCATTGTCACGCCATTGGATGCAGGGTTGCTGACCGAAGTGTTCGCAGCAAAGGCCGCGCCGGAACAGTTCATAGGCCAGCCTGCCACGATCCGGGCAGATGATGCCGTATTGTCCGATCTGGCAATGCTGCACAGCAAGTTGCAGCTTGCCGGCGCACCGGGGCAAGCAGAGCCTTACAGCGATATCAACGCCGCTTTCCATGACAGGCTCGCTGCTGCTGGAATGAACGGCCAGATCCAGCAAATCTACGCGAACTTGCAAGTGCAGGTGCGCTGCGCGCGGCGTGTGATCAACCACAATCCCGCGCGAATACCTGCATCACTGGCCGAACATGAAGAAATCAGGGCGGCGGTGCGCATTTCGCGCACCGCCCCTTTCACAAGCGGCGCGCGAAAGCATCATGCGGCGGATTTTGTTGCCCCGGCAAGTCCCTGATACAGTCGCGCGACCTGCGCTGCGGCATCTGCAGCTTCACGTCCTTTCATGACGAAATGCTCCGCGAAAAACGCGTTGTGCTCTGACGTCGGCTGGAAATGATGCGGCGTCAGGGAAACTGACAGAATGGGTACGCCAGTGTTTAAGCCAACATTCATCAGCCCGGACACCACGGCCTGCGCCACGAAATCATGCCGGTAAATGCCGCCATCAACAACCAGCGCAGCGGCCGCGATTGCAGTATAGGTCCCGGTTTGCGCCAATTTCTGCGCAAGAAGTGGCATCTCAAACGCACCGGGCACATCGAATACATCAACTGGCGTATCCAGCCCAAGTTCTGCCATACGGTTTTCAAACCCAACCAGAGCCTGATCAACGATCTCGGCGTGCCAGCGCGCCTTGATGAAGGCAAATTTAGGGGATTTTGTCATTGCTCTTGATCCTTTCAACATGACAGAATCCCAGAGCGTTCAGCGCGCATGGATTAGCACCCATGCACGCCATTCTCTACCATCCGGACTGTAACCGTCGGCCCCGGAATTTCACCGGATCTGCTGACCCACCCAAAGGATGGCGCTCGCGGGCTGTAACCGCCGGTGGGGAATTTCGCCCCGCCCTGAGAATGAAACGCATATGTCCCGCGCACGCAGCGAAGTCAATCTGCCAGCCGGATTTATCAGGCCGTTTTGACCACACCGACACACGAATACTTGACGTGCAAAAGTCGTGTGCCCGGCGAAACAGGCACCACTGCCGATGATTCCTTCATAATCTATCACTTATTAAATTGATTAAAAACAGTTATTTAAGCTATATTAATGTCATTTTTAAAATCATAGTTGACAAATGATTGAACTGCAGCGCATCGTAATGTCACCAAACGAGTCCGGGGAGGAACTCAGATGCATCCACTGTTGGAAGTGCGAGGGCTGACCAAGTCTTTCGGCGGCGTTGCCGCCCTGTCGAACGGCCAATTCACCCTGCGCCCCGGCAGTGTTCACGCCCTGTGCGGCGGCAATGGGGCGGGAAAATCGACGTTCCTGACGATCGTGATGGGCATTCAGCAACGCGACAGTGGCACCATTCGCGTCAAGGGGCAGGAGGTGTCATTCAGCCGCCCGTCAGAAGCGCTGGCAGCAGGTGTGTCGATCATTGAGCAGGAACTCAGCCCCGTCCCTGCCATGAGCGTGGCCGAGAATATCTACCTGGGCCGCGAACCTACCGGGTTGTTCGGGCGCGTGGATTTCGCCCGTATGAATGCCAATGCTCAGGACTTGCTTGACAGCCTGCATTTTCGCATTTCCGCTCGTAGCCTGATGATGGACCTCACCGTCGCGGAATTGCAGCTTGTCGAAATTGCCAAGGCTCTGTCCTATAACGCCGAAATCATCATCATGGACGAACCCACCTCTGCGCTTGGCGAAGCGCAGGCGGATGAGTTGTTCGCCGCCATTGCCCGCCTGAAAGAGCAGGGCAAGGGAATCGTCTATGTCAGCCACCGCCTGTCCGAGATTTTCCAGATCGCGGATGATTACACTGTGTTTCGCGATGGACGTTTCATGGGCGAAGGCCCCATTGGCGATGTCACGCGCGACAGCCTGATCGAAATGATCGTCGGGCGCCCGCTAACCGAAGAGTTCGCCAAGTCGAACAGCCCCACTACGGAAACGGTGTTACAGGTGGAGGGCCTGAACGCGCAGAATGCCGTCAAGGACGTGTCCTTCACATTGCATCGTGGCGAAATCCTTGCGCTGTACGGTCTGATGGGATCTGGCCGCAGCGAGATTTTTGAGCGCCTGTTCGGTTTGACCCCTGATCTGGGTGGCGAGATAACCTTGCATGGCAAGCGTGTCACCCTGTCCAACCCAAGCGAAGCCATCCGGCGCGGGCTGGCCTTTGTGACCGAAGATCGCAAGGTCTCGGGCCTGAACCTGATGGCGGATTTGCGCGACAATATCTGCATGGCACGGCTGAACGAGCTTTCAACCTTCGGCATCATGCGCAGAACACGCGAAGCCAGTGCCGCGCAGCGCATGATAGAGGCATTCGGCATCAAGACCCCGAATGACAAGCTTGTTGTCTCTGGTCTGTCCGGGGGCAACCAGCAGAAAGTGGTGCTAGGCAAATGGTTTCTGACCGAACCCGGCATTCTGCTGCTGGATGAACCGACACGCGGTGTCGATGTCGGCGCAAAGCGCGAGATTTACCGCGTCATGTCAGATTTTGCGGCTGCGGGCGGCGCGGTCATCATGATCAGTTCGGAAACCGACGAGGTTCTGGGCATGGCCGACCGTGTCATCGTGATGCGCGACGGCCGAATCAGCGGCGAAGTTGCGCGCGATGCGCTATCGGCGAATTCACTGCTGCATCTGGCGGCATAAGCCAAGGCAGTTCGGGCAAGAGGATAGAAGATGACAGGCAAGACACACAGGCAGGATTTCAAGGCATATGCAGCGGATTATGGCCAGCGTTACGGCATATTGATCGCGCTGGTGCTGGTCTGTGTCGCATTGTCAGTGGCGAATGAGTTCTTCCTGACGCAGCGCAATATCATCAATGTGTTACGGCAGGCCTCGATCAACGGAATTCTTGCCATTGGCATGACATTCGTGATCCTGACCCGCGGCATCGACCTATCGGTCGGATCGGTCGTGGCACTGGCCGGGGTCGTCTCGGCGTCATTTGCGACCACATCGGCCACAGCAGGGATCGCAGGGGCACCTTACGGATTCTATATTGCCATCAGCATCGGCATCCTTGTGGGCATGGCCGCAGGCTGGATCAATGGGATTCTGGTGGCATATTTCAATGTCCCTGCTTTCGTGACCACGCTGGGCATGCTGTCAGCGGCGCGCGGGCTGACATTGCTCTATACGGGGGGGCGTCCCGTTCCTTCGCTGACACCAGAATATCGCTATGTCGGAACCGGCGATGTGTTCGGCATTCCCATGCCCATCATCCTGTTCGCGGTGGTTTTCATTGCTGCATTTCTTGTGCTGTCCTCGACCCGCTTCGGACGGCACGTTTATGCGGCGGGCGGGAACCCTCATGCAGCACGGGTGTCGGGCATCAATGTCAAACGTGTGCGGATGATGGTCTATGTGATCTCTGGCGCATTGGCGGGGCTTGCCGGGATGATCCTGGCTGCACGCACTGGTTCTGCGTTGCCGCAGGCTGGCATTGCGTATGAGCTGGACGCCATCGCCGCAGTCGTGATCGGCGGCACCTCACTGTCAGGTGGCGTGGGTCGGGTAACGGGAACATTGATCGGCGCGCTGCTGATCTCGGTTGTGAATAACGGGTTGGACCTGATGGGTGTGGAATCCTACTACCAACAGGTCATCAAGGGCATGCTGATCGTAGCGGCCGTGATGCTGGATCAGGCGCGACACAAACACGCCTGATCCCCAACCCCTACAAGTATCTGCCCGCCTTCAGCCAAAGAAGGTGACCAGATGAAATGTGCCATATCCAAGGGAGGACACGCACGATGACGAAACTTCTCAAGACCATGACACTGGCCGCCGCCTTCATGGGCAGCACTGCCGCAATCGCACAGGATGTGCCACGCATCGGTGCCGCCGTTTACGGCCTGAATGCTGAATTCATGCAACTCTGGGCGGCCGCGCTGGAACAGCATCCCGCTGTCGTCGAAGGCAAGGTGAATGTCACCATCTTCGACGGTCGCTATGACGCACTTGTCCAGCAGGAACAGTTTGAGACGATGATCACGCAAGGCTTCGACGCGATCATCTTTGTGCCGATTGATATTGAAGCAGGCGCCACAGCCGTTCAGGCCGCGCATGATGCTGGCATCCCGGTTGTAGGGTCGAACACCCGCGTAAACAGCGACCTTCTGCTGTCCTATGTCGGCTCTGACGATGTACAGTCGGGTTATATGGAAGCACGCTATGTACTGGATCAGATCGGCTGCGAAGGCGGCGTTGTGATCATCGAAGGCCCCATCGGCCAGTCGGCGCAGATTGAACGTCTGGAAGGCAACATGCAGGCACTGGCCGAATGCCCGGATGTCACTGTACTGGAACAGCAAACCGCCAACTGGTCGCGCGCAGAAGCACAGACCCTGATGGAAAACTGGCTGACCCGTCACGGTGACAACATCAAGGGTGTCATTGGCCAGAACGACGAAATGGCGCTTGGCGCAATCGAGGCAATCCGCGGTGCAGGGCTGGATGTCAACGACTTCGCCATCGCTGGCATTGACGGTGTCACCGACGCGCTGATGGCTGTGAAGAACGGCGATATGGCCTCAATCCTGCAAGATGGCGCGGCGCAAGCGCAAGGGGCATTGGATGTCGCCATCGCGGCGGTGCTGGATGGCTATGAGCCGATGTCCCCAATCTGGGAGCAATATGCCGACATGCCGTGGAACGGTGGCACGGATGCAGAATACAACGTGCCCTGGACACCGGTAACGGCCGAGAATGTCGACGCTTTGCTGGAAATGCGCCAGTAATCCGCGAGATTCTGCACCAATCAGGCTTCGTCCGGCGGCCCATATGCCGCTGCCGGGCGGAGCTCCCGCAAGATCATAAAGGAACACGAAATGTCGGAAGGCCCGGACACACTCGATTTCGATTTCCCGCTGCGCGGCAAGACCGCCTTGGTCACTGGCGCTGCATCGGGCATCGGCGCGGCTATTGCGGACGCGCTGGCCGCCAAGGGCGTGCGCGTCGCAGTTGTTGACCTGAACCATGACGCGGCGGCGGCGAAAGCTGCTGATCTGCCCGACGCACTGGCGGTAGCGTGCAACGTCGCTGACCCCGCTTCTGTCTCGAAAGCCGTGGCACAGGTGCAATCAGCTTTCGGACGCATCGATATACTGATCAACAGCGCCGGCATCGTTGATCTGGCCCCGGCAAAAGACCTGACGCTCTCGGCGTGGCAACGCACGCTGGATGTCAATCTGACCGGCAGCTTTCTCGTTGCGCAGGAAGTGGGCCGCGTGATGATCGCCCAAGGATCAGGGCGGATCATCAATCTTGCCTCTCAAGCCGGTAGTGTGGCGATTGATCAGCATGTCGCCTACTGTGCGTCAAAATTCGGCGTGATCGGACTAACCAAGACATTGGCACTGGAATGGGGGCCACATGGTGTGACTGTCAATTCCATCTCGCCCACTGTGGTGTTGACAGACTTGGGCAAGGCCGCATGGGCCGGGCCCAAAGGGGACGCCATGAAGGCACAGATCCCGTCGGGCCGCTTTGCAGAACCCTGCGAAATTGCCGCAGCCGCAGTGTTTCTTGCCTCAGACGGTGCTGCCATGATAAACGGCGCCGACCTGATTGTGGATGGCGGCTTTACCGTCAAATAAGGACCAGAGCATGCAACGCTTCTTCAACAACCCCGATGATATTGTCGATGAAACCGTCGCCGGTTTTGTTCGTGCACACCGCAATATGGTCAGACAATCCCCTGAAAACCCGCGCGTGGTACTGTCCAACTGGGCGGGAAAGCCGGGGCGCGTGGGTGTAGTGACTGGCGGCGGATCGGGGCATGAGCCCGCCTTCATCGGCTATGCCGGGCGCAACATGGTGGATTCTGTCGCGGTGGGCGAGTTGTTCTCATCGCCGACCGCCAAGACCTTTCACGATGCGATCCGTGCTGCCGATGGTGGGGCAGGTGTCGCGGTGCTGTATGGGAATTATGCAGGCGACAACATGAACGTCAAAATGGCGCGCAAGATGGCCGCCAAGGATGGCGTGACAGTCGAAACCGTGGTCGCCAATGACGATGTGTGCTCAGCCCCGCTGGAGGAGCGAGAGAAGCGCCGTGGTGTCGCGGGCGAGATCTTCATGTGGAAAATCGGCGCGGCCAAAGCGGCACAGGGCGCAGACCTGACAGGCGTGATCGCTGCGGCCCAGAAAGCAATCGACAATTGCCGCTCGGTAGGCGTCGGGCTTGGGCCATGCACGCTGCCCGCTGTGGGACACCCGAATTTCCAGATAGAACCGGGCAAGATGGAAGTGGGCATCGGCCACCACGGTGAACCGGGTGCGCGCGTCGAGGATCTGGGTCGCGCCAATGATGTCGCCGATGACATGGTCAAGATCGTCCTTGACGACCATGACCTGCCCGAAGGATCTGAAGTGGCGGTGCTTGTCTCCGGGCTGGGGGCCACGCCCATCAACGAGCTATATGTGCTCTATGACCGGATTGAGCAGCAGATCGAAGCGCGCGGATTGAAAGTCTGGCGGCCCTATGTGGGCAACTACTTCACTTCGCTTGATATGGTTGGCGCGACACTGACAGTGATGGCGCTGGATGACGAGCTGAAGTCACTTCTGGAAGTCCCCTGCGCCTGCCCCGCGCTGCAAGAAGGACAATAACATGACAAGCATTCCCAACGCAGGCGCGGCCCAGATCCTGCGCGAGATTTCCGCAACTATCGTCGAGAACAAGGCCTGGCTGTCCGAAATCGACGGCAAGATCGGGGATGGCGACCACGGCGTGAACATGGCCAAAGGCTTTGGCCGCGCAGCAGAGCGCACTCCCCCGGATGCGTCGCTCACCGAAGCCCTGCAAACCCTGTCAGATGTGTTGATGGCAGAGATTGGCGGCTCGATGGGGCCGCTTTACGGGATGATGTTTTCCGACATGGCCGATGCCCTTGGCGATATCGACCAGATTGATGCCACCAGTTTCGCAAGAATGCTGCGTGCCGGTCTGGATGGAGTGCAAGAAATAGGATCAGCGAAGAAGGGCGACAAAACGCTTCTGGATACGCTGATCCCGGCTGTGGAAACCTTTGAAGTGCATCTCGCCATGGGTGACAGTTTTGGAGTTTCGCTGGCAGCGATGCGCAAGGCGGCGCAGGATGGGCGCGACAGTACGCTGGACATGGTGGCACGGATCGGACGCTCTGCACGTCTGGGCGAACGGTCGCGCGGGGTGCTTGATGCCGGGGCCAGTTCTTGCGCGCTGATCCTGTCAGGCTTTGCGGACGAAATCACCGCTCGGCTGGAAAACGCTTGAAACCGCGCGCGGAAAGCCGCAACCATCGCGCATGGCACAGATAGACAAGCACTTCTTCGCAGATGTCTTTCACCTGGCAACAGCCCGGCTGGAAGACAGCCGCCAGATGCTGTGCCGTCTGGATGGTGAAATCGGCGATGGTGATCATGGCACCTCGATGGCCAATGGCTTCGCAGCGATAGACCGGGTTTTGCGCGGCCACCCGGATGCGGAACCGCCCGAAATGCTACGTCTGGCCGCACAGGCTTTTCTCGCAGAGGTCGGCGCAACTGTCGGACCTCTCTATGCGTCTGCCTTCCTCGAAGTCGCAGCCCTTCTGGACGCAAAGGGCCCGCTGCCCCTGCGCGAATTTGGGGCTGTGTTGTCCGCATGTGCCACAGGGATCGCGCAACGCGGCAAGGCACAGCCGGGCGACAAGACCATGCTGGATGTGTGGTTGCCTGCCGCACAAGCGGCGCACCGCGCCGCACGCGATGACCTGCCCCCTGCCCGCATGGCGACACTGACCCGCAACGCTGCCGAAACTGCACGCGACGAAACTGCAGCGCTGATGTCCACGCGCGGACGCGCCGCGCGGTTGCAGGAACGCAGCATCGGCCATCTGGACCCCGGCGCAGTTTCCAGCGCCGTTATCATCGGGGCCATTTGCGATATTGTCGCGGAGCGCGCAACCTGATGTCGGGAGTTCGTCGCCGCACGTCACCGCGCGACAGCGCCCCGGCTCGCCCACCCATCCGTTTCGGCGATGACCCGCTTTTGTGGGCCAGTTGGCTATATTATCAGGAAGGCATGACCCAAGGCGAAATCGCCGAAGAAATGGGCGCATCCCGCCCTACAGTGAATGCCTATCTGGCCGATGCGCGTGCGCGTGGCATTGTCAATATCGCCATTTCTTCCGAGCATATGCGCTCTGTCACGCTGGCGCGCGCACTTGAAGACCAGTTTGGGCTGGAAAGCTGCCTTGTCGTGCCATCACACGGGGGCGCGCGTTCACTGATCGACAAGGTGGGCCATGCGGCTGCAGGCATTTTGCCCATGATGGTACATTCCGGCGACACGCTGGCCATCACATGGGGGCGCACGATGCTGTCGATGGCGCAAGCGGCGCGGCTGGACGGGTTGCGCGATGTCACTGTCGTGCAGGCCACAGGTGGCACAACCGCGAAAATTCCCTATTCCCCGGAATCCTGCGCCACGCGGCTGGCCGACAACATTGGTGCGCGCTGTGTACCTATCTCAGCCCCCGCCATCGTCTCATCCGCACAGGCGCGTAACATGCTGGTTCAGGAAACGGTTATTGCGGAACAGCTGACCTATTTGTCCCGGCTGGACCGGGTCGTGTTCGGCGTGTCGTCCCTGCGCCCTAATTCAACGATCCACAGCAGCGGCTTTTTCGACAGCGCATTGCAACAGCATGATTTCTATGTCTCGGCGGTAGGGTCGCTGGTAGGACAGTTCATGGATGCGCAGGGCGCACCTGTCACCGGGCCGCTTTCAGACAGATTCATCGGGCTGTCTCTCGATGAGTTGCGCCGCGTGCCGTCGCGCATGCTGGTGGCCGCCGGGGTCGACAAGGTGCAACCAATCTTGGCCAGCCTGCGCGGAGGATATGTTACAACGCTGGTGATAGATTCAGATACGGCCGCCGGGATTCTGCGCACCCTTGATGTGCGGCTGTCGCGCTATATCAGTTCCTCGCGCGACAAGCCCGACACCCCGCCAGACGAAACCACAGAGGCCCCAACCCGCAATCTGGTGAAAAAGTTCCTGAACGATCCGCGCGACGTCGTGAACGAAGCGATGGAGGGGGCTTTGGCGGCATTTCCCGACCATATCATGGCGATTGACGATTCGGTTCGCGCAATCGGTGCGCGCACCCCGCGCCCGCAAGGCAAGGTCGGCGTCGTGATCGGTGGTGGTGCGGGGCACGAACCGGCATTTCTTGGCTTCGTCGGTCAGGGTCTGGCCGATGCCGTGGCCGTGGGAAATGTCTTTGCCAGCCCGCCGCCCGACCGGATCCTGACTTGCACGCGCTTCGCGGACCAGGGTGCGGGTGTGTTGTATGTGTATGGCAACTATACGGGCGACGTGATGAATTTCGACATGGCGTCTGATCTGGCCGCCGCCGAAGGGATCAACGTGCGCACGATCCGCACCACGGATGATGTGGCCTCCAGCGGGTTCGAGGATCGTGATGCACGGCGTGGCACAGCCGGGAACGTGTTCGTGTTCAAGGTCGCGGGGGCTGCCAGCGCCCGGATGGAGCCACTGGCTGAGGTCGAACGCCTGACGCGCAAAGCCAATGCCGCGTGCCATACCATCGGTGTTGCCCTGGAGCCCTGCTCAATGCCCGAAACCAGACGCCCCAGTTTCGTACTGGGCGCACAGGATCTGGAATTCGGGGTCGGCGTACACGGAGAACCGGGGGTGCAGCGCCAAAAGCTGGCGGCCGCCGACCGGATCGTGGACGAAGTTTGCGATCAGCTTTTCACCGCAATGAAGCTTGGAACAGGTCAACGTGTGGCCGTACTGGTCAATTCACTGGGCGGCACCCCGATGATCGAGTTGATGGTGCTGAACCGACGCTTGCAGCAGCGCCTGAACGCATGCGGGGCACAGGCACATATGACCCTGGTAGGGCATTACTGTACATCGCTGGACATGGTTGGCGCCTCGATCACCCTGATGGCGCTGGACGAAGAATTGGCCGCGCTGCTGGATGCCCCATGCGACGGGTTCGCATGGACGCGCAACGCGGTTATGAAACAGGCTTGATGTGAATTTATCGCTCCGTTATGTTACAAACAGAAAAATGTAACAGGCGATTCTATGACACACCACCGTGATCGGATCATGGGGCTTGATATAGGACTGACCGTAACAAAGGCGGTGGTCTTCGATAGCGCAGGCAATCCATTGGCCATTGCGCGCCGCCGCATCCCGCAGGATATGCCCGCCCCCCGCCGCGTCGAACGCGATATGGCCGCACTCTGGTCTGCCACGGCACAGGCTATGGCAGAAGCCGCCGCGAAAGCAGGCCAGCCCGACCGGATTGCGGCCATCGGCGTCACCGCACATGGGGACGGCTTGTATCTGCTGGACAAACACGGTGCGGCTTTGGGTCCAGGCATTCTGTCGTTGGATAGCCGCGCCGGCGATCAGGTGGCAGATTGGCAGGCCAGTGGTATATCGGCCAGGGCACTGGCACGCAGCGGGCAAATGCCCCACGCCTCTGCGCCCTCAGCGCTTCTGGCATGGATCAGGCAGCATGAACCTGCGCGCTTCAACGCCATCGGCCATATCCTCGCCTGCAAGGACTGGTTGCGCTATTGCCTGACCGGCACAATCGGCACGGACCTGACCGAAGCCAGCACCTCTTTCACGGATGTTTCCACACAGGACTATGCCCCAGACATCCTTGCGCTCTACGGGTTGGCGTCACTAGCACATGCCCTGCCCCCGATCGCGGACCCCGATGCAATCGTCGGACATCTGACAGAATCCGCCGCCAATGCCTGCGGGCTGCGCGCGGGTGTTCCGGTAGTCGCGGGCTTGCATGACGTCACGGCCTCGGCGCTGGGTGTGGGCGGGCATGGCGCAGGCCATGCAACGCTCGTCGCGGGCACCTATTCGATCAATGAAACTGTGTCCGACGCGCCCAAAACTGACGCGCGCTGGTTCTGCCGCAACGGGCTGCGCCGGGGCGAATGGAACAACATGGCCATCTCACCCGCATCCGCCACGAATTACGACTGGTTTCAGGACACGCTTTGCGCAGTCGAGCGCGCGCGCGATGGCGACACCCTGCATGACCGCCTGGCATCAGAGTTGACCGAGGCCCGCGCGCGGCCTTCAAGCGTGATGTTCCACCCCTATCTTTTCGGCTCACCACATGGGCCGACAGCCAGTGGCAGCTTTCTGGGCCTGCGCGGCTGGAGTACACGCGGCGACATGCTGCGCGCATTGATCGAGGGGGTGGCCTTCAATCACCGCGTCCATATTGATGCGCTGCGCGATGGATTCCGGGTAGATCATCTGCACCTGACCGGGGGGATCTCGCGCAATGCCACCTATGCGCAGCTTTTTGCGGATGTGCTTGGCCTGCCGATGACCGTATCGGCAACCGAAGAGCCCGCCGCATGGGGCGCGGCATTATGCGCGGGCGCTGGTGTCGGGCTGTTCAACAGCCCCACGGACGACCCACGCGACATGGCCCCCTTGCGCCGAACCTATACGCCCGACCCTGACCAGAAAGCCGCGCTCGATCGCCGCTACCGCCTGCATTGCGACATCGCGCAGGCACTGGGGCCGATCTGGCAAGAACTGGACCATGAGGCACAGGCATGAACGATGACCGCATGGGTGCCATTGCCGAATATGTCCGCGCGCATGGCGAAGTGCGCATCGATACGCTGACCGAGCAATTTGGCGTCTCGCGCATGACCATTCACCGCCATATTGAGAGGCTTGCGCAACAAGGCGTGCTGCGCAAGCTGCATGGTGCGGTCACGGCCCAGCCGTCCAGTATCTATGAAAGCCTCTATGCTTACCGCGCGCAGTCCGAGCCAGAGGTGAAAGCCGCCCTCGCGCGCGCCGCCCTAAGCGAAATCACACCCGGCCAGGCCGTGGCGCTGGACGACTCGACCACAGCCACTGCGCTTGGGCCGTTGCTTGCCCAGGCCGCCCCCCTGAGCGTGATCACCAACAGCCTTGCGCTGATGCAAACACTTGCCAGTGTGGATGACATCGCGCTGATTGCCGTGGGCGGCGATTACGCACCCACCTATAACGCCTTTATCGGGCCGGGGGCAGAAGATGCGCTCGCACGGCTGCGGGTGAATGTGGCGATCTGCTCGGCCTCTGGCATCGCAGATGGGGCCGCGCTGGTGCAGGACGGGTTGGTCACGCGCGCCAAGGCCGCGATGCTGGACGCGGCCGAGCGTCGTGTGCTTCTGGCCGCATCGCCCAAGTTCGGACGTATCGCGCTGAACAAGCTCGCGCCGCTGAGCAGTTTTGACGCCGTCTATACCGACAGCCGACTGGCCGATGCGACGGCGCGCAGCCTGCGCGATGCAGGCGTTGCCCTGCATATTGTGGAGATCTCATGACCCTGCCCGACACCCCCGATGTGCTGATCCTTGGCGCGGGCGTCAATGGCGCGGGCCTGTTTCGCGACCTTGCGGCGCAAGGCGTGTCCGTCGTGCTGGCCGACAAGGGCGATTTTGGCAGCGGCAGTTCCGCCGCTCCATCGCGGCTGATCCATGGCGGGCTGAAATATCTGGAAACCGGCGAATTGCGGCTGGTCGCGCAATCAACCTATGAGCGCAACCTTTTGTTGCGCAACGCCCCGCATCTGGTGCATCCGCTGGCCACGGTCATTCCGATCCAGTCCTGGGCCAAAGGGGTCTGGGCCGCGCTTCGCACGCTTATGGGCACGACCACTGCCCCGCGCGCCCGTGGCGCGGCGCTGATCTGGGCCGGACTGATGATGTATGATTTCTACGGACGCCGTGCCCGTGTCATGCCCCGCCACAGCATGTGGTCCGCGCAGCGGGCGTTGCGCGAAATCCCGCCCCTGACCCCGCGCATCAAGGCGGCAGGGCAGTATTATGACGCGCATGTCACCTATCCCGAAAGGCTGGTGCTGGAACTGGTTCAGGACGGTCAGCGCGAAGGCGCGCATGCCGCCGCGCTGAACCATACCCAATTGTTGGGTGCCAAAGATGGGCGCATCGGATTGCGCAAGCCTGACGGAACCGAACATTGGTCGACGCCGCGGATCGTCATCAACGCCGCGGGGCCCTGGATCGATCAGGTCAATGACAGTCTTGGCGAACCCTCGAAATTCATTGGCGGGACCAAAGGCTCGCATATCCTGCTGGACCATCCGGAACTCTATCGCGCCCTGAACGGACGCATGGTCTATTTCGAAGCCGATGACGGGCGCATCTGCCTTGCATTTCCGCATCTGGGCCGCGTGCTGGCAGGCTCGACCGATATTCGCGCTGATAACCCCGACACAGTGGCCTGTGATGCGACCGAGATCACCTATTTTCTGGACAGCCTTCGTGCGCTTTTCCCGGCGCTTACATTTGAGGCCAGCCAGATTGTGCATGTCTATAGCGGCATTCGCCCGCTGCCGGCCTCAGACGGAACCGCCGCCGGGTTGATCAGCCGTGACCATTCCACCCCCGAACTACCCGCCCAAGGCGCGCGGCCCTGGCCGATCCTGTCGATGGTGGGTGGCAAATGGACCACCTTTCGTGGTTTTGCCGCAGAAGTGGCCGATACTGTGCTGGAGCGCCTGAGCAAGACACGGCAGATCAGCACGGATACCTTGCCCATCGGTGGCGGGCGCGATTACCCGGACAACCCGCAACTCTGGGCCAACGAGATCGCGCACGACACTGGCTGTAGTCCTGACCGCGCGCGCCTGCTTCTTCGCCGCTATGGCACGCATGCGCGCGCCATCCTTGCAGCCGAAGGCCCAGACCCAACCCCGCTGGCAGGGGCACCGGACCATTCACATCAGGAAATCGCGCATATCATGGCGCATGAACAGGTCGTGCACCTCGATGACGTGGTGTTGCGCCGCACCGGGCTGGCCATCACCGGGCAGATCACGGAAGCGGGCTTGCAGGAACTGGCAACACTGGCCTGCGCAAAACTTGGCTGGAACAATGAGCGCCGCGACGCGGAACTGGCGCGCGCGAGAGAAATACTTGCCGCGCGCCACCGCAATCGACTTTAGCCCGCTAGTCGTTTTTTCGTCCCCGAATGCCGCAGGGTCGAAACGCCAGAACAGTTGATAAAAGCACCAAGCCCCCAACGCCCCCGACAGGATACCAAACATCGGACTGCCGACAGCGAACTCAACCCCTGCCCAAACAAAGCAGATCAGTGTCACCACCACGCGCCGCCACAGCGGCCGGAAGAACGGGTGCTTTATATCCAGCAAAGCCAATTTCTGTGCGCCTTTATCCATGTGGCGCGAACAGGGAAGTGCCCCTGTTCGCGCATCAATCAGCCGGCGTTATACTTGGCATCCAGCGCATTGATAGCCTGAACATTTCCGGCAGAGCGGCCATTCGGGTCGAAAGTTTCGCCAAGATACGCGTCTGCAATCGCCTTGGCCAGCTCTGCGCCGATTACCCGCGCGCCCATTGTGATGACCTGTGCATTGTTCGACAGCGCTGCGCGCTGCGCCGAATAAGTATCATGACACTGTGCAGCACGAATGCCAGGCACCTTGTTGGCCGACAGCGCCACGCCAATTCCAGTACCACAGACAAGGATCGCGCGGTCATATTCGCCCTGCAGCAGCGCGCTGCACACGCGGTCCGCCATATTGGCGTAAAAATCATCCGGGCCATCGGTCGTACGCGAAATCTCGGCCACATCATGCGTGGCTTTCAAATGCTCTGCCAAGACCTTGGCCAGACCTTCGCCTGCGCTATCGCCTGCAATTGCAATTTTCATGGGTGTCTCCTGTTTTTCGGTGTTTCAGATCGCCGCAGAAACGCGGTCGAGAATGTCCAGATAGCCATCGACCGCCCATGCGGACCGCCCGATGAACAGCCCATCCACATGCGGACAGGCAATCAGTTCCGCGCAGTTGCCGGGGTTGACCGACCCGCCATAAAGGCACGGAACCCGCCGCCCCAACACGCTTTGCGCAACATCAATGATCTTGGCCTGACGCGTATCGGCGTAGTCAGAGGTGGCAGGAATGCCGCCCTCGCCAATCGCCCAGACCGGCTCATATGCAAAGAGGATCGGCGCGTTTTTCTGGCTGCCTGACAGCTTTTCCAACGCCCCGCGCACCTGCGCGGCCAGCACATCCGCCGCACGCCCTGCCTCCCGCTCGGTCAATGTCTCGCCGATGCAGATCAGGGGCGTCAGGCCGTGGCGGACCGCAGATTCCGTCTTCAGGCCGACGGTTTCATCCGTCTCCCCGAAATGCGCGCGGCGTTCTGAATGGCCCAGCTCAACCAGATCCAGGCCGCAATCGACCAGCATGGGTGCGGACACTTCACCTGTCCATGCGCCTGCATCCGCCCAATGCATGTTCTGCGCCCCCACCTTGACCGAGGTGTCGGCCAGCGCCTGCTTAACCTGCCGCACCGCTGTGAATGGCGGGATGATAAAGCGCTGAAGACGCGGATCGCGCGCCTCATCGGCTT
>SR_TP_S13solDRAFT_1000334_pt1 | contig 20828 bp, 19 predicted proteins | sample SodReaTP_S13sol_FD_11159 | JGI IMG/M metagenome (IMG submission 11159)
GGCCGTCCCGCGGCCTGCCGATGATCTACGGGCACTTCAAGCCTTCGAAGTCAGGAATATACCGCTTGGATAAAGCGCGTCCCCTATACCGTCGGATCGGCAGACCCCGGCCCACCGATGGCGCGGGCTTTATGCAAGTGCAAAGGGCAGCTTCAGGCCAAACGCCACGCTCTATGGTGAAACAAGGCGGCTCGATCACACCTTGGGAATGCTGGCGGGCTGCGTTCCGCCCGCGCTGCGCGCCTTGTTTTTGCGTGTGTCGGGATAGACCAGACCTGCTGAAATCACCAGCTTGGCGGCATCCTCAATGGACATGTCCAGTTCGATCACATCCTCGCGCGGGACAAACAGCAAAAATCCGGATGTCGGGTTGGGCGTGGTCGGCAGGAAAATCGACACCATGTCGCCCTTGCCGGACAGGTGGTCCCCGATTTCCCCGCGCGTGGTGGTCGAAATGAAGGCCATTGCCCATATTCCGGGGCGCGGGTATTGCACCAGACAGGCGCGGTCGAATGTGGGCGCCGTGCGCGCAAGGACCGTGTCCGCGATCTGTTTGACGGCGTTATAGATGGACCGGATAATCGGCATCGCCTCGACAATGCGTTCGCCCCAGCCGACCAATGTGCGCCCGATCAACCCTTTGGTGAAATACCCCATCACCAGCGTGAAGATGACAAACACAACCACACCCACACCGGGCACATCCAGCCCGACCATCGCTTGCGGGTGAAAACTGCGCGGGATCAGGGGCAGGACCAACCCGTCAATCCAGGTGATGACATTCCACACAAGCCAGAGTGTCAGCACACCCGGTGCGATAACCGCAAGCCCCGCGATAAAATTCCCGCGAATTGACGCGATCAGCCCGCGTTTGTTCGTGTCCTGACTCATCCGTCACTTCCATCCCAGAGCATGCTCATAAATGCGGATATAACCGGCATTCGTGGTTTTGACATGCGTATCAATTCATCACAGCTTGGCTGACCGCGCAATGGCTGCCCGATGTCACTTTTGCATAGATGTGCCAGCCGCCGCGGCTATGCAAGGCGCTTTGCCGCAATCTAGCAGGTTGCCGGTCGGGGCAAGCGGTATTTGCACTTCGGCGGGTTTGGAAAGCGGCATATTCGAAAGCGGGCGGGGCGCCGCACTCTGGTGACGGCGTGCGCTGCATGAACTGGCGGCGCGTATTCCGTTCTGATAAGCAACCCTGCATGTTCGAGGATTTTTCAGAGCGGCTTTTTACCCATTTCGTGGCAGGCGCATGGCGCGTGCCATATGGTACGCGTGCGCTGCCGGTTGTTTTGCAAGACGGACGATTGGCAGGGCAGGTGATTGCGGCCGAAGCGCGGGATGTGGCGCGGGTTTGCAAACAGATGCGTGGCGCAGACGCGGCAGCGGTCGCGCGCTTTTCAGCCTTGATATCGCAGGCCGCCGAGGAACTTGCACAGGCACTGTCACAGCAAGGGGGCGTGTTTACCCGCGAGCACATGCAGGACCTGTCGGTGAATGTCGCCGGACAGGCAGCTACAGCCGGACAGCCATCCTGCCTTGGGGTGTCGGCACGCCAGAATTTGGCGCAGTTTGGCCAAAGCCTGGGCAGGGCAATCGCCCATGGCGTTGTCTATTGCCCGCAGCCACACGACGCGTTGTTCGCGACCCGTCTGGCCTGTATCGCACAAACCGCTGATCTGCCTGCGGGGGCGTTTAATCTGCTGCATGGCGATCATGTGCAGACACAGGCCATTATGGAACGTGCCATGACGAAAGGGGCCATCACGATGCGGGCCGGAGTTGAGGGTAGTTGAGGACGCAACAGGTCACAGATACATGCGCGGGCCGATCGCTTTTGCCGGGATATCCTTGCGGGTTAACCCCATTTCGGCCAGCTCTGCGTCTGATTTACTATTGTAATAGCTGATACGCCGGTAGGTCGGTGACATCTCGGCCAGATGGACGATAAAGTCCAGAATCCGTTTGCCGAATTCGCTGCGATTGATACCTGCATTGGTCGTAATATGTGCCATTCCGGAAACCCTTCGGATAAGTGTTTCCCCCCATGCACAGAAATTAGGTCAGAACGACTGACTTTACCAGTGCAGGCAGGGCAAAGCCGCCTTGCGCCAAACGCAACACAAGAAAATCAACGGATTGTTAACCAGTTTCAATTAAAAATTGGATGAGAAAACTTCGAAAAGTTCTCGCTTTGTGCTGAAAAATAGATTAAGAACATTGATGGAACAAACCTGCGATTGCCGTGCGCGGCGCGCTGTGGAATAAGGGGCGAAACAATGGCTGTAGCGGATTTGCTGACAATGACTGACAAGCGGACGGCAGAAAAGACAAAAGCGCTCGATTCAGCGCTTGCCCAGATTGAACGGCAATTTGGCAAGGGATCGATTATGCGGTTGGGGGCGAACAGTCCTGTGACCGAAATTGAATCGACCTCCACCGGGTCGCTGGGACTGGATATCGCGCTTGGAATCGGTGGCTTGCCCAAGGGGCGCATCATTGAAATTTACGGCCCAGAAAGTTCGGGTAAAACCACGCTGACGCTGCATGCTGTGGCGGAAGAACAGAAAAAAGGCGGGATCTGCGCCTTCGTGGACGCCGAACATGCGCTGGACCCGCAATATGCCCGTAAGCTGGGGGTCAATCTGGATGAACTGCTGATCTCGCAGCCGGATACTGGCGAACAGGCGCTTGAAATCGTGGATACGCTGGTGCGGTCAGGTGCCGTGTCGATGGTGGTTGTCGATTCGGTTGCCGCATTGACGCCGAAATCTGAACTTGAAGGCGATATGGGCGATTCGAATGTCGGTGTTCATGCACGACTGATGAGTCAGGCCATGCGCAAATTGACAGGGTCGATTTCGCGCTCGAACTGTATGGTCATTTTCATCAACCAGATTCGTATGAAAATCGGGGTCATGTTTGGCAGCCCTGAAACTACGACAGGCGGGAATGCGCTGAAATTCTATGCCTCTGTCCGGCTGGATATTCGCCGCATCGGCGCGATCAAGGACCGTGATGAGGTGGTGGGCAACCAGACCCGCGTCAAAGTGGTCAAGAACAAGGTGGCGCCGCCGTTCAAACAGGTGGAATTCGACATCATGTATGGTGAAGGGATTTCCAAAACAGGCGAATTGCTTGATCTGGGGGTCAAGGCCGGCGTGGTCGAGAAGTCGGGCGCATGGTATTCCTACGGGGATGAACGTATCGGGCAAGGGCGGGAGAATGCAAAAACCTTCCTCAAGGAAAACCCGCAACGCGCCATGGAAATCGAGGATAAGATCCGTGCGGCCCATGGGCTTGATTTTCCCATGGCCGATGGCGACACATCCCTGACCGAAGACTGAACCGGATATTCGGGCATCGACGCTGCGGCCGGTGCCCGAAAACGCATAACCCGCGTGTTGTCTTTGCGGTGCTATCAGTTTGTTCTGACATGAAAACCGGCCTTGTGCGGTATATTTCCGGTATGTTGCAAGGCACAGGGGCCGCGTGATCTCCGCTCAGGTGTGGACAGGCCTTGTCTGCGCGGATAAACGGAACTGGAACTTGTCCCGTCCCGCTTTCGCGTCGGAGTAAAAAATGCCTAGCCTGAACGACATACGCACGACTTTTCTTGATTACTTCGCCCGAAACGGTCACGCCGTGGTCGACAGCTCGCCCTTGGTGCCGCGCAATGACCCGACCCTGATGTTCACCAATTCCGGCATGGTCCAGTTCAAGAATGTTTTCACCGGACTGGAACACCGCGATTACAACCGCGCCACCACGTCGCAAAAATGTGTGCGCGCGGGCGGCAAGCATAATGATCTGGACAATGTGGGGTATACCGCGCGCCACCATACGTTCTTTGAAATGCTGGGCAATTTCAGCTTCGGGGATTATTTCAAATCCGACGCGATCCCTTTTGCGTGGGAATTGCTGACCAAAGATTTCGATATTCCCAAGGACCGTCTGCTGGTCACTGTCTATCACACGGATGACGAAGCGGCAGAGATCTGGAAAAAAGTCGCCGGCTTGTCTGATGATCGCATTATCCGCATTCCCACCGATGACAATTTCTGGCGCATGGGGCCAACCGGCCCCTGTGGCCCGTGTACCGAAATTTTCTTTGACCACGGGCCGGGCATATGGGGCGGCCCCCCCGGCAGCCCTGACGAGGATGGCGACCGTTTCATCGAGATATGGAACCTTGTGTTCATGCAAAATGAACAGCATGAGGATGGCCGCCTGACTGAATTGCCGCGCCAGTCCATTGATACGGGCATGGGGCTGGAACGTATTGGCGCGCTGCTGCAAGGCAAGCATGACAATTACGACACTGATCTGATGCGCGGCCTGATTGAGGCATCATGCCATGCGACAAGCTCTGATCCCGATGGGCCGGGCAAGACGCATCACCGTGTGATTGCGGACCATTTACGCGCTGTATCCTTCCTGATTGCGGACGGGGTGATGCCCAGCAATGACGGGCGCGGTTATGTGCTGCGCCGCATCATGCGCCGCGCGATGCGCCACGCCCATATGTTGGGCGCGCAAGATCCGGTCATGCACCGGCTTGTTCCGGCGCTGGTGGGTGCAATGGGCAGCCATTACACAGAATTGCGCGACGCACAGGCCTTGATCACCGAAACCTTGCGCGCCGAAGAAACCCGCTTCCGCCAGACGCTTGATCGCGGCCTGAAACTGCTTGATGCCGAGTTGGAGGGGCTGGACGAAGGGGCCACATTGCCCGGCGCAGCGGCTTTCAAACTGTATGATACGTTCGGCTTCCCGCTTGACCTGACGCAGGACGCCTTGCGGGAACGCGGGCGTGCCGTGGATGTCGCGGGTTTTGACGCCGCAATGGCCGAACAGAAGGCGCGTGCGCGTGCCAGCTGGTCCGGTTCCGGCGAAGCGGCCGATGCCACGATCTGGTTCGACCTTGCCGACCGCGTGGGCGCGAGCGAATTTCTGGGCTATGACATGGAAACCGCTGAGGCGCAGGTCATGGCGCTTGTGGTTGACGGGGCAGAGGTCAAATCTGCCGGTGCAGATGTTCAGATCATCACCAACCAGACGCCGTTTTATGCCGAATCCGGCGGGCAGGTGGGCGATACGGGCTTTATCCGTTCCGCCACAGGCATGGCAGAGGTGACGGATACCCGCAAGACGGCCGGCCTTATCATTCATTTCGCCAAAGTGACCGAGGGCGAGATCAAGACCGGACAACCCGTCAAGCTGGAGGTGGCGCATACCCGCCGCAGCGCCATCCGCGCCAATCATTCCGCCACGCATTTGTTGCATGAGGCGCTGCGCCGCGCCCTGGGCGAGCATGTGGCGCAAAAAGGGTCGCTAAACGCGGCAGAGCGTTTGCGTTTTGACTTCAGCCATGGGGCCGCGATCGGGGCAGAGCAGCTTGCGCAGATCGAGGCAGAGGTGAATGCGTTTATCCGCCAGAACACCCCGGTGGAAACGCGCATCATGACGCCCGATGACGCCCGCGCCCTTGGCGCACAGGCGCTGTTCGGCGAAAAATATGGCGAGGAAGTGCGCGTTGTGTCGATGGGCAATCTGGCGGGGTCGGGCAAGGGCCAGGATGGCAACACCTATTCGCTGGAACTTTGCGGGGGCACCCATGTCGCGCGCACTGGCGATATCGGCGCGTTTGTCCTGCTGAATGAGGGGGCGTCCTCTGCCGGGGTGCGCCGCGTCGAGGGGCTGACCGGGCAGGCGGCGCTTGCCTATTTGCGCACGCAGGAGTCCCGCCTGTCAGATGTCGCCGGTTTGCTGAAGGCACCCGTGCAGGATGTGGGCGACCGCGTCCGTGCCCTTATGGACGAACGCCGCGCGCTGCAAAATGAAATCGCGCAGTTGAAGCGTGAACTGGCTATGGGCGGAAGTGGCGATGGCGGCGATGACCTGCGCGAGGTCGCGGGAATCAAGGTGATTGCCAAGGTGATGGAAGGTGTGTCCGGCAAGGATTTGCCCCCGCTGATTGACGCGATGAAGGAAAAGCTTGGGTCTGGCGTTGTCATCCTGATCGCCGATACAGGGGCCAAGCCCGCTGTGGCTGCGGGTGTTACGGCTGATCTGACAGAACGGTTTTCCGCAGTCGATTTGCTGCGCGAAGTTGTGGCCTGTCTTGGCGGCAAGGGCGGTGGTGGCCGTCCCGATATGGCGCAGGGTGGCGGCGCTGATATTTCAAACGCTGATGGCGCGCTTGCTGCGGCCTTGGCCCTGATCGAGAAGGAAACAGCATGAGCGCGCTTTGGATCGCACATGTCGAGGTGACAGACCCTGATGCTTATGGGGAATATGCCAAACGGGCGACCGGCGCGATCGCGGCGCATGGCGGCGTGTTCATCGCGCGGGCGGGGCGTTATGTCCAGTTGGAAGGGCGCGAGCGGGCACGCAATGTCGTTGCGCGGTTCCCGTCAGTGGAAGACGCAGTGGCCTGCTATAATTCACCCGCCTATCAGGAAGCGCTGGAGTTCGCCAAAGGCGCGGCCGAGCGTGATCTGGTCATCGTGGAGGAGGTCAGCCCGGCGTAAGTCCGGGCGACACAAAGGCGCGTTGCACAAGAACCTTGAACGGTTTGTACAAGAAATCCCGTATTCATAGAATGTTAGGGTGGGTTGCGCGATCATGAAGTGGCGCAACCTGCCGGAGTCCTGTTTACACGGAAAACGGATCGTTCGGGTATTCCACGCCTGTCAGGTACAACCCGTCCGGCGGGCTGACGGGCCCGCAGGCGGCGCGGTCGCGCGCCTCAAGTGCCGTTTTGACATCTTGCGCGGCCCATGCGCCTGCACCCACACGTTCCAGCGTTCCGACAATGCTGCGCACCTGATTGTGCAGAAATGACCGCGCCCGCAGCGTAAAACGAAATTCCTGCCCTTCGGGCACGTCCACGCAGGCAATCGTAAGTTCGTCCAGTGTCTTGACGGGGGACGCAGCCTGACACTGGCTTGCGCGGAAGGTGGTGAAATCATGCTGTCCCAGCAAATGCTGTGCAGCGTCCTGCATGGGGGCCAGTGCCAGCGCGTGCCGTATGTGCCAGATGCGGCCCGCCTCGAATGTTGGCGGCGCGCGGCGTGCCAGCAGGCGAAACAGGTAACGCCGCTCGGTTGCGGAAAACCGTGCGTGAAACCCCTCATCCACCTGTGCGCAGGCCAGTATCGCAACCGGGGCAGGGCGCAGGTGGTGGTTCAGCGCCTCCATCAGGCGAAATGGGGACCAGTCGCGGATCATGTCACAATGTGCCACCTGTCCGGTGGCATGGACGCCCGTATCCGTGCGCCCCGCTGCGCCAATCGCGGGCAATCCGCCCTCCAGCTTGGCAAGCGCGGCCTCGATCGCGCCTTGAACGGATGGCTGGTCCGCCTGACGTTGCCAGCCACAAAAGGGCCGGCCATCATATTCTATTTTCAACGCGTATCGTGGCATGGCTGGCAATTAGCGCGGGCGCAGCAGTTTGGCAATCAGCCTTCTTCGGCCAGAATGTTGCGCAGCCCGCTTTCATAATCAGGATAGCGCAGCTTCAGCCCCAGTTCGCGTTTTATGCGGTCATTACGAACCCGCTTGCTGTCGGCATAGAAACTGCGTGCCATGGGCGACAGGTCCGCATCCTCGAACGGGACTTCTGGCGGTACGGGCAACCCTGCAAGGCGCGCAGCGCAGGCAAGGACATCTTGCGGCGGGGCTGGCATGTCATCGCATAGATTGTAAATGCGACTGCCAATGTCCGAATGCATCGCAAGGTCCAGCGCCTGACCGATATCGGCCTGATGGATACGCGAGAAATACTGTCCGGGTTTCACCACACGCTGCGCCCGTCCTTCGCGCAGTTTCGCAATCGGCCCGCGACCGGGGCCGTATATGCCCGCCAGCCGGAAAATATGCAGCCGCACGCCCGCGCGGTCGCACATGTCCTGCCACGCGGCTTCGGCCTTGATGCGTGCCTGTGCGCGCGCTGACGCGGCGTTGGGCGGTGTGTCTTCGTCGACCCAGCCCCCTTGTTGGTCGCCGTAAACCCCGATTGTGGACAGGTAGCCGACCCAGCGCAGGTGACGTGCGCGGGAAATTTCGTCGCCATGTGCTGCCAGAACCGGATCTTCCTGCCCCGGCGATACCGATGTCAGAAGGTGGGTCGCCTGGTCCAGTGGCAGGGCAGATCCCGGCCAGATAACCGGGGTTACCCCGCGTTCAGCCATGGCGCGGGCCTTGTCGGGGCTGCGTGTCGTGCCAAGGATCGTCCAGCCGCGCGGCAGCAACAGCGCCTCCAGCGCCCGCGCGCTGTACCCATGCCCAAGTGAAAGAAGTGTTCCTGTCATATGGGCAAGTATTGGTCCATGCGGGGCGGCACTGCAAGGGGCGGCGCGGTGTTTTCACACTGGCGGTGCGGCCCAAGTGCTGGCAGGGTGGCGAAAATTCGCAAAGGTGTGATCAATGACCCCAGAGACAGCAAAATACGCCTTGATCATGCTGGCAGCGGGAATCGGCGTGCCGGTTCTTGCCGCGCTGAATGCGCAGCTTGGCGCGCGCCTTGGATCGCCTGCGGTCGCGGGGGCAATGATGTTTGTGATTGCGGCGGTTGTTGCAATGCTGGTGGCCACTGTTTTGGGGCAGGCGTCAACATTGGCGGCGCTGCCCGCGCAACCGCGCCATCTGTTCCTTGCGGGAATATTGATTGCCTTCTATCTGCTGTCGATTTCATGGGTTGCGCCGCGTTTCGGTGTGGGAAACGCCGTAATGTTTGTGCTGCTGGGCCAGATTGTCGCGATTTGCGTGATTGACCAGTTCGGCCTGTTCGGCGCGCGACTGCGCCCGCTGGACCTGCCGCGATTGATTGGCATTCTGTTGATGGCGGTAGGTGTGGTTCTGGCGCAGCGCCCGCCATCTTGAAGCCTGTTCCGCGGCACGACATGGCCCTGCCTTAGGAGCAGGTGAAGTGTCACTGGTTTGATCAATATCAAAGACAGGTTTTGTGCTGTCTGGCATTATCTGGCGTCGATATTTTCCAAAAAATCCAGTTCAGGAGATCGCCATGAAAGACGCTGTGCCATCGCCATCCGCATTCAGCCCAAAGCAGGCTGGTGCACAACCCGCAGTGTCAGATCTGGCGCCTGCAATCGAAACGGAAACTACGGCGCAAGCTGAGATGCAGGGCGATGCGGCGCAGGATGTGCCACCACCTTTGCCGCAGGCAGATAGCGCGCGGAAAATGAAAACTGCGCCCAAAACCTATAAATGGGTGCCTGATCCTGCCGAACTGACGACCGAGGAGATAAGAACATTCTTCGAATCGGATCGCTACCCCTACCGCTACAAGATGCCCCGCCAGAGTTATGAGCAGCAAAAGGCCCTGCTACAGGCCGAGTTGCTGAAGGTTCAGAAATGGGCGATCGACACCGGAGAGAGGTTTGTTTTCCTGTTTGAAGGGCGGGATGCGGCCGGCAAGGGCGGCACCATCAAGCGGTTTAATGAGCATCTGAATCCCCGTTTCGCGCGTGTCGTCGCCCTGAACAAACCGTCCGAGCGGGAGTCCGGGCAATGGTATTTCCAGCGCTATGTCGAACATCTGCCCACTGCGGGGGAAATGGTGTTCTATGACCGGTCCTGGTACAATCGCGCCGGTGTTGAACGCGTGATGGGGTTTTGCAGCCCGACAGAATATCTGGAATTCATGCGGCAAGCCCCGGAATTTGAACGTATGCTGGTCCGGTCGGGCATCCGGTTGCACAAATTCTGGTTTTCGGTCACGCCCGAAGAACAGTTGCGCCGCTTCACTGCGCGCGAAACCGATCCGCTGAAGCGGTGGAAGCTGTCACCGATCGACAAGGCAAGCCTTGGAAAATGGGACGAATACACCCAAGCTAAGGAAGCGATGTTCTTTTATACCGACACGGCTGATGCGCCATGGACGGTGATCAAATCCAAGGACAAGAAACGTGCGCGTCTGGAATGTATGCGCCATTTCCTGTCAACGCTGGATTATCCTGACAAAGACCCTGAAATTGCCCGAAAACCGGACCCGTTGATTGTGGGGCGGGCGCGTCATGTCGTTTTGTCAGGTGCGGAGCTTAGCCATGTGATGGGCGCATCTGCGGGCTAATGTGGCCCGTGCGGTTCGGAAAACAAAAGGCGGGCACATGGCCCGCCTTTTTTGTATTGACCGTTCAGATGGCGATCAAGCCTTGCTTGTGCCGTCATTTTGCGCATGTGGTGCTGGCTGGAAGAGTGCTGCCAGACGTGCCCACCCCCTGCGGATGCCCGCCTGAAGATAGGCCGCACGCAGGCGGCGCGCATCTTGTTCCAGTTGTGTGATATCCACAATGTCGGGGGTTTGAGTGTGAAGTGATGTCATGTCATGTGCCTTGATATGGTGGTGTTCTGTTGACACTGAAGTTAGTCGCTGCATCGCAGCATTGCGAGGGACAATTCCGAAACTCCGCTATGCAGCAGGTGCAATCCTCGTGAGTTCACTTGCCACGTTAGCGCTAACTGTCTATATGCTGGCTTAGAATTGAAGTCTTGCCCGCGCGTCTAGCGCCAGCCTATCGGAGGGATCATGCCAGTCAATTCCGGGATCGAAGCCGTCACGGACAGAATCCGCGCGCGTTCGGCGGCGCGCAGGGCGCAATATCTGGACCGGATGCGCGCCGCCGCCGATGCGGGGCCGGTGCGCGCGCATCTGTCCTGTGGCAATCAGGCCCATGCCTATGCGGCTATGGACGGTGACAAGGAAAGCCTTGCCGCAGGGCGCGCGCCCAATCTTGGGATTGTCACGGCCTATAATGATATGCTGTCGGCGCATCAGCCGTTTCAGACCTATCCCGACATGATCCGCAATGCCGCGCGCGCGGCCGGAGGCACCGCGCAGGTGGCGGGCGGCGTGCCAGCCATGTGCGACGGCGTGACCCAAGGGCAGCCGGGCATGGAATTGTCGCTGTTTTCACGCGATGTGATTGCCTTGTCGGCGGGCGTTGCCATGTCGCATAATTGTTTTGATGCGGCTGTCTGGCTGGGCGTCTGTGACAAGATCGTTCCCGGCCTGATCATTGCCGCCGCGACATTCGGGCATGTGCCATCGGTGTTTATTCCAGCCGGTCCCATGACCAGCGGCCTGCCCAATGACGAGAAGGCAAAAATCCGCCAGCAATTCGCCCAAGGCGAAATTGGGCGCGACGACTTGATGAAGGCCGAAATGGCCAGCTATCACGGGCCGGGCACCTGCACCTTCTATGGCACGGCCAATACCAACCAGATGTTGATGGAATTCATGGGCCTGCATTTGCCCGGCACCAGTTTCATTAACCCCAACACACCCTTGCGCGATGCGCTGACAGTGGCCGCGACCGAACGCGCGCTGGCCATCACCGCGCTTGGCAATGATTACCGGCCTGCGGGGCAGGTTCTGGACGAACGCGCCTTCGTGAACGGGATTGTCGGGCTGATGGCCACAGGCGGGTCCACCAATCTGGTGCTGCATCTGCCTGCGATGGCGCGTGCGGCGGGGATTGAACTGACCTTGCAGGATTTCGCCGATATTTCCGATATGGTGCCCCTGATGGCCAAGGTTTACCCCAATGGTCTGGCCGATGTGAACCATTTTCACGCCGCTGGCGGACTTGGCTTCATGATCGGGGAATTGCTGGATGCGGGGCTGCTGCATGATGATGTCAGCACCATTGCCGGTGACGGGCTGGCGCGCTATGCGCAGGAACCCAAATTGCGTGACGGTCAACTGGTTTGGGAAGATGGCGCGGGGCACACGCTGAACGACCGTATCTTGCGCCCTGCTGTCGATGCCTTCCAGAAATCGGGCGGGTTGAAACAGCTGTCGGGCAATCTGGGGCAGGGGGTGATCAAGACTTCTGCGGTGGACCCGTCGCGCCATGTCATTGAAGCGCGCGCGCGGGTTTTCCACGATCAGGGCGCGGTCAAGACCGCGTTTCAGGCGGGCGAATTTACCGAAGATACCATCGTCGTGGTGCGTTTTCAGGGGCCTGCCGCCAATGGTATGCCGGAATTGCATTCCCTGACACCCATTCTGGCCGTGTTGCAGGATCGCGGTCTGAAGGTGGCACTGGTGACCGACGGGCGCATGTCGGGTGCCAGCGGCAAGGTTCCCGCCGCGATTCACGTGGCCCCCGAAGCGGCCAAGGGTGGGCCGCTGGCGCGGGTGCACGATGGCGATATGCTGCGCCTTGATGCGGTGGCGGGGCGTCTGGATGTGCTGGAAGCCGGGTTTGACGCGCGCGTGCCAGTCGTTGCAGACCTGTCGGCGAATGAATTTGGTCTGGGTCGGGAAATGTTCGCGGCCTTCCGGCAGGCAGTGGGCGATTCAACCGAAGGGGCCGGTGTGGTCGTCTAGCGGCGATCCGGCGGTGCTACCCGTCTGGCGCGATGCGCCAGCGGGCCTCGTTTTCCTCAATCGCGCGAATGCGGTCTGCGGTTTTCGGGTGACTCATCAGCCATGCGGGCATGCCGCCGCCCATACCCGTCAGGGATTCCAGTTTCCGGAACAGGTTCTTTTGCGGGCCTGTTCCGATATCGGCCTTGACCAGCAGGGCGGATGCATAGGCGTCGGCCTCATATTCGTCATTGCGGCTAAGCTTTGCTGCCAGAACCGACACCAGAAAATTTGCGATAATCACGCCCAAGCCCGGCAAAAAACGGTTGAACACTGTGGCAAGTGCCATGCGCACCGCATTTGTCCCTGAAAAATCGATCATGCGTTTGCGCGAATGCCCCAGCGCCACATGTCCCAGTTCATGCGCGATCACGCTGGCCATTTCCTCGGCCGAGACTTCGCCCTGCCGGTATTTATTGTAAAAGCCGCGCGTGATGAAAATACGCCCGTCAGGTGCGGCCAGCCCGTTCACCGGCTCGATTTCATAGATATGAACCTTGATATGGTCCACACCCACGGCCTGCGCAAATCGGTCGGTCAGCCGTTTCAGCCGCGCATCCGCCAGCGGAGAGGATTTTGAATCCAGTTCCTGCTTGGTGCGCCAGCTTGAAAACCAGTACATCACCAACCCATAGGCCAGCAGGATCACAATAGGGGCAAGTTTCAACATAGGCAGAATATGGGGCGTGCAGCGGGGCTAGGCAATGGCTATCCGCCCAGAACCAGTGTCAGGCCCATCATCACAGCAAAAGATGCGGTGACAATCACGCCAGTCGTTGCAGGTGCCACGCCGTCGCTGGCTTCCGGCAAAAGTTCTGAAAAGATCATCCACAGCATGGCCCCTGCGGCCAGCCCAAGGCCCACGGGCAGGAATGGCGCAAAACTCAGGACGAACAGGAATGCAGGCACCGCCAGCAGCGGCTGGGGCACAGATGACAGGATCGCCCACCACGCTGCCTTGCCAATGCTTGCGCCGCGCGGGACCATGATCAGCGCGATGGCCAGACCTTCGGGCACATTATGCAGTGCGATGGCGATGGTGATGAAATCACCCAAATCCCGCCCGCTGCCATAGGCCACACCCACGCCCACACCTTCGGCGGCGGAATGTACTGTCATCACGCCCATGATCAGCAGGATTTTCAGCGCGTCCGCGCCTTGAACATTGGCAATGCTGACATCGGTGCGTGCGTCCAGCGCCTGTTTGGCCAGCCATATGCCACCCAATCCCAGAACTATCCCGATAAGGGTGCGAAAGCCCGAAAATTCAAACCCTTCCGCGATCAGGCTGAAGGTTGCGGCCAGCATAAGCCCCGCCGCAATGGCATTGCCATAGGCCAGCGCGCGGGGGGTGACATTGCGCATTGCGACAAGTGGCAAGGCCCCCAGCCCAGTAGCGAGGGCGGTGATGCTTGCCGCAAGCACTACCAGAAGGACGGTCGGATCGGACATAAGACACCATAGGTTAGAATTGTTCTAACTTATGGCGCTTCCATAGCTGGCGTCAAGCGGTGAGCGCTGATTGCCCCGCGCATGTTGCATCCCCTATCAGGCGGCGTTGTGCGACAGCGCGGCAATGATCCCGCGCAGTTCCGCAAGTCCGACATGTCGCCCGACCAGCGGATAGCCCGGCTGCCCTGCGCGCGCGCGGTCGTCCAGCATGTGCAACCCATGATCGGGCCGGAACGGTATGCTGTGGTCGGAACGACCTTCGGCACGGCGGCGGCTTTCTTCTTCCAGCACGGCGCGCACCAGATCGACCATGTCGACATCGCCATCCAGATGGCCGCTTTCGTGGAACGAGCAGGGCAGGCCTGTCGTCTCTCGGCGGACGTTGCGCAAATGCAGGAAATGCACACGGCTGCCGAATTTCCGCATCATGGCGGGCAGGTCATTCTCAGCCCGCGCCCCAAGTGATCCGGAACACAACGTTATCCCGTTTTCCGGAACATCGACTGCGGCCAGAAGCGCCGCGTAATCGTCTTGTGTGGACATAACGCGGGGCAAGCCCAGCAAGGGAAAGGGCGGGTCATCGGGGTGACAGCACAGCCGCACCCCAAGGCGCTGCGCTTGCGGGATGACGCAGTCCAGAAAATCCCTGAGATTGGCGCGCAATCTGTCCGGCCCGATCCCGTCATATTGCGCAAGCTGGCTGCGTACGCCGTCCAGACTCAACGCCTCGGCCGCGCCCGGCAGGCCGTAGCCTACAATCTGGGCCAGTTCGTCGCGCCGGTCCTGCGTCATATTGGCAAAGCGCGATTTGGCTTCGGCAATGACATTCTCGGGGTAATCTGTGGCCGCACGGCGCAGGATAAACAGATCATAGGCCGCAAAATCGACCAGATCAAAACGCATGCAGGTTGCCCCCCCCGCAAGCCGCCAGTCCAGATCTGTGCGTGTCCAGTCCAGAACCGGCATGAAGTTATAGCAGATAATGTCGATGCCCGCGTCAGCCAGATTACGCATACTTTCAAGCCATGCCTGTATATGCGCGCGCCAGTCACCGCTTTGCCGCTTGATATCTTCTGACACTGGCAGGCTTTCGACCACGGCCCAGTCCAGCCCCGTCGGCGCGTTGTCCGGACCTTGGATCTGGCGTTTGCGCAAGGCGATTTCATCAGGGGACCAGACAGTGCCAGTGGGCACATGATGCAATGCCGACACAACGGCAGTCGCGCCGGTCTGTTGCACCGCGTCCAAACCGACAGGGTCTTTCGGCCCGAACCAACGCCAGCCTTCGCGCATGACCAGTTCCTTTCCATATTTTTGACTGTCACTTGGCAGCTTGGCTGCCGTGTTGCAACGGATTTACTTTATTGTTGACTAGTATGGCAGTCTCTGCGATAGATCGCAACAGGGAGTTGCACAATGTCGTTACATCTTATCGGGTCCAGCACTTTGAATTCCGGCCAGCCCCTTGGGGCGCAGTTGCTGTCCATACTGCGCGCGCGTATCATCCGGGGCGATCTGGCACCCGGAACGCGCCTGTCGGAGGCGGGGATAGCGGCAGAATTGCAGATCAGCCGCCAACCCATTCGCGAGGCGTTCATCAAGCTGGCCGAGGAGGGGCTGCTTGAAATTCGCCCGCAGCGTGGCACGGTGGTTCCGAAGATATCGCTGCGTATGGTGGAAGATGCCCGTTTCATAAGGGAAGCGATTGAGGCCGATGTCGTCAAGATCGCCGCACAACAGTTTGACGCGACGCGCATTGCCACGCTTGACCGGTTGTTGCTGGAGCAGTCGCGCACGGATTGCGTGGAAGACTTTATTGCGCTTGATGACCAGTTTCACCGCCATCTGGCCGAAGGGGTCGGGCGCAGTCATGCATGGCATGTGATCGAAGCGCTGAAGGCTCAGCTTGATCGGGTGCGGTATTTAAGCGTGCAGCAATTTCCAAAAGACAAGCTGGTCGAACAGCATGCCAGCATTGTGGATGCCATCCGCACCCATGATCCCGCGCAGGCAGAGGCGGCAATGCGCGCCCATCTGGGCGCCATTATCAGCGACTTGCCAAAGATTGCATCCGAACGGGCGGAATTTTTCGAACCACAGCCATAGCGCTGCAAAAGCGCACCAACATCAACAGGAGGATACCATGTTGGACTTTGCAAAGACAAAATTCACCATTGCCGCAGTCGCATTCGGGGCACTGGGGCAGGGTGCGCTTGCGCAGGATTTCACGTTGAACGTGAATACAGCGCTGGCCACATCAGACCCGCTTTATGCCGGGCTTGAGGCGTTTCAGGAAAACATTGCCGAGGCATCTGACGGGCGTCTGGCGATTGTGCTTTATCCAAACTCGCAGCTTGGCCCTGATGAAGATGTGCTGGAACAGGCCCGCGCAGGCGCCCCTGTCGCGGTGGTCGTCGATGGTGGGCGTCTGGCCGTATTCCAGAACGAATTCGGCGTGCTGGGCGCCCCATTCCTGGCATCGGGATATGATGGTATCCGCAAGGTCGTGACCTCTGACATGTTCGAGGGGTGGGTCGATGCGCTGTCTGAAAATGCGGGGCTGCAAGTCCTGAGCTTTAACTGGTGGCAGGGCGAACGCCATTTGCTGACCAAGCGCGAAGTGTCCGTGCCCGCAGACCTGTCCGGCATTCGCATGCGCACACCCGGCGCGCCAGTATGGACCGGCACAATTTCGGCCATGGGCGCCACACCCACGCCCCTGCCGTGGGGCGAAGTGTATTCCGGCCTTAGCGCGAATGTCATTGACGGCGCAGAAGCACAGTTTCCCGCCATCGTGGGTGCCAACCTGCACGAAGTGGTCAGCCATATCACCAAGACAGGCCATATCAACCTGATTACCGGATTGGTCACATCTGCGGGTTGGTTCGAAACCCTGCCGGATGATCTGCAAACCATTCTGCGCAACGAGGCATTGGTCGCGGGCGACATTGCATCTTATGGCACGCAGGATTCCCTTGAATCCATCGAGGCGCAGTTGTCAGAAGCTGGCGTCATCATCAGCGAAGTGGACGTGACGCCTTTTGTTGAAGCCACGGCCAATGTGTATGATGATCTGGGCTATGGCGAATTGCGCGATGTCCTGCGCGAGATGGCCGCGAACTAAGTTTACAGACCTGATCATTTGATCTGCATGCAGGGGGCATTTCCCCTGCATGTCCTATCGGCGGAGTGGCGCAATGCTGGCACTGTATCGCAGGGCAGAATTTATCCTTGGCATGGTCATCCTTGCCGTCATTACCGCACTGGTGTTCGTTGCTGCGGTCATGCGTTTTTTCGGGCAGCCGCTGATCTGGTCCGTGGATATGGCGCAGCTTCTGTTCATTTGGCTGTGCTTTATCGGGGCCACGAAAGCGCTGCGGGAACGCGCGCATCTGGGCGTGGACCTGCTGGTGCGCCGATTGCCGTTGCGGGCGCGGTTGCTTCTGGAAACGGCGATTGCTGCTGTGGCGCTTGTGTTCCTTGCCGTGCTGGCCTGGTACGGCACGCAGCTGACCCTGCTGAACCTTGCCCGCCAGTTCGGTGACAGCGGACTTAGTTATGCATGGGTGACAGGCGCGGTGCCAGCAGGCTGCGTGTTGTTGTCGCTTTCGCTGATCGCAAACATGATCGAGGCATGGCGCAGCACCGGCATGCTTGTGTTCACGCGCGATGCATCCATGACGGACGCATCCATGACAGACGGGGCCTGACACCCATGGGGAGCGTTGCAGTCGTATTTCTGGTGCTTTTGGTGATCGGCGCGCCGGTGGCGCTGGTCATCGGGATGGCGGGTTTTGTGTTTTTCTGGGAATCGCCGGTCATGCCGCTATCGATTGGCGTGCAGAAAGTGGCCGCCGTCAGCCAAAGTTTTCCGTTGCTGGCCGTGCCGTTCTTCGTGCTGGCGGGCCATCTGATGAATGCAAGCGGCATCACCGACAGGTTGTTCCATTTCTCAAAGCTGGCCGTAAGCTGGATGACGGGCGGGCTGGCGCAGGTGTCGATCCTGCTGTCGACGCTGATGGGGGGTGTCAGCGGATCTGCGGTGGCGGATGCGGCGATGCAAAGCCGTGTGGTCGGCCCGCAAATGCTGTCACAGGGCTACGGGCGCGGCTACACTGCCGCTGTGATTGCGCTAAGCTCGTTGATCACCGCGACCATTCCACCCTCGATCGGGCTGATCCTGTATGGATTTGTCGGGCAGGTTTCCATCGGACGGTTGTTTCTGGCAGGTATTGTGCCCGGTTTGCTGATGATGGTGTTCCTGATGATCACCGCATGGTTGGTTGCGCGGCGCAGCGGTTACGGCACTGCAACGCTGGACGCACCGCCGCGCAGCGGTGATCTGGCGCGCGCGGCATGGGATGCGAAATGGGCGCTGCTGTTTCCGGTTTTGTTGCTGCTGTCCATTCGCGGCGGTGTCTTCACCCCGTCGGAAGTTGGCGCCTTTGCAGTGGTCTATGCTGTGTTGGTCGGCACACTGGCTCATCGCGCGATGACATGGGACAGTATTTGTCGCGCCTTCGGGGATGCCTTATCCGATATCGGAATGATCATGTTGATCATTCTTATGTCGGGCATGCTGGGTTTCGCGATTATTTTCCTGCGGGTTCCACAAGATGTGGCCGCCGTGCTGCTGGGAAGTTTTTCAGACCCTATCGTGATCCTTGCGGTTGTCCTGCTGGGGTTGTTTGTGGCCGGATTGTTTGTTGAAAGCACAATTCTTGTTCTTTTGCTGACACCCATTCTGGTGCCGATTGTCACGCGTCTGGGGGTTGATCCGGTGCATTTCGGCATTTTGATGATGACAATCGTGACCTTGGGGTCGATGACGCCCCCCGTGGGCGTGGCGATGTATACGGTATGCACCTTGCTGAATACCCCGATCGAGGATTTTCTGCGCGCAAGCCTGCCTTTCTATCTTGCCATTTTTCTGCTGATCGTCGTGCTTGTGGCCTTTCCGGGGATTTCGCTTTTTCTTCCCGCACTTGCCTTCGGCTAGCCTGCGACGCGGCCCTGCCGAAAGGGGGGCAGCCTACAGATGCACATGAATTGTCACATCAATGTTGTCTGGATGCGCTAAATGCCGTCCTGCGACATCTGGTGCATCATAAAGTCTTGCCAGATGGATTGCCCTATATATAGTCCAGTTCATGGTCCGGATAATTGTCCGGCACCACAGCCCCTGCGGGGTGCGTCCCCCAAGGGCTGCCAATACGGAGGCGGCACCTATGGATGGTGACTTTAGAACTGATTTTGTGCGTGAACCGGTGTCCCTGCGGAATTTTCCGGCATTGGTGCTGAACGCGGATTACAGGCCGTTATCCTATTACCCCTTGTCACTATGGCCGTGGCAGGATGCGGTAAAGGCGGTGTTTCTGGACCGCGTGGATATTCTGGCAGAATATGAACAGGTGGTGCGCAGCCAGCGCATGGAAATCCGTGTGCCCTCGGTGGTTGTGCTGCGCGATTATGTCAGGCCGCGCAAGCGCGTGGCCTTCACACGGTTCAACCTGTTCTTGCGCGATGAGTTTTCCTGCCAGTATTGTGGTGCGCGCAATGATCTGACCTTCGATCACGTTGTCCCGCGCAAATTGGGGGGGGTGACCAGCTGGGAAAATGTGGTGGCCGCCTGTGCGCCGTGCAATCTGTCAAAAGGGTCCAAAACCTTGCGGGCATCCGGCCTGAAGCTGCGCCAGACACCGTACCGCCCGGATGCTGAAACCTTGCGCAATCTGGGGCGGCGGTTTCCGCCCAACCACCTGCATGAAAGCTGGCTGGATTACCTGTATTGGGATACGGAGCTGGAAGCGTAAGCACCACGAATTGCGCGTTGGCAGGCGTGGTCATGCCGCGACAGGCGCAGGCGACTTGCGCCCTGTCAGTGTCAAAGCACGCCCTTTGTGATTGCACATAAATGCTGCATTCAGGTGCGTGGACGCCGCAGCGCAGCAAGGCAATTCCCTTTTCGGGTTGCGCAAGATGTATCTTTTCGCGTATCTGCGGCTCAAATCGCATGGACCCGGTGCAAGTCCGGGTGGCTCTTCCGGCCGCTGACCCGCCGGATAACCTGAACAACCACCATGAAAACCGGTATTCTGCATGTCAGAGATTGCCGGTCAGGAACCCAATACATGATTACACTTGATGCATACCGCGCGCAGTGGTTCGGCAATGTGCGCGGCGATCTTATCGCCGGGCTTGTTGTGGCACTGGCGCTGATCCCCGAAGCGATTGCCTTCTCCATCATTGCGGGCGTTGACCCCAAGGTGGGGCTGTATGCCAGTTTCTCCATCGCGGTACTGATTGCCTTTACCGGTGGCAGACCGGGCATGATTTCGGCGGCCACGGCTGCGACAGCGGTGCTGATGGTCACGCTGGTCCGCGATCACGGGTTGGAATACCTTCTGGCCGCCACAGTGCTGGCGGGGCTGTTGCAGATTGGCGCGGGCATTCTGAAGCTGGGCTTCATCATGCGCTATGTGTCGAAATCGGTGATGACCGGCTTCGTCAACGCGCTGGCGATCCTGATCTTTTTGGCGCAACTGCCGGAACTGGACCCGCGCGACGTGTCGTGGATCACCTATGTTCTGGTCGCTGCAGGGCTTGGCATCATCTACGGCCTGCCGCTGCTGACCAAGGCGATCCCGTCACCGCTGGTGACGATTGTGGTGCTGACGATTGTGGCCATTGTGCTGGGTCTGGATGTGCGCACCGTGGGCGATATGGGCGAATTGCCCGACACATTGCCGGTGTTCCTGATCCCGAACATTCCGCTGACGTTCGAGACACTGATGATCATCCTGCCCTATTCGGTGGCCGTCGCGGTCGTGGGCTTGTTGGAAAGCCTGATGACGCAGAATATCGTTGATGACCTGACCGACACCAAATCGAACCGCGATCAGGAATGCATCGGGCAGGGCATTTCCAACACCGCCACCGGTTTTATCGGTGGCATGGCGGGCTGTGCGAT
>SR_TP_S13solDRAFT_1000335_pt1 | contig 20753 bp, 21 predicted proteins | sample SodReaTP_S13sol_FD_11159 | JGI IMG/M metagenome (IMG submission 11159)
CTCATGGACAGCCTGCTGCTGGAGGACCTGCAGCGTTTCCTGCAGGAGCGGGCCAGTCAGGACGGGGTGGACGTCTCCACCCACAGTCAGTGGGCCGGGTGGCTCAACGACCGCTGAAACTTCCCAGGATCAGGCCTCCCGGGCGACGCATCGGGACAACGCGCCCGCCGGCCCCGGGCGACCATAGAGGTAGCCCTGGAAATAGCGGCAGCCCAGGGCCAGCAGCTTGTCCCGCTGGGCCTCGCGCTCCACGCCCTCGGCGATCACCCGAAGATCCAGGCTCTCGCCCAGGGCCACCACGGTGCGCACGATGGCCTCGTCGTTGCTGTCCACCAGCAGGTCGCGCACGAAGGACTGGTCGATCTTGAGCTGATTCAGGGGCAGGCGCTTGAGATAGGACAGGGACGAATAGCCGGTGCCGAAGTCGTCCAGGGAGAAACGCACGCCCCGGGCGCGCAGTCGCATCATGATGCCAATCATCTCTTCCACGTTGTCCACCAGCTGGCTCTCGGTGAGCTCCATCTCCAGCCGGCGCGGATCCGCGCCGCTGTCTTCCAGCACGTCCAGCACCCGGGAGACGAAATCCGGGTGCCGGAACTGGCGCACGCTGACATTGATGGACAACACCAGCCCAACCATGGCGGGATCGCGTGACCAGGCCGCCAGCTGGGCACAGGCCTGCCGCAGTACCCAGTCGCCCAGGGGCAGGATCATCCCGGTGGCCTCGGCCACCGGGATGAACTCGCCCGGCGAGACCAGACCCCGCTCGGGATGACGCCAGCGCAGCAGCGCCTCGGCGCCCACGGCCGTCCCGGCCGCATCCACCTGGGGCTGTAGTTCGAGGAAGAACTGCTCCGTCTGCAAGGCCTCGCGCAGATCCGCTTCCAGCGCCGCCCGAGCACTGACCGCCGCCTGCATGGAAGGATTGAAGAACCGCAGGCCGTTGCGCCCGGCGGACTTGGCCTCGTACATGGCCAGGTCCGCGCGCTTGAGCAGCTCTTCCACCGTGTCATCGCTGTCGCTGAACATGGCCACGCCGATGCTGGCGGTGATGCGGTAGACCACCCGGTCCAGGCTGAAGGGTTCGCTCAGCACCCCCAGCAGTTTCTCACCCACGTGGCGCACCTGGTGCACCGCCTCGCCGCCCTCGGGCTGCAGCCCTTCCAGCATCACCACGAATTCGTCGCCACCCAGGCGTGCCAGGGAGTCATTCTCCCGCACATGCTCGCGCAGCCGCTCGGCGATCTGCTGCAGCAGCAGGTCGCCCATGTCGTGACCCAGGGTGTCGTTGAGATTCTTGAAGTTGTCCAGATCGATGAACAGCAACGCACCCTCGTGACCGGTGCGGTCGCAATTGGCCAGGGCGTGGCGCAACTGGTCGATGAGCAGGCGGCGGTTGGGCAGGCCGGTGAGCGGATCGAAGAAGGCCAGCTGGTGCACCTCTTCCAGGATCTTCTTCTGTTCGCTGATGTCGGTGGAAATGCCGCACAGTGCGTAGATGTGGCCATCCGCACGACGCAGGGGGAGCTTCACCGTCAGGAAGGTGTTCACGTGCCGGCCATCGCGGGTGCGATTGTGCTCTTCCTCCGCGAAGCGCTCGCCGCGCTCCAGCACCAGGCGATCGTTCTGTTCCAGCCTGGCGGCGGTCTCGGCATCGAAGAAGTCCGCGTCCCGGCGGCCGATGATGCGTTCCGGCGAGGCACCGAACAGCTCGCAGACCTTGCGGTTGGCGTACTGGTAACGCAGCTCCGTGTCCTTGATGTAGATGCACGCCTCGACGCTGTTGAGGATGGTGGACAGGCGCTCCTCGCTGGCGCGCAACTGGCGGGTGCGCTCGTTGACCTGCAGGCGCAGGAACAGGCTGAACAGCAAGGCCAGCCCCAGGGCCGCCAGCAGGCCCGCCAGACCCCACCACAGATGCTCCGGGATGCGTGTCTCGGTGTGCTCGAAGCCCCAGCTGCGCAGGATGTCGAAATAGGTCGAACCCGGGGTGTCCTTCCAGTGAGTCAGGTGGGCATCGATGCGCGCCAGCAGATCGGCGTTACGCCCCCTGGGGACGGTATAAAACAACTGTACCGGCTGGAACATGATGGGCGTGACCCGCAAGCCCATCTCCAGGGCGCGCTGGTCACCGAAGCGATGGTTGGCCACCACGGCGTCGGCCTCACCGCTGATCACCCTGTCGAAACCCTCTTGCAGGGTCTGCACCGGCAGCCAGGAGACGCGCACGCCAAAATTGTCCAGCAGGTCCATCAGGTAACCTTGCTGAATGGAGCCCTCCAGCACCGCCAGGGAACGCCCCTCCAGATCCAGCATGGAATCGATACGCTGCCCCGGCCTCTGGTAGACCTGGGACCAGCTGTACAGGGCGGGCACCCGGTGAAAATCCATGCGCGCGGCCCGCGCGTCGCTGTAGGCCACATCGGGCAGCAGGTCGAGCTCGCCCCGGCTGAGCAGGTCCAGGCACCGGGACCACTCGCAGGGCACCGGGACCAGCCGCCAGTCTTCTTCCTGCGCGATCTCCCGGAGCAGATCCCCCAGGATGCCGGTGATCGTGCCGTCGGCCTCCAGCATCAGCTTGGGCGCGTTGTCATAGACGCCCACCCGCACCTCCCGGGCATCGGCCGCGAACGACGCAACCACCAGGCCCAGCCACATCAGGCCGATCCTTAGCCATCCCGCTGAAGCGACGAACCGCATGGGGTCTCCGGAAATGAGCATCCGGGATTACTTTACAATCAGACTGGGATTTATGCCGCCCTTTCTTGCCACCGTGCAGCGCGCCTGGCTCAGCGGTAAAACAACACCAGCGTGGACACCGCCACGGCATTGCCGAGGCCATGCACCACCATGGCCGGCAGCAGGCTGCGGAAGCGCTCGAAGCTCCAGGCCAGCAGCACGCCGCTCCAGAACACCGCCAGCATGGCGGTGAAGCTGTACAGGTGCAGCAGGCTGAACAGGGCGGCGGAGAGCAGGATCGCCACCCAGGGACGCATGACGCTTCTGAGCGTCACGTAGACCAGGCCCCGGAAGGCGATCTCCTCGATGATCGCCGCCCACAGGATAGCGTTGATGGCGGCCAGCAGGGTGTTGCGCCAGGAGCCGAACATGGCCAGCTCATGGATGCCCTGGGACCAGTGGCTCTCCAGTCCCAGGCCCCAGCCGAGCGCCGAGATGAGCATGTTGCCGGCCCAGTGCACCGCCAGCAGCATCACGGTCACCGCCGCGAAGGCCTTCAGACCCACGCCTCGCAGGGTGAGGCCGAAGCCCTGCACGAAGCCCATGCCCCGGGGCTTGAGCAGGTGCCGGCGCATGAGCCAGAGCATGGGCAGACCCGCCACCAGGGTGATCCACAGGGACAGGATGCCGGGGCGGAAGTAGTGCTGCTGGAACAGCCCGATGCCCACCACCACCAGGATGGCGTACAGGGCGGCGCGCACCATCACCGCGAAGCCTTGGGCGGCGGGCCAGGGATCGTCCAGCACCGCCGCGCGCCAGGCAGGAGGGTGGGTGAAGACCCGCGCCCGGGCCAACAGGATCAGGCCGAGCGCCAGGGTCACCGTGACCGTGATGCCCAGCCAGCGCAGCCGCTCGCGCATCTCGGCGCCGCGCAGGTTCAGGGCCAGTCGGAAGGCCTCGGCGGTCTCCAGGTCGCCGGCCCGCTCCGCCAGGCGCATGCGCAGGTGGTCCCTGCCCCAGCCACCCGGCACCATGCGCGCACCATAGCGCAACTCCGAGGCGGTCAGCTGCTCGCCCTCGACCCCGTAGGCATGGGCCAGGGTGGCCACCAGCACGTCCTCTTCCGGCCCCGTGCCCAGGGTCTGCAGCCCCTCGATGAAGGCCTCCCGCTGACCGGTCTCGGCCAGGGCGATGAGCCAGCGGGCACGGGTGTTCTGCTCGTTCCAGGGCTTGACCCGGTGCGGGTTGCGCTCGAACCACTCCAGGGTCTCAGCGTAGATGGCGATGGACTTCTGCTCCACCGCGCCCCGTTCGCCGAACAGCAGGCGGTGGTAGGCCCGCTCCCAGGCGGGCACGGTCTCGTAGCCGCCGTAAAAGTAGAGATGCCGGTCCGCCTTGCGTCCCGCGGACTCACCCACGAAACGCAGCCCCGAGGGGCCGTCGGTGGTGAAGGCGGGGTACAGGCTGATGGCCATCACGGCCGCCACCAGCAGGGCCAGCAGGCCGGTAAACCAGGGATTGGGGCGGGATCGGGCCATACAGCTCCGATCATGGCACGGCGCGCTTGGTTCCCGATACGGGGACAGGGGCCACCATCCAGGGGACGCGCGGTGCCCCACATCCCGGCCGGGATGGTTTATGGTTAGTGCAGGCGATCTTGCCCGTTGCGCTGCCCGATAAAGAGACTCGCATGTCCCAAGCCCAGTATCGCGTCATCCTCACCGGCACCCTGGCCAGCGGCGCCGATCCCGCCCAGGCCCAGGCCAACCTGGCGCAGCTCTTCAAGCTGCCGCCGGATCGGGCCGAGGCCCTGGTCAACGAGGCGCCGGTGGTGATCAAGAAGGGGCTCGACGAGGCCACCGCCCGGAAGTACCAGGCAGCCCTGCACAAGGCCGGCTGGCTCTCGGAGGTGCGCCTCTGGGAGGCGGCGGAGAGTACCGACACCCCACCCGCCGCGCCGCCGGCCCCGGAATCTCCCCGCGCCGCCGGCCCCGCGCCCCTGGAGGCCAGCATCGCGCCGCCCGGCTCGCTGCTGGCCGACCCCCGGGAGGTGCCGCCGCTGCAGGTGGATCTCTCCGGCATAACCCTGGCCGAGCCCGGCGCGACCATCGGCGATCCCCGGGAAATCCCCCCGCTGCGAGTCGATCTCTCCGAACTGAGCCTGGCGGCACCGGGCGCGCGCCTGGACGAGGACCCGACCGGGCGCTGAGTACCCCGGCGCCCGGCCGGCACGGGGAACTTGAGGGCGCCCCGGCAAACAAAAACCCTACCATTCAAGGTAATGAGAGGATTCGTCATGACCCGATTCATCACCTGGCGCAGCCTGCTGGCCCTACTGCTCATCCTGCCCCTGGGCGTGGCCTGCGCTAACCCCAACCTGGACACGCGGGAACACGTGGTCAAGGTGGTGCCCCTGACCGACGGCCTGGAAAACCCCTGGTCCCTGGCCTTCCTGCCCAACGGCGACATGCTCATCACCGAGCGCCCCGGGCGTCTGCGCATCTTCCGCGACGGCCAGCTGCTGCCCGATCCCGTGGCCGGCCTGCCCGAGATCCGCGCCTTCCGCCAGGGTGGCCTGCTGGACATCGCCCTGCACCCGGACTTCGAGAACAACCGCCTGCTGTATCTCTCCTACGCCGCCAATCACCAGGGCGGCATCACCACCCGGGTGGCCCGGGGCCGCTTCGAGAACGACACCCTGCATGACGTGGAGGTGCTGTTCACCGCCGAGCCCGCCTCCGACAACGGCCGCCACTTCGGCTCCCGGCTGCTGTTCGACCGGGCCGGCTACCTGTACATCACCGTGGGCGACCGGGGCGACATGCCCCGGGCACAGGACCTGAACGACCACGCCGGCAGCACCATCCGCCTGCACGACGACGGCCGCATCCCCGAGGACAACCCCTTCGTGGGCCGCAGTGACGCCCGCCCGGAGATCTACACCTACGGCAACCGCAACGCCCAGGGCATGGCCCTGCACCCGGACACCGGCGCCGTATGGCAGAACGAGCACGGCCCCCGGGGCGGCGACGAGCTCAACCTGATCCGCGCCGGCGTGAACTACGGCTGGCCGGTGATCACCCACGGCGTCGAGTACTCCGGCGCCACCATCGGCGAGGGCCTCACCGAGAAGGAGGGCATGGAACAGCCGGTGCACCACTGGACCCCGTCCATCGCCCCGTCCGGCATGGCCTTCTACACCGGCGACGTGTTTCCCAACTGGCGCGGCAACGTCTTCGTCGGCGCCCTGGCCCACACCCACGTGACGCGCCTGGTCATGGACGGCGACCGGGTGGTGGAAGAGGAGCCCATGTTCAGGGAGATGGGCCAGCGCATCCGCGACGTGCGCCAGGGCCCGGACGGCTACCTGTACCTGCTCACCGACCACACCAACGGCCGGCTGCTGCGGGTGGAACCGGCGGAGTAAGATCAGAAATTGCCGCAGAGGCGCGCAGGCGCAGAGAAATCAAGGGATCTGACAGGATTTACATGATTCACATGATGAAAAACCAATACCCGTGATGCAGTTTTTTCAATCCTGTTAATCATGTAAATCCTGTCAAACAGATTTTTCTTTGCGCCTCTGCGGCAGCTTGTCATGCCCTTGANCCCAANCGAGGACCAACGCCATGTTCGGATTCCTCAAATCCGTTGAAATGCCCCGCCCGGAGGAGGCCCTGCCGGGTCGCGCCGAGNCNATGCCNGTGCCNGAGCGCCACGCCGTGCTGGGCACGCCGCTNACNCCCCCCTGGCCCGAGGGNATGGCCGANNCCGTGTTCGGCCTGGGCTGTTTCTGGGGNGCGGAAAAGACCTTCTGGAAGCTGCCCGGCGTGTACACCACGGCGGTGGGCTATGCCGCCGGCTACACCCCGAATCCCACTTACCGGGAGGTGTGCACCGGGCGCACCGGCCACAACGAGGTGGTGCGGGTGGTCTACGACCCGGCGAAGATCCGCTTCGCCGAGCTCTTGAAGGTGTTCTGGGAATCCCACGACCCTACCCAGGGCATGCGCCAGGGCAACGACGTGGGCACCCAGTACCGCTCCGGCATCTACGTCACCGACCCCGCCGGGCGGGCCGAGGCCGAGGCCTCCAAGGCCGCCTACGGCGCGGCGCTCGCCGCGCGGGGGCTCGGGCCCATCACCACCGAGATCCTGGACGCGCCGCCCTTCTACTACGCCGAGGACTACCACCAGCAGTACCTGGCCAAGAACCCGGGCGGCTACTGCGGCCTGGGCGGCACCGGCGTCCCCTGCCCCGGCTGGGAACCGGCGGATGCCAGGGCCTGAGTCCACCCTGCCGCCGGATGCGGCGGCGATCCTCGAGTTCTGGTTCTCCAGCCGGGTCAAGCCCCGCTGGTTTCATTCCACCCCGGAACTGGATGCCGAGATCCGCGAGCGCTTCGAGGCCCTCTGGCAACGGGGCCGTGCGGGGGAGCTGGACCACTGGGGCGAGACCGCGGAAGGCGCCCTGGCCCTGGCGATCCTGCTGGACCAGCTGCCGCTGAACATGTTCCGGGGTCATCCCGATGCCTTCTCCACCGAGGCCGCCGCCCGCCGGGTGGCCGATGCCGCCATCGCCGGGGGCCTGGACCAGCAGTTGCCCCCGGAGCAGCGCGCCTTTCTCTACCTGCCCTTCATGCACAGCGAGGACCTGGACGACCAGGACCGCTCCGTAACCCTGTTCTCCCAGCCGGGCCTGGAATACAACCTCAAATGGGCCACCCATCACCGGGACATCGTCGCCCGCTTCGGCCACTTCCCGCACCGCAACGCCATCCTTGGCCGGGAAAGCAGCCCGGAGGAGCAGGCGTGGCTGGAGAGTGGGGAGGGCTACGAAGGTTAAGTGCGAAGTGTGAATTGGGAAGTTGGAAGGATAAACAACACTTCGTACTTCCCAATTCACACTTCGCACTTCTGATGCGCCGCATCCACCAGCGCCCGGAACAGGGCCTGCTGACTGCGCTTCTGCGGCAGGTACTCCGGGTGCCACTGCACGCCGATGGCGTAGCGCCGCTCGGTGTGCTCCACCGCCTGGATCACCCCGTTGGCCTCCCGGGCCACCACCCGCAGGCCTTCGCCCAGCCGATCCACGCCCTGGTCGTGCAGGGCGTTCACGGGGCAGCGTTCGCAGCCCAGTATCTGCCGCAGCACGGAATCCGGCGCCAGGGCCACGGTCTTCCTCGGCAGCACGCTGCGGATCTGCGGGTGTTCCTCGTGGAAGCCCTCCAGCCCCTGGTGCAGGGAGCCGCCACAGACCACGTTCATGAGCTGCATGCCCCGGCAGATGCCCAGCAGGGGCAGATCCCGGTCCAGGGCGTCGCGGATCAGGGCCTGTTCCAGATGATCCCGGTCCGCATCCCCTTCCGGCGCATGGGTGAGCAGGGTGCGGCGCAGGGCCCACAGCAGCGGATAGACCAGCAGGCCCAGCAGGCGCTGACCCAGGCGCGGTTCGGCGGCCTCGTAGTCCTCCAGCAGGGTGTGGCGGTGGGCCCCGTAGAGCACCGGGTCCACGTCGGCCCCGCCGCCGATGATCAGGCCGTCGAGCTTGAGTTCCGCCCGTGGCCGGCGCGGGGTGATACGCACCGCCCGACCGCCGGCGCGACGCACCGCGAACCAGCTGGCCATCCAGGCGGCCAGGCCGCCCCGGTCCGGGCCGGTGACGCCGATCAGGGGACGAGAGGACATGTCAGTCCTGGAACAGCTCGACGAGGGCCGAGCGCCAGCGGTCGCCGATGCGCCCCAGGGCATGGCCCGGCGAGGCCAGGACCTCCTCGGACAGGGCCGCGAGACGCTCACGATCGTCGGCCAGGCGCTCCACCGCCACCCAGTCGTTCCAGGGCAGGGCCAGGCTCCAGTCCGGCTCGTCGATCTGGCAGTTGGGCAGGCGGTAGTGGAAGGCCGGGCGGGGCTTGACCAGGTGACGTTCCACCGGCGCGGCCATCACCCGCGCCCTGTCCACGTGGGTGAACAGCGGCAGCATGTCCAGGGGCCTGTTGCGGGTGGGATTGTCGCGCAGGTAGTCATCGATCAGGCCCGCCATGTCCGGGGCGTAATCGGCCGCCAGGATGCGCCGGGCATAGCGGCCGGGGAAGGGATTCACGTAGGGGGTGAAGCGCCGGGACAGGTCCACCTCGCCCCGCTCCATGAGCCATTCGTGTAGCAGCAGGAAGGCGCGCAGGATATCACGCAGATAGCCGGCCTCCAGGCAGGCCGCCTCCACGTTGAGCTGCAGGCCGAAGGCGTAGAGCAGGGAGGCATGGGTGCCCAGGGCACCCTTGTTGCGCAGGGCCTCGCGCAGTTCGTCCAGTTCTGGCAGCGCCGTCCAGGGCACCGGCGGGGCCACCAGTTCGTGGGGCACCACCAGGCCGGCCAGGTCCGAGAGCACCTCGTCGAGCCCCGCCTCCGGGTCCACCTCAACCCCCAGGCGGCGCAGGAATTTCAGGTACTCCCGCTCCTTGAGCAGGTTGCTGTCCAACTCCAGCTGGAAGTCACCGTGACGGGTCCCGCGCACGTGGACCACGAAGGGGTTGTCGGACTCGATGCGCCCGCCAAAGGCCCGCTGCACGGCCCGGGCCATGTCGGGCAGGGAGATCTGCGCCATCTCCATCTCCACGCCCACCCGGCGTATCTCGTCCCCGGCGGTGCGGGTCTCGGGGAGCTGCATGAAGCACGTCATGGTGCGCCTCGGGTCATCGGGTACGAAGCGATGTGTGCGTACATGAAACCCAGTCTAACAAGATGCCCTCGCCGCCCTGATGACAATACGCCCCATGCTGGCAGTTCGGGTTGTGCCGGCATGCTGATAATCCAAATATCGTTAAATAATAATTAACATGGATACAAATATTTAATTGGTCTGGCAACTTTCTGTTTTTCCGTAATTAATCATGGACAAATCTATTTTTTAGATGTGAATGAGCGAATTTTTGTATGAATACAATCACGCTTCCGTCACATAAAGCGCCCGTCGGCAGATTGACGGCAGTCGTCAGATTGTCAGATTCTCGAAAGTGCTCAAACACGGTTTCAGGGATCCTGGAGCCCGGTCGCGCATCCTCCAGATCCCCGGAGATGCCACCCAGGAGCTGCGGCGGCGGTCGCTTACGGACAGCCACCAGCGCCGCCCACTCGCCAGGATGGCCGGCCATACCCCATGGCCAGGGTCCGGGAAGACCCCATAAAACACAAAAATAAAGATGCGCTACTGCCTTCGCCGGCAGATTCGCGCCGAAATTATATTTTGGAGGAGTCCAACATGCAGAGAAGACAATTCCTCAGGGCCGGCGCGGCCCTGACGGCGGGTTGCGCCGTGGCCGGCCCCCTGGGCCTGCTCTCCTGGTCCCCAAGGGCCGAGGCTGCCAACCTGAGCGTCACCCTCACTGCCCGCCGGGGCAACGTCACCATGATCGACGGCACCCAGGCGACCCTGTTCACCTTCAGCCACAACGGCCAGATGTCCTTCCCCGGCGCCACCCTGGTGTGCCAGGAAGGCGACACCCTCACGGTGAACCTCGTCAACCAGCTCTACACCCGGGTGGCCTTCAAGGTGGGCGGCACCGCGATCCGCACCACCGTGAACAGCCGCAGCTCCAGGGCCTTCAGCTTCAACGCCCCGGCCGCCGGCACCTATCTCTACTACGACGACCAGAACAACGGCGTGAACCGCATCATGGGCCTGCACGGCGCACTGATCGTCATGCCCTCGGGCATCAAGAACCGCTCCTTCAGCGGCGGCCCCACCTTCGTGCGCCAGTACAAGTGGCTGCTGGGCAACGTGGACCCGGTCTGGGGCCAGCAGGTGCAGAGCCAGGGCGACAACCGGGTCACCCAGATCAACCCGGACAGCTTCATGCCCAGGTACTTCACCATCAACGGCCTGGCCTACGAGGACACCCACGAGTACAACACCGAGATCTCCGGCCATTACGGCGAGGCGGCCCTGGTGCGCCTGCTCAACGCCGGCGGCATGGTGCACTCGCCCCACTTCCACGGCAACCACGTGGACATCGTCAGCGTCAATCACCAGAACTTCGCCAGCAACCGCAAGAAAAAGGACGTCGTCTCCATGTTCCCCCTGGACGTGCGCGACGTGATCTTCCCCTTCAACCCGCCCCCCGATGCCTGGCCGCCGGTCACGCCCAACCGCATGCAGCATTTCCCCATGCACTGCCATGCGGAGATGTCGCAGACCGCCGGCGGCGGACTCTACCCCCACGGCATGCACGCACCCATCGTGATGGGTATGGCACCTGCCCAGGAGTCCGACCTGAACCAGACCGTGAACAACCTGCCCTGAGGCAGGCCCTCACACCAGGCATTCGATTCGAGGAGACAAGATCATGAGCAGAATGAGCACAACCAGCAGCGGCGGTCATAGCGGCGGCGGCGGTGGCATGGGTGGCGGCGGCATGGGCGGCGGCTGCAACGCCGGCATCGCCGGCAACTGCGGCCTGCACATCGACGCCCCGGCCACCCCCAACCGGGTCACCCCGGACGTGGAGTTCTTCCTGACCACCTTCATGCAGGGCAGCCAGGTCATCAACGGTGTCGAGGTCCCCATCTGGGGCTTCAACATGGACGGCGGTATGGGCGGTATGGGCGGCATGGGCGGCGGTGATGACGGCGGCATGGGTGGTGGCGGCGGCGGCATGATGGGCGGCACCATGCCCAACCCGCCCATGCGCGTGCGTCAGGGCCAGATCGTGCACACCCACCTGAACGCCATGGCCATGATGGCCCCGCACACCGTGCATCACCACGGCATCGAGCCCGACACCTTCAACGACGGCGTGGGCCACTACTCCTTCGACGTGCTGGGCCAGTACACCTACCAGTGGCGCGCCTCCCAGGCGGGGACCTACTTCTACCACTGCCACGTGAACACCGTGCTGCACGCGGAGATGGGCATGTACGGCGCCCTGATCATCGACCCGCCGGAAGGCCCTGGCCGTGCCTACCAGAACGGCCCCACCTATGACGTGGAGGCCATCTGGGCGGTGGACGACATCGACATGGCCTGGCACTGCAAGCCCTGGGATGCGGCCCTGTGCGGCGGGGACGCGGGTCTCAATAACTTCAACCCGGAGATCTTTTGCATCAACGGCATCGGCGAGGACCTGAGCGAGACCCACGCCTCCGTGGTGGTCAACGCCAGTCGCGGCCAGCGGGTGCTTCTGCGCTACATCATGGCCGGCTACGTGCCGCAGAAGGTGAAGTTCCCCGCTGCCCTGGGTGCCTTCCAGGTGGTGGCCGAGGACGGGCGCCCCCTGCCGGTCATCGAGACCAAAGCCGCGGGCAGCGAGATCCTGATGACACCAGCGGAGCGTTACGACCTGATCTTTACGCCCCAGACGGCCGGTTCCTTCCCGGTGGAGATCGATTTCTTCGACTACCGGGCGGCCTCCGGGAACCTGCGCAAGATCGGTTCCATCCGCACCCGCTTCAACATCTCGTGACCGGCGCCGGGTGGCGGAGACGACTCCGCCACCCGGTCTCAGACACGAAGGAGAAGTGACATGCCAAAACAACTGCCTTGCCTGTTCGCCGTTCTGCTCTTGCTGCTGGCCGGCCATGCACAGGCATCCCATGCCAACGAGGCCGACTGGCGGCTCTTCGAAGCCGCCTACCGGGGAGACGTGGCCGAGGCCACCCGCCTGATCAAGGAGGGTGCCGACGTCAACCGGGCCCACCGGCCCTGGGGGCTGACGCCCCTGCTGGTGGCCGTGGGGGTGAGCGAGCCCATGACTGACCTGCTCATCCGCGCCGGCGCCGACCTGAACGCCCGGGAACGTGAAGGCGTGACCGTGCTCATGAAGGCGGTACACGGCGGCAGGCCCGAGGTGGTGCATCGCCTGCTGCAGGAACCGGAACTGGTGATCGACACCCCCGGCCCCCGGGGCAACACCGCGCTGACCTACGCCATCCTGTACGGTCACGCGGAGATGGTGGAGGCCCTGATCGAGAAGGGTGCCGACGTGAACGTCGCCCGGGCCAACGGCACCACGCCCAAGGCCATCGCCGACCACATGCACGCCCTGGCCCTGGCCATGCCCGAGGCCGGCGCGCATCACGGCCACCATGGCCATCACGCCAGCCATCATGGCGACATGCATCACGGCCATGCCGGTCATGACCACCCCATGCGCACCCGGGCCGAGGCCGTGGCCTCCTACAGCCGCGTCCTGGCCGCCCTGGAAAACGCCGGCGCCGCGAAGGCCCCTCAGCAATGCCACCACAACCGTGGCGAACCCCATAACCACAACAATAAACAACAACATCACCACCACCACGGACACCACTGAGGAGTCCCTGACGGTGCACAACCCTGACGCCCCCTCGTGGGGCGTTTTCTTTGCCTGACTGGCGAATCCCCAAAAGCCCAACGCAAAGGCGCGAAGACGCAAAGATCGCAAGGGGTTTTTTATCCAGAAGATTTATAGCGTTCCTTTGCGTCTTAGCGCCTTTGCGTTGAATGCCTTTTAACCAGGTTTATTCGGTATGCCCCAAGGCCTAATATGGGCCCATGACACCATCCCCCAAACCGCGCGTCGCGCTGTTCGTCACCTGCCTGGTGGACCTGTACCGGCCCGCGGTGGGGTTTGCCGCCGTGAAGCTGCTGGAGGATGCCGGCTGCCAGGTGTCGGTGCCCGGGACCCAGACCTGCTGCGGCCAGCCCGCCTACAACAGCGGCGACAACGCCAGCGCCGCCGCCCTCGCCCGACAGGTCATCGAGGCCTTCGAGGGCTACGACTACACCGTGCTGCCCTCCGGCTCCTGTGCCGGCATGATCCAGTACTTCCCGCGCCTGTTCGACACCGAGCCGGACTGGAAGACCCGCGCCCAGGCATTCGCGGACAGGACCCATGAGCTCATGAGTTTCCTCACCGATGTATGCGGTGTCCAAACCATTTCCGCCAGCTATCCCGAGACAGTGACCTACCACGACAGCTGCTCCGGCCTGCGCCAGCTGGGCATCAAGCAGCAGCCGCGCACGCTCCTTGCCAGCGTCGACGGTCTGACGCTGGAAGAGATGCCCGACGCGGAGGTCTGCTGCGGTTTCGGCGGCACCTTCTGCGTGAAGTACCCGGAGATCTCCGGGCGCATGGTGGATGACAAGGCGAGCAACATCACCGCCACCGGCGCCAGCACCGTGCTGGGCGGCGATCTCGGCTGCCTGCTCAACATCGCCGGCCGCCTCAAGGCCACCGGCAGCCCCGTGAAGGTACGCCATGCCGCCGAGGTGCTGGCCGGGATGACGGACCAGCCGGGGCTGGGAGATCCGGAGAAAGAATGAAAAGGCGATTTGCCACAGAGGGCACAGAGGACACAGAGGTGAAGGCCAAGTCAGAACGCGGGAACTGACGACATCGAGTTCTGATCGCATGTCGTTCTTTCTGGCTTATCTCTGTGACCTCTGTGGCTAAAAAGGTATTTCATGCACACCACCCGAAGTCACGAATTCCAGACCCGCGCCGTGGAGGCCCTCCACGACGAGACCCTGCGCACGGCGCTCGGCCGTGCCAAGGACGGCTTCGTGCTCAAGCGCCGGCTGGCCTTCGACGCCCTGCCCGAATACGAGCAGTTGCGCGACCGGGCCGTGGCGATCAAGAACCACACCCTGGAACACCTGGACCACTACCTGGAACGTTACGAGCAGGCGGTCATCCGCCAGGGCGGGCAGGTGCACTGGGCGGAGAACGCCGAGGACGCCCAGCGCATCGTGGTGGAGATCTGCAGCAAGGCGGGCGCGACAAGCGTCACCAAGGGCAAGTCCATGGTGGGCGAGGAAATGGGCGTGAACGCCGCCCTGGAAGCGGCGGGCATGGAGGTGGTGGAGACGGATCTGGGCGAATACATCATCCAGCTGGCCGGCGAACCGCCCAGCCACATCATCGCGCCGGCCGTGCACAAGACCAAGGGCCAGATCTCGGACCTGTTCCATGAACACCACGCCAAGTACGGACTGACGAAGCGGCTCACCGAGATCCCCGACATCGTCAACGAGGCCCGCCAGGTACTGCGCCAGAAGTACCTGGACGCGGACGTGGGCATCACCGGCGCCAACTTCCTCATCGCCGAGACTGGCTCCAACATCATCGTCACCAACGAGGGCAACGGCGATCTCACCAACACCCTGCCCCGGGTGCACATCGTCACCGCCGGCATCGAGAAGGTGGTGCCCACCCTCGACGACGCCACCACCCTGCTGAGGCTGCTGGCACGCAGCGCCACCGGTCAACAGATCACCAGCTACACCACCCTCTCCACCGGCCCGCGCCGGGCGGGCGATCCCGACGGCCCCGCGGAATACCACGTGGTGCTGGTGGACAACGGTCGCAGCGCCATGCTCAGGGACGAGTTCCGCGAGATGCTGCGCTGCATCCGCTGCGGCGCCTGCATGAACCACTGCCCCGTGTACGGCGCCATCGGCGGCCACGCCTACGGCTGGGTCTACCCCGGCCCCATGGGCTCGGTGCTCACCCCCCTGACCCTCGGCCTGCGCGAGGCCAAAGACCTGCCCAACGCCTGCACCCTTAACGGCCGCTGCGCCGAGGTCTGTCCGGTACGCATCCCCCTGCCCGACCTGCTGCGCACCCTGCGCCACCGGCAGTTCCAGCACCAGATCGGCACCCGCCGCGCCCGCTGGGCCCTGGGCCTCTGGTCCTGGCTCGCCCGGCGCCCGGGGCTTTATCACGGCATCACCCGATGGCAGGCGCGCGCGCTCAAGTGGCTTTCCGGCAAAACCGGACGGCTCAAGGCCATGCCCTTGGCTGGTCACTGGTTCAAGGGTGGCCGCGTGCTGCCCGTCCCCCAGGGCGAGACCTTCATGGACGCCTGGCGACGCCGGGAGAAAAAACCATGAGCGCCGCCCGAGACAAGATCCTCGCCAGGATTCGCACAGGCCTCGGTCGAGGCACCTTGCCCCGCGAATCCAGAGAGGCCCTGGACGCCCGCCTGGACGGCACGCTCAATCCGGACAAGCCACTGCGCCCACGCCTGCCCGACACGCCACTCGCCGCGCTATTCCGTGAACGCCTGGAGGCCATCGCCGGCACACTGCAGACCCTGCACGATGAGGCCTACATCCCCGGCGCCGTAGCGACCTACCACGCCAGCCGACAGGTCACGGGCCCCATCGCCGTCGCCCCGTCACTGCAGGAGCTCGACTGGTCCGCCACCGGCCTGGAACCCCGCTTCGGCCGCAGCCACGGCGAGGAACTGCTGTGCGTCAGCCGCGCCTTCTGCGCCATCGCCGAGACCGGCACCCTGGTCCTGCTCTCCGGCCCCGAAAACCCCACGACGCTCAACTTCCTGCCGGATCATCACCTGGTGGTCCTCGATGCCGCGGACGTGCTGAGTCACATCGAGGATGCCTGGGCCCGCATCCGCACCCGGGATGCCGACTGGCCGCGCACGGTGAACCTGATCACCGGCCCCTCCCGCACCGCTGATGTGGAGCAGACCATCCAGTTGGGGGCCCATGGGCCGAGAAGCCTGCATGTGCTGCTCATCAATTCACCACGGGTTGCCTAGATCCTTTGAGCGTGAAAACCAAATACACCGATGAACCCATTGGCCCGGTCAAGGTTATCCCGGATGTACTACCGTCACCCGAGGAACTGGTCTTCAAAGAAGACACTGTGGAGGTAACTATCGCCCTGACCCGCGAAACCGTGGAATTCTTCAAGCGCGAGGCAAGCAAACACGATACTCAATATCAGATAATGATTCGCCGACTTCTGGATGCCTACGCAGTGGCCAATAGCAAGGCGACATAAGACGAGAAGATCGCCAATAGCCCGGCTCTAAGACGATGATTCGGTCATTCTCGCTCGACATATGACAACGGTTTTGGGCATCCATAATTCTGGATTGTGGATGCCCCAAACCGTCCACTACCAGGAAGAATGCGTGCCAACAGCAACTCTTAAAATATTTCTTGCATACGGCGACCCCAAAAGGTTGCGCACTGCCGAACTCTCAAATTGGACCGGGAAAGCTGTTTCTGGACCTCGGAGTGAATTCGATAAGGTATTGGAGCGCGAGGAGTCACAAGGGTCAGGTGTTTACTTCCTGTCTGGCACTGACCCAGAGACCAATAAGAGCGCGATTTATATTGGCGAAGCGGAATGCATCAAGGATCGCGTGAAATCTCATCTATCCAGAGACTTCTGGAATAACATCACGTTCTTTGTCACCAAGGATGAGAACCTGACCAAGGCGCACATTAAGTACCTGGAAGGTCGATTGATTGATATTGCGCGCTCTACAGAACGATCTATTGTGATGAACAGCCAAAGCAGTGGCGCAAGGCTACCAGAGTCAGACCGTGAAGATATGGAAATATTTCTTGAAAAAATGCAACAGGTGCTTCCGGTTCTTGGGGTAGAGGCATTTCTGGACAAATCCTCATCCACAGTACATGGAAAACAAACAACGGATTTCCTTAACTGCAACATCAAGGGGCTAACTGCAACCGGCTATTTGACGCCTAATGGGATTGTTGTGCTCAAAGGTTCCCAGGCTGTTCTGGAGGAGCGCGCCTCCGCCCAGAAATGGCCAAGCGTTTTAGCGCAACGTAAGAAGCTTATTGAGGACGGCGCGCTTATTGAGAAAGACGGTGCTTACGTCTTTGTTAAAGACATCGAATTCACAAGCCCGAGTTCTGCTGCCGCAACCATTCATGGCGGCAGCGCAAACGGCTTAACTGCATGGGTTAATCAGGATGGGATTCCTCTCAAGCAGTTACAAGAGAAGAGCTAAAGGGGTCAGCGCCCTTCATGTTTCCGCGCGAAATGCACTTAGAGTTGCCTTATTGGCGGCATCGTTATTGATGCTTGGTTGCGGCCTGTTTACCGATGCAGCAACTCGCCTTGCTTACGACATAGAGGCCGCCGCCAAGAGGCTGAATAACACTGGTGACAGATTTACTCTGTACCATGAGACACCTTCCAGGCGAGGCGAATGCGAAGGCCCTTACACCGTACAGTTTGACAAAGTCGGGGCCTTGATCATCTGGTGCAAGGATGCTGCCGGCGAGGTGTTATCCAGTCCAGGCACAAGCTACCATCGGCGCTTTGTTAAGACGCCCGAAACGTACTACCTCGATAAGGCGCCAGGCGAAACACTTGTCGTTGAGTTAGAGAAACGCGGAAATAATGTGATGATCGTTGGCGTTCATTAACAGATACAAAGGGGATCAGCACTCTTTTGGGTTCTCAAACAGACGCTCCTCTATCTCTACAATGCGAAGGAGCCTGGTCAGCCCGAAATCCAGACACCTCCACGACCAGCGCGATCGTCAAGATCCGATTCAGGAGAACAGTCACACCCATGACCGGTCCAAGCCCAGACAACACGCACCCCATGGAAGGCTTCCCCCAGGTGTGCTTCGTCAAGAACACCGTCAGCAACCCGAACATCATCATCGGGGACTACACCTACTACGATGACCCAGAGGACTCGGAGAATTTCGAACGCAACGTCCTCTACCACTTCCCCTTCGTCGGCGACAAGCTGATCATTGGCCGGTTCTGCGCCATCGCGCGGGGCGTGAAGTTCATCATGAACGGCGCCAATCACAAGCTCTCCGGGATCTCCACCTATCCGTTCCAGATCTTCGCCAACGGCTGGGAATCATTCGCGCCCGCCGAGGAGGAGTTTCCCTACAAGGGTGACACGGTGATCGGCAACGACGTCTGGATCGGCTACGAGGCGCTGATCATGCCCGGCGTACAGATCGGCAACGGCGCGGTGATCTCGGCCCGCTCCGTGGTGACGAAGGACGTGCCCGCCTACAGCATCGTCGGCGGCAACCCGGCAAAGGTGATCCGCCAGCGTTTCACCGACGAAGAGATCGAAACCCTGGAGGCCATCGCCTGGTGGGACTGGCCGGTGGAGAAGATCACCCGGCATCTGGCGCAGATCATGGCGGGCGATGTGGATGCGCTGCTCGACTGTGCGCAGATTCCCTGAAAACCCTGTTCTCTCGCAGAGGCGCGGAGACGCTGGGAAAGGCATCAAGTTAAAACCTTGAAATCTCGCCAAGACGCAAAGTCGCCAAGAAGACCGCTTTTTATACTACAAGCATTTCCCAGCGCCTCTGCGCCTCCGCGAGAGAATGGGTTTTTCGTTCTTCATCCAGATAAGGGCCGACATCGATGCCAGCAAACATCCTCTATCTCCCCCACGGCGGTGGACCGCTGCCACTCATGGATGATCCCGGCCATGCGCAACTGACCGCGTTCCTGCGCCACATCCCGGAACGGCTCGGCAGGCCGGACGCCATTCTGGTGATCAGCGCCCATTGGGAAACGGACATTCCGACCGTGACCTCCGGTCCCAGTCCTGCGCTCATCTACGACTACTACGGTTTCCCGGAGGAGACCTACCAGATCCAGTACCCGGCTCCGGGCGATCCCCTCCTGGCGGATCGCGTATGCGCGTCGCTTTCTGGCCACGGCATCGAATGCCGGCAGGACGATGAGCGGGGTTTCGATCACGGCCTGTTCATCCCCCTCATGCTCATGTATCGGGGGGCGTATATCCCCTGCATCCAGCTCTCCCTGGTCAAGGGTCTGGACCCCGCCGCCCACATCGCACTAGGCAGGGCGCTCTCGTCCCTGCTGCATGTAAACCTGCTGGTGGTCGGCTCGGGCTTGTCCTTCCACAACATGCGTGCACTGATGGATCCAGGCTTCGGTGACAAACACGATGAGCAGGCCTTTCACGACTGGCTCGTGGAGACCTGCACCGCGCCGGGCCTGTCGGGTGACGAACGTTCACAGCGCCTGGTCAAATGGTCACAGGCGCCGGGGGCACGGTTCTGTCATCCCCGGGAGGAACACCTGCTGCCGCTTCACGTGTGCCACGGCATGGCGGCGGACCGCCCGGCGGAGGTGGTGTTCGACGGGGAGGTCATGGGGCGACGCGCGGTGGGTTTGCTTTGGTGACCCGCCCGGCTTGAATCGCTGAAAGTATCACTTTAGTATCACAACATGCGCACCGAACTCGTCACCACCCTCAAACGCAGGGCTACCGAACTGCTCAATGAACTTGAGCAGAGCAAGGAGCCGATCCTCATCACGCAACATGGGGTGCCCAGCGCATACCTGGTGGATGTTCAAAGCTACGAGGCCTTACAGCGCAGGATGCACCTGCTGGAAGGCATCGCACGGGGCGAGATGGCGGTCGAAGATGGGCGCACCGTGACCCAGGCACAGGCAAGGAAGCGCATGGCCCGATGGCTGAAGTGATCTGGACTGAACCCGCCCTCAGTGACCTGGATGCGATCGCGGACTACATCGCCCTCGACAACCCCGAGGCGGCCAGGACTCTCGTACGCAAGGTCTTCGATCATGTCGCCTTGCTGGCTGATCACCCGAGACTGGGCACAAAGCCGCCGGAACTGAAGGGATGGCGTTACCGCCAGATCATCGAGCCTCCTTGCCGGATCTTTTATCGACAGGACGGCGATCGCATCTTCATACTCCACGTGATGCGCGCCGAGCGTCTGCTCGATCTATCCGCGCTCACAGATCCCAACAACTGACCGCCGCCGACTCCATGTCCTTCATCCGCATCTTCCCCCTGCAGGAAATCGAGCACGCCGCCGACGAGCACTTCGGAAAGAGTCAGCCTGCCCGCTGCCATGCCACGGATCGCTTCGATGCCCGGGAGTTCTATCTCAACGTCGACGAGATCGCCGCCTTCGAGGAATGCCCGCTGTACCTGATCTCCGAGCAGGAGACCGATGCACTAGTCAACGGCATTCGCATCCGGCTGCGCTCTGGCGCGCGCTTCGTGATCCCCGACGACCCGGAGGACGAGGAGGCCTCGTTCCTCGCCCTGCTCGGGCGCGCGCTGAAGGGCGAGATCGTGGAGATGGAGTTCTCCCGCTATCTCGGCAGCCTCGCCAAGCCCTAGCCCGCATATCTCATCACCGTTCGTAGCGAGGGCGTCGAGATGCCGCTGTGACGGGGCGCGCGGACCGCAAGACGGCGCTGGCGTAGCCGACACTACGTCAAGCCGGCTGGAGGGAGCACGCCCCGTCACAGCGAGCAGATCGGCGGC
>SR_TP_S13solDRAFT_1000336_pt1 | contig 20717 bp, 21 predicted proteins | sample SodReaTP_S13sol_FD_11159 | JGI IMG/M metagenome (IMG submission 11159)
AAAGAGACCCTCTCGGGGGGCTTCTAGTCAAGCTCTCCGAGGGGGATTACCTGCCTTCCATCAAAGAATCTGACCAGAAACGGCCCTGAAAGCATCAGATTGGGTGGTCATGCTGAGATAGCGCCGTGATGTCGGCAAGAGCTACATCCTTCGCAATGCCTGGTTTCTTGGCATCCATGCCTTCTTCCGATGCACCCTCCTTGAAAGACGTTTGCGGGGTTAGTTTGATGAGTTCTGGTAACCCGAGGATACTGCGCTTCGTGTTTACTTTTTCTAGCACCTGCTCGCGACCAAGAGTGGGAACGTCGAGAGCGGTCTTGAGTTCGCTCTCGGCACAAGCGCGCGCGCGTTCGGACTCATCGGCTTCGCGCTTGCACCTATTCGCATAACTCAGCAGCGCCTTGCGAAAGTCCCCTATGCGTTCAAGGCGCAGCAGAGTTTGAACGTCGGTGGATCGTTGCGCGGGCGGGGTTACGATGTATTTCGCAATCTCCCGACGCGAAAGTGCAAACTCCGGATGCGCTTGCAGCCCCTCGAGGATTGCCTGGATTTTTGTATCGGCGGGCTCGATGGTCGCGGCGCGCGGGTTCTTGACCGAGCGCGTGATCGTGACCTCTTTGGCGAGTGAAGGCACCGTTGCGGTAATCGTAACCTCTGCTTTCTCCGGATTCTCACGGTGATCGACATGCGGGGCGTGGCCTTTTACGCTGAGTTCGCCCTGGCCTTGTCCCGACAGCCTCGTGATGTTGCCCGTGAGACAGAATTCGATGGCATCGACCACGCCGCTCTTGCCGGCCCCGTTTGGCCCGCAAATCCCGAAATTCTCGCCATCCAGGTCAAGAACGAGGTCGCGAATACCGCGAAACTCTTCGATATGAATAGTTCTGATGCGGATCACGGCTTGTCCCCCTTGGGTGGAGGGCACAGTGCTGCGTCAATATCGTTGAATTTGGGAACCTTGCCCTCTCGCAAGAGTGCATCGAGCCGGTCCGCAGCTTCGTCACTGATATCTGCGTCCACATGCAGAGCAGCACGGTACTCATCGAGTACCTTGGTCACTGTTGGTGAAAACGGTTCGTTCTTATGCTCCGCCATAATTAAAATCTTCTCCCCAACGATCTGAAAGTCGCTCGCCACATGGAATTCCAAATGGTCGGACGATTACATATTCGATATTAAACGCCGATGGGGTCTAGCATCATGCATTCGCCCATAACTCTGCCGCACAACTCATTTCACCTCTCAGCGCCAGCCGACTGCCACAATCTGCCGTCCACGCCGAGATTGTCAAGCGAATAGGCTCTGTGCAAAAAACCAAGAGGGGCAAGCCTCGTCTAACGTCTTCCTCCGCAAGATTCCTCAACGGCCAGGCCAATACGAATAGGATTTGAAAGCGCGCGGATGGTCCCGCTGAAATAGCGGCCCTGCTCGTCCGCTTCGGCGGCTTTTAGTTCGGTCGCTCGGCAACAATCACTCTCTATCTGCTCAAAACGCTACTTCAGTCGCACCTCCCTCGTATTTCTGAGGATTTTTCGGTCACGTCCGGTCATTTGCCGCCCGGCTATTGAGCATTGCGTAATGGGTGGAGATCCGCTGGCCCCGGCAAGGTCGAGGGTCGCATCCGGGGATTTACAACTGCCGGACTTTTCTTCCCGGGTGCGCTGAGGCTTACCCGGGTTGGGGGCATTAGCAGCCCGGGTAAACGCGCGCAGCGCGTGCCATCAGCAACCAGCCCAGAGTTCGCAACCGCGCAATTTTCCGGGATGAGTCGGCGTCGTAGGCCGACGACATCTTAAGCTGCGATCAACTCTTTGATCTCGCCGCGTCGGGCGCTGTCGGCGGACTGGTGGATTCCGCGGCTCCAACGACAAAAAAAATCTCCGCGGGAACGTTTTTTGAATACCAACCATTCTCATCTGGCTAATGGGTATTGCTCCTGTCGTGAGCCCGTCGAACCGCAGTGAAATCACGCCGTGGCGCCCTTCCTCGGCTGGACGTCGCGGGCGATTTCGGCTGCTTCCTCGCTGGCTTCGAATTCCTTCAGGTCGTATTGGATCTGGAGATTCATCCAGAACTGCGGCGCTGTGCTGAAATAACGGGCCAGACGCTCGGCGCTGTCCGGCGTGATGCGGCGTCGTTCATCAGGCCGCGGCTTCGTCGTCTTCTTTCGGCTCGTGAAGTGTCTTCAGCCTGACCTTGCGGTGTCCGGGGAATTCGACATTCAGTTCAAGTTGACCACCCAGCGCCCGGACATATTCGTCCAGCGTGCTCAGCAGCATGTCGGTACGTCGCTCCAGGCGCGACACCGACTCCTGACCGATATTGAGCTGGTCGGCCAGGGCCGTCTGTGTCAGGTCCAGTGCCTTACGCAGTTCGCGCAAAGACAATTCCTGGTCGATCAATTCCGCCGCCCGCTCTTCCACACACCTGCGACGCTCTTCAGGCAAAGCCTCCAACTTGTCCGTCAGTGTGTGCGCCATATCTACTTCACCCGTTTCAAATGGTTGTCGAATTCAGGATCGAACTCCTCGGCAAATCTCACACGCCACTGCATGGGAAATAGCATGCCCTAGAAGACATATGTTGTCAAGAACATATCAAAAGGATTGATCCCCAAGCCGATTCTGCGGCTTCAGCGCAAATCATTTCAGGGGGAACGTTTTTTGAATCGCAATCATTCTCATCAAGGGCGGCTGCAGGGCAATCAGGGGCTGATGCGCCGTCGTTCCCGCACCATTCATGACGCCACACCCTTCATTTCGAGCCGCAGCCGTCCCCGAAAGCCCTTGTCGTTCGAAAGCTGGAGCACGAAGCCGTTGTTGACCTGATCGACTTCGTGACCCAGGCTTTCGCCCCACTCCTCGGTGGTGCGGTTGCAGCGGATGCGCCAGCCGTCGTCGGTTCGGGTCGCGCGTATGCACAGTTCCTCTTTGTAGAGCGTCTCGCCGGGGATGGTGCGGTCGAAGAACAGAAAGCCGTCAATTTCGTAGTCGGTCGGGCTGACGATCAGTTCAACCATGAATACCAGCGTTTTGCCTCGGCTGATCTTGCTTGTATCGAGATGCGCTGAGAACAGAAACGGCCAGCGGGGTTTCTTCAGACCGGCTTCTTCCGGTTTCATCATTTCGTCGTACTTGCGCATGACCGCCGAATAATTTCTCTTGCGGCGGTCGGTCAGGTAGTACGTGTGATTTTCGTCGCCGGCCGGGCGTGGCGAGATTCGGGTTTCAAACCAGTAGCTGGCGCGCACCTTCTTTCCTTTGTCCTTCTCGCGTTGTACCGAGGGCGGCAACGGCAGGTTGTCGAGCTCCAGAACACCGTCGATGCGGATGTCGCCGAACAGGAAGCGAACCAGATTCTGGTAGCCTTCTTCGGAGTTGACGATGCCGAAGGGCCCGCCGTGGCTGCGATGGATGTAAGCCCGCGGGGCGCCGGCGACGTACGCGTTATCGATGCGCACCAGACCGTCGCTCATTTCGCCGGCCAGGCGGCTGGACAGACCTTTTGCCACATCGTAGTCCTGGGCGTTCGTGCCGACCAGGCAGAAGAACCGGTCGGGGTCGAAATGGCCGTTGAGCGTGGCGACGTTCTTTCGTTGACCCAGGCTGAGGTACTTGGCCATTTCCTTACGGTTGAAGTTGTTGATGTCCCAGATACCGAGCGCTGCAGGGACATTGAAACCGGCCATTTCGATGCCGTTGTGCGGTGTGGCGTAGGTGAACACTTTGGCCACCTGCCTTGCCTCCCGGCTGTCGCGGAGCTCCGCGTTCTGCAACAGCGCCCGGCAGATCAGCCCGCCCATGGAGTGGGCCACCAGGTAGACGCGGAAATCCGAACGTGCCTTTTTGTCGTCACCGCAGATGGCGTCGCGCGCATCGCTGATCATTTTGCGTAGGCTTTTCGCAGCCTCCAGGATACTCGGGCGCTGACCGTCGCCGAAATCCCTGTCGGCCTGGTCGTAGTAGCGGTGAATCAGGATGGTTTTGGCCGGTAGCTGTTCGGTCCGCAGGTTGCCCTCCAGGTAGGCGTCCTGATAACCGTAGTCCTTCATCAGCCGGATCAGCGGCGATTCGAAATAGCGCCGGGTGACCGTGCCGTCCCAGTGCTGGCGCACCTTGGTCGCACCCTGATTGAAGCCCATGTACGGCGTCGAGGTCGTGGCCTCGATTTCGCCGCGTGTCATCGCGAACCCGCGCACGTAGATGATTGGATAAAACGGTGCCCAAATCGTTGTCACTGCCACGCCCTCCCCCACCGGGTCAGCTGCGCGCAGCAAAGTGCGACGGTGAGTGCCGATTTATCGAAGCCCAGAACCTGCATTTTCGATCTCCCTCCGCCCTTGTAGCAGCAGCGAGTTGTGCGGCACATCATGCTGAGTGGTGCCCGGATTTAGTTATAGATCCCGTCAATCCAGACCATGCCATTCACCTGTAGCATTCCCTCGACAATCTGCCGCAATCGTTACTTCAGTCTCACCTCCCTCGTATTTCTGAGAATTTTTCGGTCACGGCCGATCTTCTGCCGCCCGGCTATTGAGCATTCCGTAATGGGTGGACATCCGCTGGCCGGGGCAAGGTCGCGGGTCGCATCCGGGGATTTACAACTGCCGGACTTTTCTTCCCGGGTGCGCTGAGGCTTACCCGGGCTCGGGTTGGGGGCATTAGCAGCCCGGGTAAACGCGCGCAGCGCCTGCACCCGGAAGGACGCGAAGAGATAGCAAACCCGGTTACCCATCCCCGAGAAGGTCCGGGTAGAATCACGCCGACCAATGGCAACTACCTGTACGGAGCCTGCTCATGCCCTCTGTTGATCTGAAATCGGTTTCGATCGCCTGGTTTGCTGCGCTGTTGCTCGCCGGCTGCGCGTCCGGGCCCATCATCGACAACACCGGCGTTGATCCGGTCGCCTATCAGAAAGATCTGGCCGAATGCGAGCAGGTGGCGAAGCAGGTTGAAACCGGAAAGACCGTGGGTAAATCGACGGTGTTCGGCGCTGCGGTCGGTGTCGCGATCGGCGCGATCACCGGCGGCGCCGCCGAGGGCGCTGCGTCGGGCGCGGTGACCGGCGCGGCCGGAGGCGGCCTGAAAGCCGACGAGGAAGAATCCACCGTCGTGAAGAACTGCCTCCGCCAGCGCGGCTACACTGTGCTCAATTGATCGGGACGGGGCAGACCGGCGTAACTTGCCGGTCTTCAAAACGGTGAAGCGGTTGAAGCGGGGTCGGACCAGCGCATCCCCTTGATATTCAACATGAATCCTCCCGAGGCAACCAACTTTCAATTTTGAATCGTAATCATTCTCATCGGCGAAAACATCACGCACAGACAACCGTGATTTCTGCCCTGGCGGCGATCTGGGCGTCGAATTGCGCGATGGGTCGTCCGATTTGCCGGCGGTGAGCGACGATTCCGGCGTAGTCGCGGGCCGCGTCGCGATCGAATGACAGGATGCGCCGCGCGAATTCGGGCCGATGGATCATCGGTCGGTAAGCGGTTCTGCCCAATCTTCGTGACCGTGCCGGACGCGAACGATCAGGATGTTCATTCGATGGATGTCCCGGTCATTTTCCGGGTTATTTCGTGGCCGGACCTATGACTCCTCTTCTTCTACCGGCTCCAGCAGGTCTTCCAGGCGCTTGTTCAGATCGTTGAAGCGGCGGTCGGGGACGCGGTACAGCCAGGGTGACAGGCGGGCGTCGACGGCGACGGCGCTGGCCAGGCGATCCTCGGCTTCGCGTTCGGCGGCGTCGGCATCGCTGTCCCCGGCATCTCCGGCTTGTGCTTCGCGCTGGTCGGCATCACCGTCGCCGGCGTCGGCTTCGTGGGCCGGATTTTCGGCCGAGACGTTGAAATGCACCCAGTAGCCTCCTTCCAGCTCGAAAAACTCGGCGACGAAGTTCAGGCCGTCGGTGGTCACGAACAGCACGCGCAGTGCCGCATCATCCAGCACTGCCTCGTCGAAACGACGGACATCGTCCAGGTTGAGCGAGCGCAGGCCATTGGCGATACTGGTGCGGCGCCACGCGGAGCCGGCCTTGCGGCCTTCCGGCACACCCAGCAGCACGAACTCCGGCTCTTCGTCGCCAACCCGGCGCAACTGCACCGTAGCGCCGTCAGGGTGGCGGATCAGCACCGAGCTGATATCGGCCGACGATATATCCATGATGCCCGGCTCCAGCCAGCGCACCGGATCGACCGGCACCTCGATGATGCGCTCCAGTAGCCAGCTTTGCGACTGCCCCACCCGCCGCGCATAACTGCCGCTGTCGGTCGGATCGGTCTGGCCGATGATCACCGATTCGATGTCCGAATCAATGTCTGTCTGTCTTGAGGGATCGTCGCCGGGGGTCGGCTGCTCCGGGAAATTGATCTGCCGGCCGCTGGCATCATCTGCATCGATATCGGCCACGCCGATTCGGGCGTACCAGTCGGGATTGGCGGTTCTTGGCTCGGCCATGCGCACTTCGGCCAGGTCACGCAGGAACTGGAGCACTCTTGCAAAATCGGCTTCGTAGCCATCACGCTGCCCGACCCGCCAGCGCTGCTTGTCGCGCCGCAGCGAGACACTGACCTGCCCGCCGGGTGCAACGATGTCGATGGCATCGACTTCATTGACCACATCGGCAAGCGCCGGCAGCAACAGCGCACCGGCATCGTCGGCCCGCTGCGCCGGCCGCTCGCCCAGTACCACCACAAGAATGGCCGCGGCAACGGTCAGTCCCAGCAGGATGAAGATGCGGCTTCTCTTCATGCCTGCCCTCCCCGCTGCTGCGAGACATGCTGGGCGCGGCGCCGGCGTACCGCCAGCACCAGCGCGATGAGGGTTACCGCCAGCGGTACCAGCACGATGTTCATGAACTTCACGCGCGCACCAAGCGCTTCGATGTCCTTGTCCAGTTCGAGCCGAACCTGGCGAAGCTGGCGGCGAATTTCCAGCCGCTGCTCGATGAAGCGATCGATTTCGGCTTCCTGTTCCGGGGTCAGGATGCTGAGATCGGAGTCTCCCCGGGTTTCCTGCAACTGGGTCAGACGATTCTCGGTTTCCTGCAACTCGGCCTCCAGCCGCTGCTCGGTCGCGCGCAGTCGCTGCTCGGCCTCGCGCCGGAGTTCCTCGACCAGCGTAAACGGGCGATTCGAGGTCGGGCGGCTGCGGATGCTGATCAGGTCGGCATTGCCGAGCAGGTTCTCGACCGCGTTGACCGCCAGGGCACCGTTGTCGGCAAACGGGTCCAGCAGCACCGAACCCAGGAAGCTCTGGCGCTGCACCCACATGTTGTCGCTCAGCAGATCGGTGTCGGCGATGATGATCGCGTTCAGTTCTCCGGCTGTCGGCGAAGCGTCATCCTCGCTATCGGCCTGGCCGGAAAAGGCGCTGGTGGCGCGCCCGGAAAGCCGCGCGGCCAGCACGTAGCGCCGGTCGTCCAGACCCAGCTCGGCGACCAGCGATGATGGATCGGACATCATCCTCAACCGCTCGGTCTCCAGCAGGCCCGAATGCTCGCTGGACATCATCAACGGCTCGAAGCGGATGCCTTCGGTCTCTTCCCACTGCAGCGCGCCGGCGCTGGCGACGTTGACCAGGCCAAGCTGACCGGTGACGATGTCGTCGTCGCTGAAATCCTCGCCGATCAGGCCCAGAATGGCCGGATGGCGCACCGGCGGCTGGCCCTGGCCCATCGTGACCTGCAAGGCACGGCCGAGGTCAGCGACGAAGCGCTCGCTGTCGAAGGAAATGCCCCAGGCCTCGAACAACGGGCCCAGCGTGGAGCTCTTTTCAGCCAGGAAACGCGCCGCCGGGTCGCTCGGGTCATCGCCGGGATCGGCCTCGGCATAGGGGTCGACGAATGCCAGCAGGCGACCACCGCCGAGCACGAAACGATCGATCGCGGCCAGCATTTCGTCGGTCAGGTTCCTGGGATGGACCAGGATCAGTGCGTCCAGGCCTTCCGGCAAGGCATTCTCGGTGGCTGCGATGGTTTCAAGATCGAACAGCTCGTTCCACTGCTCGTGGATGGCCCAGGCGGGATTGCGCTGGCCGGTCTGGAAATTGAAGCCGCCGGAAATCGGCAGACCGCTGATCAGGCCCACGCGCGGCAGGTCCGGACGCGCCAGCGCATCGATCATACGCGCCAGCTCATATTCCAGAAACGATTCCCGGTTCGGCGACAGGAACGGCAACGCTTCCAGTCCGTCGATCGTGTTGGTGCCGACCACGCCGAGATAGAGCACGTCCCCGGCGCGGTTCAGCGGCACCGGATCGAGGCCGAAGCGGGCCGCGTCGTCCTCCTGCTCGGAAAACGGTACCGGATCGATGCGCTCGATCCTGAGCCGGCCGTCGGAGTGCCCGGCCAGCTCCTGCATCAACTCCCAGACCCGTCCGGCATAACGCCGGATCTGGGGCAGGTTCTCGCTGGCCGAATCACTGAAATACAGCCGGAGAGTGATCGGCTCTTCCAGCGAGCGAACGAGGTTGCGGGTGCCTTCGGAAAGCGTATAAAGCCGGTTTTCGGTCAAGTCGATGCGTGCGCCCTGGAACACGATGCCGCTGAGCATGGTCAGGACCACGAAAAGTACGGCCAGAATCGGAAGGGCAGTGGATGAGTAGTAGCGGTTCATGGTCACTGGGCCTTCTTGATTTCGATGACGATGCGGTTGGCAAACAGCCAGAACCCGATCACCAGCAGGAAGTAGATCAGGTCACGCAGATCGAGGACTCCGCGTGCGATCGAGTTGAAATGCGCAAGGAAACTCAGCCCGGCGATCGCATCGACCACGCTGACCGGCAACCAGGCACGGAACAGATCCAGCACCATGTCCAGCCCGGAGAGCAGAAAGCCGAAACAGACCACCACCGAAATGATGAACGCCACCACCTGGCTGCGGGTGACGGCCGAAAGGCAGGCACTGATGGCCAGGAAGCCGCCAGCCATCAGCCAACTGCCGATGTAGGCGGCCAGGATCACGCCGTTGTCGGGGTTGCCCAGCACGTTGACGGTGATCCAGATCGGGAAGGTCAGGGCCAGCGCCAGGCCGATGAAAAGCCAGGCGGCCAGGAACTTGGCCAGCACCGCCTCGCCGGTCGTGACCGGCAGCGTCAGCAGCAACTCGATGGTGCCGGCCTTGCGTTCTTCGGCCCACAAACGCATGCCGATGGCCGGCACCAGAAACAGGTACAGCCACGGGTGGAACTGGAAAAACGGCTGCAGGTCGGCGATTTCGCGCTCGTAAAAATTGCCCAGGTAGAACGTCAATGCCCCGGCCATGAGCAGGAAAATGACGATGAATACATAGGCCACCGGCGTGGCGAAGTAGCTGGCCAGTTCGCGCCTGAGCAGTACCGGGAGACTGGAAAGATATTGCGTCATGCCGCGTCCTCCAGATCCTGCTCGCGGGTGATGGTTCGAAATACGTCCTCAAGCCGGCCGGCCTCCAGTTGCAGACGCGACACGTGCCAGCCGCGCTCGCGCGCCAGCTTCGACACGGCCTGGAACAGATCGCCGCTGCCGGACGGGAAAGCAGTGACCAGGCCGCGCCGGATTTCGACCTCGGCGGCCTCCTTGAGCTCGCTCATGGCAGAAGCCGCGGCCTGCAGATCCTCGCAGGCCAGGCTGACCGCGCGCGCGTAGCGCGAACGCGCCAGCAGGCTGGCCGGGGTATCGTCCGCCAGCAGCCGGCCGCGCGCGATGATCATCGCACGCGTGCAAAGCGCGTCGACTTCCTCAAGGATGTGGGTGGAGATGATGATGATCTTGTCCGGCGCCATCTCGCGGATCAGGCGCCGCACCTGCTGCTTCTGGTTCGGGTCCAGCCCGTCGGTGGGCTCGTCCAGGATCAGCACCGGCGGATCGGACAGAATGGCCTGGGCCAGTCCGACACGGCGCTTGAAGCCCTTGGAGAGCGTCTCGATCGTCTGGCCGCGCACCTCGTCGAGCTGCAGCCGTTCGATCGCATGTTCAACCCGGCGTGCCGCTTCCGAACCGCGATAGCCGCGCGCGCCGGCAGTAAATTGCAGGAATCGCTGAACCGAAAGCTCGCCATACAACGGCGCGCCCTCGGGCAGGTAGCCGATCAGGCGCCGCGCGGCCAGCGACTGCTCGATGATGTCATGGCCGTGAATGCTGGCAGTGCCGGAAGTCGGCGGCAGAAACCCGGTCAACATCTTCATCGTGGTCGACTTGCCGGCCCCGTTGGGGCCGAGAAAACCGAGCACGGTGCCCGGTTCGACGGTAAAACTGATCCGGTCCACCGCGGTGAAATCACCGTAACAGCGGGTCAGCTTCGAGGCTTCGATCATGTTCGGGTCTCCGAATCCGGCACGCGTTGGCGCCCGGTCTGGGGTCTGATGATTCGATTTTCAAGTTCCTGAATCGACGGCGGATGGCTTATCCTCGACATCTTGCCACTTCAAGGTCACGCCGATTCAATGCAAGCGCATATTCTGGACCACTTGCCCGATCGACTGTTGCAGCATCCGGCCCATGCGCTGAACCGATACCTACCTGGCCCCACCCTGATCCACCTGCCCGGGCGCAAACCGCAGCCGCTGTTCGTTTCGGTATTGCAGCACGGCAACGAGATTTCCGGCTGGGACGCCGTCCGACGCCTGCTGCTGGGGCGCTACCAGCGCGACCCGCTGCCGCGCAGCATGGCACTGTTCATCGGCAATGTGGCCGCGGCCGCCGAAGGCAAGCGTCACCTGCCCGAACAGGCCGACATGAACCGCTGCTGGCCCGGCGCCACCAACGGCCACCAGCATGGCGACAGCCAATGGCACCGCCTGCTGGAAGAAATCACCGGGCATGTACGCGCCCTCAAGCCGTTTGCCAGTATCGATATCCACAACAATACCGGCGAGAACCCGCACTACGCGGCCGTCAACTTCATCGAGCCTCAAGCGCTGAACCTGGCCAGCCGCTTCTCGCGCACGGTCGTGTATTTCACCGAACCCAAGGGCGTGCAATCGGCCGCTTTCGGCGCGTTCTGCCCGTCCGTGACCCTGGAATGCGGCCCGCCCGGCCAGCGCGGGGGCACCGACCACGCCATGACGTTCCTGGAAAGCGCGCTGACCGGCGAGAATCTGACGGAGCAATGGCCCCGGCCCGAAGATCTGGACCTGTTCCAGGTCACCACCGTAGTGCGCGTTCCCGAGCATACGACCTTCTCGTTCGGCGGTGCCGGCAGCGAACTGGTTTTCGAACCGCAACTGGACCGGCTGAACTTCACCGAGCTGCCGCCGGGCACCCGCCTGGCGCGCGTAAACCATTCCGGCGCGGCATTGCAGGCCATCGACACCCGGGGCCGCGAGTGCACCGCCGACTGGTTCCAGGTCGAGGGCGATGCCCTGGTCACCCGTCGCCCGGCCATGCCGGCCATGCTGACCACCGAACCCGATGCAGTGCGCCAGGACTGCCTGTGCTACCTGATGGAGCGGATCCGCATCCAGCACCCGGCGCCGGATGTGGGCGACCATCCGGATCTGCCCGAGCCCTCTTCAAGAATTCCGGGCACCGAAACCGCCAGCCATTACAATGAGCGGACCGGAAAGCGGGAGTGTTCATGAATCTGTATTCCGCCATTGTCGCCGTCGTGGCCCTGTGGGCCATCGTGCAGATCACCCGCTACTGGCTGCATGCCCGAAGCCAGGCCGAAAACGGCGCACGGGCCAGCACCGATGACGCGGAACTCAAACGGCTGGAAGAGCGCGTGCGCAACCTCGAGCGCATCGTCACCGACGACCGCGAAATTCTCAAGCGAAAGTTCGACAATCTCGAATGACCCACGGCAACGAACAAGCTGATGTCTCCCTGATGCAGCGGGTGGTGCGCCTGTTCCTCAAGGGGCTGGTGACCATCATCCCGATCGCGCTGACCCTGCTGATCGTGCTGTGGCTGGCCGGGTTGGCCGAAAACGGCATCGGTTTTCTGATCAAGCTGGTGCTGCCGGAATCCATGTACCTGACCGGCATGGGGCTGGTCGGCGGCATTGCCCTGGTCATTGCGATCGGCCTGCTGAGCCAGGTCTGGCTATTTCGCCGCCTGATCGAGTTCGGCGAGAACATTCTCGACCGGATGCCGTTGGTCAAATCCGTGTTTCGCGCGACCAAGGATTTTGTGGATTATTTTTCCGGCGATGACGCCAATCGATTTGGCCAGGCCGTCATGGTCCGCCACCCGGATCTGGGCATAGGCGTCATGGGCTACGTCACACGCGAGGATTTCAGCGACCTGCCGTTTGGCGAAGACAACGAAGTCGCGGTCTACCTCCCGCTGAGTTACCAGATCGCCGGCTATACGATATTCGTGCCACGCGACTGGCTGGAGCCGATCGACATGCCGTTCGAGGACTCGTTCCGGTTGATCCTGACCGCGACGATGTCGAGGCGGAAACAGAGCAGTGAATAGGAAATAGTCCGCTCGCTGATTGAACCTTGCACCGTGAAATTTTGTAGCCCGGGTAAGCCTCAGCGCACCCGGGAAGGAAAGTCCGGCGATAGTTGATTCCCGGGCGCGGCCTTCGTCCTGACCGGGGCTAAGCGGATGGTCAACATTGGCGAAAGTCTCAAGAGTCCTGACAAGGTTTTAAGGTTGCCATTCACCATTCACCATTTACCATTCACGCCTTTCATACACCACTTAACCACGGCCAGAACCTGATGCCAGAACCGACGCCCGACACGATCAAATCCACCCTCCGCGAAATCGACGACCCCAACACCGGCGCGCCGTTGGGGGATGCAATCCGCGGCGTGGCGGTATCGAATGGCAAGGCGGCGATCGAAGTCCGTCTGGGCTACCCGGCCGCCGGGTGGAAACAACAGCTAGAAGACATCATCCGCGCAAGGCTGGACGGTTTCGGCCTGGAATCGATCAGTGTAGAGATCGACTGGCGGATTGCCGAACACGCCGTGCAGGGCGGGCTCAAGCCCATGGCCGGCGTGCGCAATATCATTGCGGTTGCCTCGGGCAAGGGCGGGGTCGGCAAGTCCACGGTCGCGGCCAACCTGGCCCTGGCCCTGGCTGCCGAGGGCGCGCGCACCGGCGTGCTGGATGCCGACATCTACGGCCCCAGCCAGCCGCGCATGCTGGGGCTTTCCGGGCGCCCGGAAACCACGGATGACAAGAAGATCCTGCCCATGCAGGCGCACGGCATCCAGGCCATGAGCATCGGCGTGCTGGTCGATACCGACCAGGCCATGATCTGGCGCGGGCCCATGGCCACGCAGGCGCTTTCGCAGATGCTCAGCGAAACGCGCTGGGACAATCTGGATTACCTGATCATCGATCTCCCGCCCGGGACCGGCGACGTGCAACTGACCCTGGCCCAGCGCATCCCGGTCGCCGGCAGCATTGTCGTGACCACCCCGCAGGACGTGGCGCTGGACGACGTGCGGCGGGCCGTGGCGATGTTTCGCAAGGTCAAGGTGCCGGTGCTGGGCATCATCGAGAACATGAGCACCCACATCTGCTCCAACTGCGGCCACGAAGAAGCGGTATTCGGCCATGGCGGCGGCGAGCGCATGGCCACCGAAACCGGCCTGCCGCTGCTCGGCCAGTTGCCGCTGGAAGCCGCGCTGGGCCGCTCCACCGACCAAGGTCGGCCGATCGTCGCGGCCGACCCCGATTCCGCATCGGCCCGACGGTTCACCGAAATCGCCCGCCGCACCGCCGGCCGCCTGGCCCGCCAGTCCGTCAACACCGAAATCCGAATGCCGAAGATCAGGATTACGCAATGACCATCAAATCCGACCACTGGATCCGCCGCATGGCCGAGTCGCACGGCCTGATCGAACCCTACGAGGCCGGCCAGGTTCGCGAGGCCAACGGGCGCAAGCTGGTTTCCTACGGCACGTCCAGTTACGGCTACGACGTGCGCTGCGCCGATGAATTCAAGATCTTCACCAACATCAACTCGGCCATCATCGATCCCAAGGAATTCGACCAGAGCAGCTTCGTCGACTTCAAGGGCCCCTCGTGCATCATCCCGCCCAACTCGTTTGCGCTGGCCCGCACCGTCGAATACTTCCGCATCCCGCGCAACGTGCTGACCATCTGCCTGGGCAAGTCGACCTACGCCCGCTGCGGCATCATCGTCAACGTCACGCCGCTGGAACCGGAATGGGAAGGCCACGTGACGCTGGAATTCTCCAATACCACGCCGCTGCCGGCGCGCATACATGCCAACGAAGGCGTGGCGCAGATGCTGTTCTTCGAATCGGATGAAACCTGCGCGACCAGCTACGCCGACCGCGCCGGCAAGTACCAGGGCCAGCGCGGCGTGACCCTGCCCAAGACCTGATCCTCCCCTGCCCTTGCCCGGAGCCGTCGATGTCGCAGCAGATCCACAGCATGTTCTCGCGCATCGCGCGGCGCTACGACCGGGCCAATCGCTGGATGTCGTTCGGCACCGATCAGTCGGTGCGGCGCCGGGCGGTCCGGCTTTCGCGCGTGCAGCCGGGCGACGCGGTGCTCGACTGTGCCGCCGGCACCGGCGACCTGACCCTGCTGTTCCACAAGGCCGTGCGCGGCCGCGGCCGGTTCGTCGGCAGCGATTTCAATGCCGACATGCTGGCGCTGGCCGCGACCAAGTCGGCGGAGGCCGGGGCCGCGATCGAATGGCTGGAGCAGGACGCCCAGGCGCTGGATTTTCCGGACCAGTCCTTCGATGTGGTGTCCATTGCCTACGGCATCCGCAATGTCGATGAGCCGGAGCGGGCGCTGGCCGAAATGTACCGCGTGCTCAAGCCCGGCGGCCGCCTGGTGGTGCTGGAGTTCGGCCAGCCCTCCGTACTGCTCCGGCCCGGCTACCTGCTGTTCAACCGCTTCGTGATTCCCCTGATCGGCGGCCTGGCCGGTGGCGACCGCGATGCCTACCGCTACCTGCAGCGCACTTCCGACCAGTTCCCGTACGGCGATGAATTCGTCGCCATGCTCAGGCGCACCGGCGACTGGTTCAACATCGACGTGCACCGCGCCATGTTCGGCGTCAACTACATCTACATCGCCACCCGCTGACCGTCAGTCTCCCAGTCATGGCGCGGGCTGGCTCCCTCTCCCGCTTGCGGAGCGTCGGGGGGGCACCTGGTGCTCGCGCGGCAATGCGCTGTCATGCCCCGAGGCTTGCCCATTCGCTTGCAAGCAAGCTCCTACACAATCAAGGCGGCTGGCCTGGATGGAAAAATGGCTTCCGTAGGAGCCTGCTTGCAGGCGAATGTCTCCAAACGGCCAGGGCCCGAGCTGGCTCCCTCGACCCCGTGCGGGGTAGCGCCCGGGGCGGCAAAAGCCGTCTCACGGCAGCGGACAATTGTGCCCGCGCAAATTCTCGTCGTCCCAGCGGGCTAGACTGAACCCGATGCCCCAAGGACGAGCGATTCCATGCGCAACGCCCTGATCCATTCGCTCCACGACCCGCAGCGCTACCCGCACCCGGTCGCGCGGGTCGAACTGATCGAAACCCACATTTCCTGGGTGCTGCTGGCCGGTGATTTCGTCTACAAGATCAAGAAACCGCTGGATCTCGGCTTTCTCGACTTTTCGACGCTGGAACGGCGCCGGTTCTTCTGCGACGAGGAGCTCCGGCTCAACCGTCGTACCGCGCCCGAACTGTACCTGGACGTCGTGCCGATCACCGGCACGCCCGAGGATCCTCGGATTGGCGGCGAAGACGAGCGTGGCGAAGACAAACCGTTCGAATATGCCGTGCGCATGCACCGCTTCGACCCTGAAGCCACGTTCGACCGGCTGCTGTCAGACGGGCAACTGCAACCCGAGGAGGTCAGCGATCTGGGGCTAAGGCTGGCCGAACTGCACGCCCGCGCCGGGATTGCTCCGCCCGACAGCCGCCACGGCCACCACCAGGCCGTGGCCGGGCCGATGTTCGACAACTTCCGCACTCTGCGCGGCCAGATCGCGGATGACCGTCTCGATCCACTGGAGCGCTGGACCCGAGAGCGTCTGCACAAGCTCAATCCGCTGATCGCGCAACGTCTGGAAAATGGCTTCGTGCGCGAATGCCACGGTGATGCCCATCTGGGCAACGTCGCCCGGATCGAAGGCCGCGCGGTGCTGTTCGACTGCATCGAGTTCAGCGCGGAACTGCGCTGGACCGACGTGATCTGTGACCTGGCCTTTACCTTCATGGACCTGCGCCACCGCGGCGCCGATGCGCTGGCCTGGCGCCTGCTGGATGAATACCTGGCCGAAACCGGCGACTTTCAAGGCCTGCGGCTGCTGCCGCTCTACAGCGTCTACCGCGCGCTGGTGCGCGCCAAGGTCAACGCCTTCCGACTGAACGACCCGGACGCCGACCCCGACCGCATCCGACAGGAGATCGACAGCCACCTGCGCCTGGCCGACGAGATCAGCCGCGAACTCCGCCCCGGCCTGTTCCTGACCATGGGGGTTTCCGGCAGCGGCAAGTCGTGGCTGGCCGAGCGGCTGGTCGAGCACTGCGGCCTGATCCGGATCCGCTCCGACATCGAGCGCAAGCGCCTGCATGGCCTGGCGCGCAATGCTGACAGCCAGTCCGAAACCGGTGCCGGACTATACACGCCCGAAGCCACCGAACGCACCTACCGGCACCTGGCCGACACCGCGCTAGAACTGATCCGGGCCGGCTTCCCGGTGCTGGTCGACGCCACGTTCCTCAAGCGAAACCAGCGCGAACCTTTCATCGAGCTCGCCCGCTCACTCCTGGTCCCGTTCGGCCTGATCGAATGTCGCGCCGACGAATCCACCCTGCGCCAGCGCATCAATGATCGCGCCCGCGCCGGTAACGATCCGTCGGAAGCGGATCTTGAAGTACTGGGAAAACAGCTCGACTATGTCGAGCCGCCGGATGAAATCGGGCGCGATGGCCGGCTGCAACTGTCTACCAGCGAGGAGAAAGCAGTCGAGCGGGCGGCTGAATGGTTGTCCGGCAGATTGATTCAGCTCAAGAGTCATACCCTGCGCCTTCCGTAGACTGCCCACATGAAACTCACCACTTCCGGAAGCTGAAGCAATGTGTCTTGCAGTCCCCGCAAGGGTCGAAACCCTGCACGAATTCGACATGGCCACGGTCGAGGTCGGCGGCGTGCGCAGCCGCATTTCGCTGGCGCTGGTCGACGGCGTGGAAGTCGGCGACTACGTCATCGTGCATGTCGGCCACGCCATCACCCGGCTGGATGTGGAAGAAGCCGAAAAATCGCTGGCGCTGTTCCGCGAACTGGCCGAACAACTGGAAACCGCACAGAATGCGCTACATCCAGGGATTTCGTGACGGCCAGGCGGCGCGTGCACTGGCCGGGCGCATTGCCGGGGAGGTCGATCCTGCACGCACTTATCACCTGATGGAATTCTGCGGCGGCCATACCCACGCGGTATTCCGCCACGGCATCCCCGACCTGCTGCCGGACAATATCGAGCTGGTCCACGGCCCGGGCTGCCCGGTCTGCGTACTGCCGGTGGCGAGACTGGACCTGGCGATAGCGCTTGCCGGCCGGGAGGATGTGATCCTGGCCAGCTACGGCGACATGCTGCGCGTACCGGCCTCCAGGCGCGACAGCCTGCTCAACGCCCGCTCGCGCGGCCGCGATGTGCGCGTGGTGCAGTCCGCCGTCGATGCGCTGCAACTGGCCCGCGAAAACCCGGAGCGCGAAGTCGTACTGTTCGCGATCGGCTTCGAGACCACCACGCCCCCGACCGCGCTGGCGATCCGCGAGGCCGCAAAGCTGGGGATCAAGAACTTCAGCGTCTATTGCAACCACGTGCTCACCCCGTCGGCTATCCAGGCCATCCTGGACTCGCCCGAAGTGCGCGAGCTGGGCCAGGTCCGGGTCGACGGCTTCCTCGGGCCGTCGCATGTCAGCACCATCATCGGCTCGGCGCCCTACGAGTTCTTTGCCGAGGAATACCAGCGCCCGGTGGTCATCGCCGGCTTCGAGCCGCTGGACGTACTGGCCTCGATCCGGATGCTGATCGCCCAGCTCAACGAAGGCCGCGCCGAGGTCGAGAACCAGTTCACGCGAGGCGTCACGCGTGCAGGCAACGAAAAGGCCAAGGCGCTGGTGGCCGATGTGTTCGAACTCAAGCCGGAATTCGGCTGGCGCGGGCTGGGCACGGTGCCCTACAGCGGCCTGAGGATCAAGCGCGAATACGCCCACCTGGATGCCGAAAAGCGCTTCGACCTGCAGGAAAAACCGGTCCGCGAGAACAAGGCCTGCCAGTGCCCGGCGGTCATCCGCGGGGTCAGGAAACCCACCGACTGCGAAATCTTCGGCACCGTATGCACCCCGAGAAACCCGATCGGCTCGTGCATGGTCTCCGACGAAGGCGCCTGCGCCGCCTACTACCGGTACCGGCGATATGCAAAAGCGATTTGAACCGCAGATGAACGCAGATAAACGCAGATTGAAAGTCAAAACATGTGAAAAGCTGGACACGAAGAGCGCGAAGAAGGACACGAAGAAAAGCAAATCAACAGGCGAAGACAGCTCTGTACGGTGGATAAGCAAAGCGCATTCACCATTCAAAACCTCGAGCGGTGGATACGCTTCGCTTGTCCACCCTGCGTGAAGCTGGCCGTTTCTCATTCGAATTCCTTCGTGTCCTTCGTGCCTTCTTCGTGTTCTTCGTGCAATGCTTTTGAATTCAATCAGTGTTCATCTGCGTTCATCTGCGGTAAAACAAAACGACTATGCGCATCCTGATCCTCTGCCATGCATTCAACAGCCTCAGCCAGCGGGTATTTGCCGAGCTGGCGGCGGCCGGGCATGAGGTTTCGGTGGAGCTGGACATCAGTGATGCCGTGACGCGCGAGGCCGTGGAACTGTTCCAGCCCGACGCGGTGGTCGCGCCGTTCCTCAAGCGCAAGATCCCCGACGATGTCTGGCAAGCCGTGCCATGCCTGATCGTCCACCCCGGCCCGCCCGGCGACCAGGGGCCCAACGCGCTGGACTGGGCCGTGCTGGGCGCGCGCGATGAATGGGGCGTGAGCATCATCCGCGCCACCGGAGAACTGGACGGCGGTCCGGTGCTGGCCTCGCGAATGTTCCCCATGCGCCGCGCGCGCAAATCCAGCCTGTACCGTTTCGAAGTCACCGAGGCGGCGGTGGATGGCCTGATCGAAGCGCTGCAACGTCTTGATCACACTCCCGCGCCCACCGAAGCCCTGGTCTGGCGCGGCGTCGTGCCCAAAGCGCTGCGCCGCATCGACTGGCACAACGACGACACCGAAACTGCTTTGCGCAAGATCAACAGCGCCGACGGCCAACCCGGTGCGAGCGCCGAGCTGGCCGGTCTGGAAGTCCGGCTATTCGACGCCCGACCCGCTCCGAACGCCTCCGGCGAGCCCGGCACGCTGCTGGCGCGTTCGGGCGGTGCCGTGCTGGTCGGCACGCGCGACGCCGCGCTCTGGATCGGAAAACTGAAGACGGAAGGCGACAAGTCCTTCAAGCGGCGCGCCGTGGATGTGCTGGGCGAGCGGACCAAAGGTCTGCCCGAACAGCCGCTGCAGCCATTCGACCTACCCGGCAGCGGCCCCAACTCCGGAACCATCCACTACCGCGAACACGGCCCCGTGGGCGTGCTGGAATTCGATTTCTACAACGGCGCCATGTCGACTTCGGACTGCCGGGACCTGCTTGCCGTCTGGCAACAGGTCCGCCAGCGCGAGGCGCGCGTCATCGTGCTGGCCGGTGGCGCCGATTTCTGGTCCAACGGCATGGATCTGAACACCATCGAGGCCGCCGAAAGCCCGGCGGACGAATCCTGGGCCAACATCAATGCCATCGACGACCTGGCCCGGGCCATCATCGAAACCACCGACAAGCTCACCATCTCGGCCATGGCCGGCAACGCCGCGGCCGGCGGCGTATTCCTGGCGCTGGCCGCCGACCGGGTCTGGGTGCGCGACGGCATCGTCCTCAACCCGCACTACAAGAACATGGGCAACCTGTACGGCTCGGAATACTGGACCTACCTGCTGCCGAAGCGCGTCGGCGAGGCCGGCATCGAGTCCGTCATGGGCCACCGGCTGCCGATGCTCGGCGCGCAGGCCGAGTCACTGGGGCTGGTCGACGCCCTGGGCCCGAAAGACCGCGAGCAGTTTCACACTTGGGCGCTGGAGCAAGCCGGCCACCTTGCAACCCGCGGCTGGCAAGATGCAATAAAAACAAAGCAAACCATACGCTTGAAAGATGAATCTGAGAAATCACTCCAAGCCTGGCGCAGCGCCGAGCTGGAGCGGATGAAGATGAATTTCTACGGCTTCGACCCCTCCTACCACGTCGCCCGCTACCGCCTCGTCCAGCGCACCCCGCACGCCTGGACCCCGCTATACCTGGCCCGCCATCGACGTATCGGGGCAGAAACCCGGAACAGCATTGAAACCGCAGATGAACGCAGATGAACGCAGATTTAAACCTGGAACAGGACCATTCGAAAAGCAGGACCGGCGGAATGAAAATGCGAAAACATGAGGAGTCCTGGGCATTCCAAATGCGCGAGCCCAATGCAAGCACGGGCTTCCTGTATGACTCTCAGCGCAGGAGTTGCAACTGCAACAGCAATTTTTTCTTCAGTCTCTTGGTGTTCTTCGTCGTTATTACTTTTCAATCTGCGTTCATCTGCGTTCATCTGCGGTTCCCATCGCCTTTCTCATGTCAGATCTGAACGCCCGCCGCATCACGATTGCCGGCCGGGTGCAGGGCGTGGGCTTTCGGCCGTTCGTGTATCGGCTGGGG
>SR_TP_S13solDRAFT_1000337_pt1 | contig 20693 bp, 20 predicted proteins | sample SodReaTP_S13sol_FD_11159 | JGI IMG/M metagenome (IMG submission 11159)
GTTTCCGCCGCCACTTCCCCTACGGCGAAGCCAATCCCGCCCGGGGTGAGTGGCAGGCGGCACTGGACTACATCGCGGGCGACGATTCCATCCACGAGGTGATCCTGAGCGGCGGTGACCCCCTGTCCCTGTCCGACGAGCGCCTCTCGGGCCTTGCCGGCGCCCTGGGGGAGATCCCCCATGTACGGCGCCTGCGGGTGCACAGCCGCCAGCCGGTGATCCTGCCCGAGCGGGTGGACGAAGACCTGCTGGCCTGGCTGCGTCCCGGGCGTTTCCAGACCGTCCTGGTGATCCATGCCAATCACGCCAGGGAGATCCACTGGCCCGTGCGCGAGGCCCTGGCCCGGCTCGCTCGGGCCGGGGTGAGCCTGCTGAATCAGTCCGTGCTGCTGCGCGGTGTGAACGACGACGTGGACACCCTGGCAGACTTGAGCGAAACCCTGTCTGCCACCGGCGTGATGCCCTACTACCTGCACCAGCTGGACCCGGTGCGCGGCGCATCCCATTTCCAGGTGGATGACGATCGGGCGCTGCGCCTGCACCACGGGCTCAGGGCGCGTCTGCCCGGCTACCTGGTGCCCCGGCTGGTGCGGGAGATACCGGGACAGGACGCGAAGTCGCCCCTGTCGGGATGATTCCTCGTTCATCTGAAAATTCATGAAAAAATTCGGGCAGCTGCTATAGAATATTGAACCAGTTCACAGAATTCCTGATCTACGGTGTAGGTCAAGCAACGGAATCACCGAATGCTGTTCAGACTGCCCGGCCTCAAGGCCACCACCACACCGGATGGAATCCCGACCCAGCCGAGCAAACTGCGACGCTGGCTTGAGGCCCTGCCCATGGTGAACATGGGCGAGGCCACGCGGCAGTTCTATGAAGGCCTGCGCAGCCTGAACAAGGCCGAAATGTCTCCCGTGGACCGCCTGGAACTGATGGAGACCCTGCGTCCCACGGCCAAGGTGATCCTGGCCCACCTCAGTCGCCACTTTCACAACCGCACCCTGCCCCTGCCGGAGAAAAGCCGGCGCATCGCCGACCTCAACCGGGTCCTGCTGGTGGAACTGGGGCGGGGCTACCGGCTGGCGATCGTCGACCTGGTCCAGGGCGGACACAAGCGCCAGATCCAGAAATGGCTCGGCCTGGCCTGCTACCGGGCGCTGCGCTACACCGGCGACGGCGTGATCCATGCCTGGCGTCTGTACACCCCCCTCGGCCAGGGAATCTGGCATGACATCCACGAGCTCTACGCCATCGCCGAAAAGCACGGTGCGCATGATACGCCAGTGCCCGATGACGAGTTGCACCAGCGAGACCGCGGCACAGTGAGCGACGCCTACATCCGCCTGTGCGTGCTGGGTCTGAGCCGCCCGCCCGCCCTGCGCCAGGGCGAGGTGGACAAGCTCAACGACTACCTGCAGGCCGCCGTGCATTCGGCGATCATCGTCTCGACCCCGATGCCCGATAGCGCCAACGGCGTCACCCTCACGGATCTCAACGGAGACCGGGGGCCGGTGCACGTGAACATCGCCGAGCTGCCGGAAGGCCCCCAGGTGCGCCTGTTCAACCTGACCCCGCTGATCCACGAGATCCGCGAGCACCTGCAGCACGGCGGCAAGCCCCGGGCCACGGACATGAGCACCGATCTCATGCGCCGCCTCCTGGATATCTGGACCCGCAGCAGCAAGCGTCGCTTCAGCCGTGCCCAGCGGGACGACGACATGAACGTCACCATGGGCCTGACCAACATCCACATCGCCATCAGCGAGGAACAGGAGCAGGTCTACGGGCCCAAGGACAAGCCCGCGCAGTTCGGCGATCTGAGCCTGCAGCCCATCTCCGACGTGCACCGGGCGGACCGCGAAGGCCAGTTCCTGGCCAAACACGACGCCCTGGGCGGCGCCGATGCCTGGGACATGGTGGGCCGCGGCAATGTGGTCACCGAGTCTTACCTCACCGAGAAACACACACCCGCACCCATCCGGGCCATCGGCCTGGGCCATGCCGAGGCCGAGACCTGGCAGGTGCTCAACGCCAGTGCCGGCGGCTTCTGTCTGCGCTGGCCGGGGCAGCAACCCACCCGCGCCCAGGTGGGCGAACTCATCGGCCTGCGGGAAAAGGAAGGCAGCCACAACCAGTGGCGCGTCGGCGTGATCCGCTGGATGCTCAACAAGGGGGAACAGGGCCTGGAGATCGGCGTACAGGTGCTCGCGCCCAAGACACTGCTTGTCACCCTGGAGCACGCCCACATGGGTCAGCCCAGCGGCGACCCGGTGGAGGCCCTGCTGCTGCCGGCCATCAAGACCATCCAGCAGCCGCCCAGCCTGCTGGCCCCCACGCGCCGCTTCCGCCTCGGCGACCAGGTCATCGTCAACCTGGCGGGTCGTGCCCTGCGCGTGAAGCTCTCAAGCCAGGGCGAGCACACCAGCCTGTTCACCCAGTTCCGCTACACGAGCCTCGGCAACGTCGAGCAAGCCTCCCCCGAAGCCTCCCCGGGCGGCGACACCTTCGACAAGGTCTGGACCCTGATCTAGTCCGCACTGCTGGTCCCCTGCGGGCGCAGGTCCTGCATGTTGCCACCTGCCCTGGATGCTGGCACAGCATGGCCGGTCTACGGCACAATGGCTCTCTGCGCGCCAAATGGATACACGGGAGCCCACGTCGCACATGGAAAACCTTCTCCGCCTGCTGATCATCGAGCGTGACCTGAACGACGCCGAGATGATGATCAGCACCATCAAGTCGGCCGGTTTCGCCGTCAGGCCCGAACGGGCTGAAGACCAGGACGATCTCCTGGAAAAACTCCAGAAACACGCCCCCGACGTGGTGCTCTGCACCCTGGACTCCGAACCGGAACTGGGTCTCGAACAGGTCATGTCCGGCATCCGCGACATGGGCAGGCATGTGCCGGTGATTGCGATTGCCAACGATGCCAATCAGGACGTGGTGGACTGCCTCGCCCTGGGCGCCCACGACATGGTACGCAAGGATCGCCCGGACCATCTCAAGCTGGTGGTGACCCGCGCCGCCGAGGCTCAGCGCCACTGGCGTCAGCTCAAGACCCAGGAATCCTCCCTGCGCGAGGCCGAGCGACGCTGCAAGAACCTGCTGGACAGCTCCCGCGACGCCATCGCCTACGTGCATGACGGCATGCACATCTACGCCAACCAGTCCTACTTGGAGCTGTTCGCCTATACCGATCCCGACGACCTGGAAGGCATGCCCATCATGGACATGGTGGCCAAGGAGGACCAGGGCACCCTCAAGGAATTCCTGCGCAACTACGACCATGCCCCGGAGGGCAACGAGTCCGGCCAGTCGGTACAGATCAAGCTCAAGAACTCCGCCGGCGAGTCCTTCACCGCCCAGATGGAATTCACCCCTGCCAGCATCGACGGTGAACCCTGCACCCAGATCCTGATCCGCAGTCAGGCCAACACCAAGGAGCTGGAGCAGCAGATCAACTACCTGGCCCAGCGCGACCTGGTCACCGGGCTGTACAACCGCCAGTACTTCATGGAACGCCTGGAATCCGCCCTGGGCCAGGCCACCCAGGGCAAGGGCAATGCCGCCCTGGTAGAACTGCAGATCGACAAGTTCCAGGAGATCCGCGACCAGGTGGGGGTCGCCGGCAGTGACCTGGTGCTCGGGGACGTGGGCAAGATCCTGGAGAAACACTGCGGCCAGAACGACGTGGTGGCGCGCTTCGACGGCGAGGCCTTCGCCATCCTCACCAGCCACTGGGAAACGGCCGATGCCGAGGCCTTCCTCAAGGCCATGCTCAAGGACATCGCCGCCCTGATCTGCGAGGTGGACAGCCGCTCCATCACCTGTACCGCCTCGGCGGGCGTGACCCAGATCGATGAGAACGCCCCAAGCGCCAATGAATTGCTGTCCCGCGCCGCCAAGGCCTGCGAGGAGGCCCGCAAGGCCGGCGGCAACCAGGCGGTGAGCTACAAGCCCAAGGAAGGCGAGATGACCCAGCGACAGCTGGACGAGTCCTGGATCGCCCGCATCACCGAGGCCATCGGCAAGCATCGGGTGCGCCTGCTCTACCAGCCGGTGGTCAGCCTGCACGGGGAATCCGGCGAACGCTACGAGGTGCTGATGCGCCTGCTGGGCGAAGACGGCCAGGAGATCCCGGCATCCGAGTTCATGCCCAGTGCCGAACGCACCGACATGGCCAAGGTGCTGGATCGCTGGGTCATCAGCCACGCCCTGGACCAGCTGGTGGAACAACGCAAGAAGGGCAAGGAGACCACCTTCTTCATCAAGCTCACCGCCGGTTCCCTGCAGGAACCCGGCATGCTGCCGTGGATCGTGGAGCAGCTGAAGGAACGGCGCATCCCCGCCGAGTGCGTGGTGTTCGAGATGAAGGAGACCACGGTGGTCAATCATCTCAAGCCCGCCAAGGAATTCGTCAGGGGCCTCAAGGGCCTGCACTGCCGCTTCGCGCTGGACGATTTCGGCACCGGACTGAACCCCTTCCAGCTGCTGCAGCACGTGCCTGCCGACTACCTCAAGATCGACAGCAGCTTCATGGACAGGCTGAGCAGCAGCGAGGAGAACCAGGAAAGCATCCGCCAGCTCACCGACGGGGCGCACGGCCAGAACAAGCTGGTGATCGCCCAGCACGTAGAGGATGCCACGGGGCTGTCCATCCTGTGGGGCATCGGCGTGAACTACATCCAGGGCAACTTCCTGCAGGCACCCTCGGAGAAGCTCGAGTACGACTTCACCTCCATGAGCTGACGCCCCGGTGTCCGAATCCCTGGCAGCCAGCGACGAGACCCGGGCCCGGGACGCACTCACCCGGGCCGGACTCGCCCTGTACCGGGCGGGACTCAACCAGGAAGCGGAAGGCAATCTCAGCCTGCGCCTGGGCGAGGGTCTGCTCATCACCCCGTCCGGCCTTCCCTGGGAACGGCTCACGCCGCAGCGCCTGGTCCTACTGGATCGCGACAACCACGCCCGGGGCGGGCGCCCTTCCAGCGAATGGCCCCTGCACCGGGCGATCCTCGATGCGCGCCCCGAGGTCCATGCCGTGGTGCACACCCATTCCATGTTTGCCACCACCCTCGCCTGCCTGCGCCGGGACCTGCCGCCCTTCCACTACATGATCGCCCAGGCCGGCGGCCCGGACATCCGCTGCAGCCGCTACGCCACCTTCGGCAGCCAAGACCTGGCCGAGGCCGCCGTAGATGCACTGCAGGACCGCAAGGCGTGCCTGCTGGCCAGCCACGGCATGGTCACGGTGGGGAAAACCCTGGAGGAGGCGGTGAGCCTCGCACTCACCGTAGAGAAGCTCTGCGAACAGTACTGGCGCGCCTGCCAGCTGGGGGAACCGGTGCTGCTGAGCGATGCGGAGATGGACGAGGTGATGGCGCAATTCTCCGACTACGGCCCACAGTACGATGAAAAAGACCTAACGTAGATCGGGCTTCAGCCAGAAGCAGGTGCCAGTTCATGCACCTGATGTCGGGCTGAAGCCCGACCTGCGCACGTCAGCTCTTGCCTCTTGTATCTTGTCTCTGCGCCCTATATGAAATTGAACAGCGACAGGCGCTGCACCTGCACATAGCTCTGCTGGGCCGCCTGCAAGGCGGTCTGCTGCAGGTTGAAGCGGCTGATGGCCTCGGCGTAGTCCAGGTCCTCGATCTCCGACAGGGTGGTGCGCAGCTGCAGCAACACGTCCTCGTTGATATTGCGCTGATTCTCCACGGTCTTGAGCCGCGAACCGACACTGGCCCGGGTATCGAGGATATTTCCCAGCGCCTGGTCCAGGTTCACCAATGCACGGTTAACGGCGTTGTTCAGCCGGGCCCGGCTGGGGGTGTCGGTGACCGGAGCCTCCAGGGCCTCGGCCAACTGGCGGTAGGTGGCAAACAGATCCTGGTTTTCCGAGGGCGAGAGCGTGAACGAATCGCCATCGGCCGGAGTCCCCTGGATACGGGTCTCGATGCCGGCAAAGCGAATGGCCTCGCCCTCCACAAAGGGCGTGCTCACCGGGGGCAGCCCGCCGCCAGAAACCTCGTAGAACAGCTCTCCCCCGACTTCCGAAAAACTGATGGTGTATGTGTCCGCTTGCCATGCATTGAAATCAATGACACTGCCCGCATCGATCACACCACCACCGGTATTGCCCGGATCGTCCCTCACCACGAAGGTGCCGTTGCCCGTCGGGATATCCATGAACACGGCCTGGCCAGAATCACCAATGGCCAGTTGGCGCACGGGGCTGATCTGCAATCGGCGCTGCCCGTCGTCACCGTTGTAGAACACCTCGCCGCCCGCGCCCGGAGAAAATGGCTGAGTCAGAGAGGTCAATCCCGCGTAGATGTACTCGCCGTTGGCATCCCGGGTGTTGGACAGCTGCACAAGCTCGTCCAGGATCTGGCGAATCTCCCCGGCGATGTAGCGGCGGGTCTCGTTGGTCTGGGAACCGTTGTTGCCCTGCACGGCCAGTTCCCGCACCCGCTGCAGGCCCTCGCCCACGGAGGTCAGGATGGTCTCACTGAGCCTCAAGCGCTGCTCGACGATATTGCCATTGCGCTGGTACTGCTCGGTCTTCTCCACGGAACTGCGGAACTGCAAGGCCTGCACCGCGCCACTGGGATCATCAGAGGGCGAGAGGATTCGCTTCCCGGTACCCAGCTGCAGCTGGGTCCGGGCCAGGCCCTGCTGGTTGTCCTGGATGGCTCCGATGCCATTACGGAAGATCTGGGTCGTCGATACGCGCATGGCTAACGCCTCACGGCATTGATCAGGGTGTCGAACAGGGAGTTGGTCACCGAGATGACCTGTGCGGCCGCCTGGTAGGCCTGCTGATAGCGCAGCAGGTTGGCCGCCTCCTCGTCCAGGTTCACCCCGGAGATGGACTCCCGCTGGGCCCTGGCCTCGTCCAGCAGCTTGACCTGGGCGCGGGCGGCAATCTCGGCCTGTCGGGTGCGGGTGCCCACCTCCGCCACCAGGGTGTTGTAGGTGCCTTCGAGGGTGGCGGTACCGCCGACCATCATGCGTTGGTCCTGAAGCCCGGCCAGTGCCAGGGCGTTGCGGTTGTCGCCTACCCCGCCGATGTTCGGACCCACCTGGAATGCGTCACCGTCATCGGGCACCCCTTCGATGGTGAGCTCCCAGCCGTTGTGGTTGATGACGGTCACACCGGACGGGTCCAGGGGATAGGTGTCCCCGCCGATCTCGAACTGGGAGGCACCGGCATTGTAGGTCACCGTGACCGGCGTGAGATCCAGGGCGTCACGATCCACGGCAATCACCGAGCGCACGATCGCAGGCCCCGTGTTGTCCCCGTCCGGGCTGGCACGCACGGGCGAGGCCGCGGCGACCATGCGCGGGTCGCTGATCACGGTATCGATCTGGTTGGCACCACCTCGGGTGGGCCGAATGAGGAAGGTGTCACCGGTGGCAGCACCCGCGATGCCCGAGGTGTCGATACTGAGCCCCTCGATCAGCAGCGTGCCACCGGGTGCGACCGCACCCAGCAGCTGACCACCCGGCTCCCGGCGCAGCTGCCAGTCCGCGCCGTCGAAACGCAGGCGATAGTCGCTCAGTGTGAGCGCCGAGTAGTCCTGGATCTCCACCTGGAGATCACCGGTGGCGGCATTGCTCGCGCCGGCGATGGCCTCTGGCGCGGGGACACGGAAGAAGGCCTCGCCGAGCTGACCGTTGAGATCCTGCCCCAGGACATGTTGATCATTGAAAGCCTGGGCCAGGCCGATGGCGGTGCGTCCCAGGGAGTTCTGCGCCACGTCCAGGACCGAGGTGCGCAGGTCCAGCAGTGCACCGAGCCGGCCACCGGTCATGTAGGAGGTGATGTCCACCGTGGCGCCGGGGCTCACATAGCCGACCTGCATCTGGGCCGGGTCCGGACCCAGGCCATCGGCGACCAGCACCGTGGGCCGGTTGCCCAGCACCAGGTTCTGGCCATTGCCGATGAAGACATTGAGGGCGCCGTCGTCCTGCTCGATGGTGTTCACGGACACCAGCTCGGAGAGTTGCAGCACCAGCCGGTCACGCTGGTCCAGGAGGTCGTTGGGCGGCGCCCCGCCACCCCGGCCCAGGGCGGAGACGATGTCCTCGTTCAGATCGGCAATGGCTTCAGCCAGGCTGTTGATCTCCGCCACCGTGGTCTGGATCTGGCCATTGACCAGATTGCGCTGCTCCTCCAGGCGCTGATTGAGGAAGCTGAAGCGATCCACCAGGGATTCCGCCTCGGAGATCAGCACCTGCCGGGCAGCATTGGAGGTCGGGTCGTTGGCCACGTCCTGCACGGCGGCAAAGAACTGCTGAAGACCCGGTGCCAGACCCGAGTCGGGATCTGCCAACAGATTGTCCACCCGGCGGGCAAAATCGTAATAGAGGGCATACTGCTCGCTCGCGGAGGTGCTGTTGCGCAGCTGGGTCTCCACGAACTGGTCGAAGATTCGATTCACTCCCGACACCTGTACGCCGCTGCCAAAGTAGCCATTGCCGGCGAACTGCGGGATCTGGGTGCTGAGATCGATGCGCTGGCGGCTGTAACCCTCGGTGGCGGAGTTGGCGATGTTGTTGCCGGTGACACCGAGCGCCCGCTGGAAGGCCAGCAGGCCGGACACGCCGATACCCAGGACGCCGCTACTCATGACGGCACCCCGGAACATAGGCAAAATTGCTGGTGATGTGACGCATGCGCTTGGTCCTCATGTCAGCTTATCGGCGCCTGATCCGAATTCTTTAGGGCGACTACGGCCTGCAGGCTGCCGCGTCCCAGGATGTCCAGGATCTTGTCCGCGTAGGCGGGATCGGTGGCGTAGCCGGCCGCCTGCAGGCCCCGCAGGTAGCCTTCCGCCTCGGGCACCCGCGCCAGGGCCTCCCGGTAGCGGGGATTGCCGGTGATGAACGCCACGTAGTCATCGAAGCTCTGTCCGGGATGCTCATAGGCGCGGAAGGCGGCGCGCTGACGCTCAGGCACCCCGCCCACGTACTCCAGGGTCTGTACGTGGGCCCGGGGGCCGTCCCAGCGATTGTCCGCCTTGATGCCGAACAGGTTGAAGCTGTTGCTGCCATCGGCATTGGGGATCATGTGGCGGCCCCACCCCGTCTCCAGGGCCGACTGGGCCAGCAGCACCTCGGGGGCCACGCCCAGGGCCTGTCCGGCCCGCTCGGCATGGGGCCAGAGATCCCGGATGAAGGCCTCGGGGGACTCGGGACGCCAGTCGCGGGGCAGGCCCGAGGCATCATCGGCGGCAGCGGGCGCCGCAGCCGATGCCGGCGCCTCGACCCTGGACTGCGGCCAGGGATTCTCCGGACGCTGGTAGACCGGCAGGCGGTGGACCGGCATGGGCAGTTCCCCATCACCGCTGCTCGCCAACGGTGCTTCCGGGTTCAACTGGCGCAGCAGGGATTCGCGCAGGCCGATGCCCTCGCCCCGGGACATCTCCAGGGCGATCTGCTGGTCGAACATCCCCTGGTAGAACTTCACCTGGTCACCGTCCATGCCGCTGTCCACGGGCATGGCATCACGCATGCTTTTCAGCATCATCTGGATGAACAGCGCCTCGAACTGCCGCGCGGCCGCCTCCGCCGCCTCCGGGCTCTCCTCCCGCGCCAGGCGGCGCAGGTCGGAGAACCCCTGGAAGTCGGTGTAGGTGTAGGCCTTGGAGAGGTCGGTGTTCATCCGTTACGGCGATTCAAGATTCAAGATTCAAGATTCAAGATTCAAAGTAAAACCTAGATGACGATCAGCTGGGCACGCAGGGCGCCGGCCTGGCGCAGGGCCTCGAGGATCGCCACCAGGTCACCGGGGGCGGCGCCCACCTGGTTCACGGCGCGCACGATCTCGTCCAGGGTCACGCCGGGGCCGAACAGGAACATGGGATTGACCTGCTCGGTGACCTCGATGTCAGTGCGCGGCGTGACCACCGTCTCGCCGGCCGCGAGCGGGGCCGGCTGGGAAACATCGAAGGACTCGGTGATGGTCACGGTGAGGCTGCCGTGGGTCACGGCGGCGGGCATCACCTGCACGTTGCTGCCGATCACCACGGTGCCGGTGCGGGAGTTGACGATCACCTTGGCGGCCGGCGCGCCGGGACGCACGGTGAGGTTCTCGAGCATGGAGACGAAGGCCACCCGCTGGCCCGGGTCGATGGGCGCGCTCACCCGCACCGAGGAACCGTCGACGGCCCGTGCGGTGCCCGGGCCCATGGTGTCGTTGATCACGTCGGAGAGGCGGTTGGCGGTGGTGAAATCGGGCTGGTGCAGGTTCAGCATCACGCTGTCGCCCTGGGCGAAGGCGGTGGGCACCTCGCGCTCCACGGACGCGCCGTTGGGGATGCGGCCCACGCTGGGCACGTTCACGCTGATGCGCGAACCGTCGCGCCCCTCGGCGCCGAAGCCGCCCACCACCAGGTTGCCCTGGGCGATGGCATAGGTCTGTCCGTCGGCCCCCTTGAGCGGGGTCATGAGCAGGCTGCCGCCGCGCAGGCTGGAGGCATTGCCGATGGAGGACACGGTCACGTCGATCATCTGGCCCGGCTTGGCGAAGGGCGGCAGGTCGGCATGGATCATCACCGCCGCGACGTTGCGCAGCTGCGGGTTCACGTTGGGCGGCACGGTGACGCCCAGCTGACCCAGCATGTTCTTCAGGGACTGCACGGTGAACGGCGCCTGGGTGGTCTGGTCACCGCTGCCGTCCAGGCCCACCATCAGGCCATAGCCCACCAGCTGGTTGCTGCGCACACCGGCCACCGAGGCCAGGTCCTTGACCCGCTCGTAGGCCTTGGCCGGCGCGGTGAACTGGGGCGCGATCACCAGGGCCAGGCACAGGGCCATCAGCCAGCCGGAACACAGTGCCTTTTCAAGTGACTTGATCATGCTTGCAGGCTCCTCAGAAGGGCCACACGGGACTGTTGAAGAAGCGGGTCAGCCAGCCGGGGGAATTGCTGTCGGCCAGGGTGCCGCTGCCGCCATAGGCCACCTGGGCATTGGCGATCTGGGTGGAGAGGATGGTGTTGTCGGCACGCACGTCCACGGGACGCACGATGCCGCGCAGGCGGATGAACTCCTGGCCCTGGTTGATGCGGATCCACTTCTCCCCCTGCACCACGAGGTTTCCGTTGGGCAGGACCTCGGCCACCATCACGGTGATGGAGCCATCCAGCTGATTGCTCTGGGCGCTGTCCCCCGCGCCGTCGAAGGAACGGGAGCCCTCGATGCTGGTGCTCAGTTCGGGGATCGTGCGATTGAGCACGGTGGGGGTCGGCATGTTGACGCTGGATTCCTTGCTGGTGCTGGTGTTCGCGGACTTGCGCGCCTGGGTGCGTTCGGCCAGCCGGACCGTGAGGATGTCGCCCACGCGGCGGGCCTTGTAGTCCTCGAACAGGCCGGTGCCGTAGCTGGCCTGGAAGATGGCGCCGTTGTTGTATTCCGCCGGCACGGGCATGGGCGGATTCACCGCGGAAAATTCCGGACTGTCGCCGGGCTTCACGCCGTTGACGCTGGCGCAGCCGCCCAGCACCAGGCCGGCCAGCAGCACCAGGGAGACGGAACGCATCGACTTGAGGCTCTGGCTGTTCATGGCGTGTTATCGACCCAGGTTGTTGTTGACGTACTGGAGCATCTGGTCAGCGGTGGAGATGGCCTTGGAATTCATCTCGTAGGCCCGCTGGGTCTCGATCATGTTCACCAGCTCCTCCACGGTGTTCACGTTGGAACTTTCCAGGAATCCCTGCAGCAGGCGGCCACGACCATCCAGGCCCGGGTTGCCCGCCTGGGGCGCGCCACTCGCCGCGGTCTCGATGAACAGGTTCTGACCGATGGGCTGCAGGCCCGCCGGGTTGATGAAGTCCGCCAGCTGCAGGTTGCCCACCACGATGGGCGCCACGTTGCCGGCCACCGTGGCGCTGACGGTGCCGTCCTCGGCCACGGTCACGCTCAGGGCACCCTCGGGGATGACGATGCCCGGATCCACCTCGTAGCCGCCGGAGGTGACCAGCTGGCCATCGCTGTTCAGCTGGAAGCTGCCATCACGGGTGTAGGCGATGTTGCCGTCGGGCATCAGGATCTGGAAAAAGCCGCGCCCCTCGATGGCCATGTCCAGGGCGTTCTCGGTCTGCGTGACGTTGCCCTGGGTGAACATCTTCTCCGTGGCCACGGTGCGCACACCGGTGCCGAGCATCAGGCCGGAAGGCAGTTCCGTGTCCTGGGCGGCCTGGGCACCCGCCTGGCGTACCGTCTGGTAGATCAGGTCCTGAAACACCGCGCGACCCTTCTTGAAGCCGGTGGTGTTGACGTTGGCCAGGTTGTTGGAGATCACGGACATGCGCGTCTGCTGCGCGTCCAGTCCGGTCTTGGCGATCCACAGGGCCTTGTTCATGGCGTTACCTCAATGATGTTCTTCAAGTCAGACGCAACAGGGATGCGGAGGCCGCGTCGTTGTCCTCGGCGGTCTTCATCATCTTCACCTGCATCTCGAAGTGGCGTGCCAGGTCGATCATGTTGACCATGGCCTCCACGGTGTTCACGTTGCTGGATTCCAGCATGCCCCGCACCAGGGTCACGCCCGCATCGGGCGGCTGCTCCACGCCCAGCTGGTGGCGGATCAGGCCGTCCTCGCCACGCACCAGTTCATCGGGATTGGGGTTGACCAGCTTGATGCGGTCCACCTCCGCCAGCACGTTGGCACCCTGCCCCAGGGGCCGGATGCTGATGGTGCCGTCGCTGCCGATCTCGAAGGTCTCGAAGGGCGGCACAGCGATGGGACCGCCTTCACCCAGCACCGGCAGACCGGTGCCCGTGGTGAGCAGGCCCACCGAGTCCACGCGCAGGTCACCGGCGCGGGTATAGGCCTCGGTGCCATCCGGGGCCTGCACCGCGATCCAGCCGTTGCCCTGCACCGCCACGTCCAGGTCACGCCCCGTGGCCTGCAACGGACCGGGGCTCAGATCCACCTTCATGTCCTGGGTCAGGGCATAGGTGCGCGTGCCGTGACCGGGTCCCACCACCTGCTTGCTGGTGAACACGTCCAGGGACGCCTTGAACCCGGTGGTGTTGGCATTGGCCAGGTTCTGGGTGTTGCGTGCCTGGGTGAGCGCCGTTTCCTTGGCGCCTGACATGGCGACGTAGAGCATGCGGTCCATCAGCGGTTACCTCTGTCGGCCCTGGCGTTAGCGGATGTTGATGATGGTCTGGGTCACCGCGTCAGCGGTGGTGATCACCTGGGCATTGGCCTGGAAGTTGCGCTGTGCGGTGATCAGCTTCACCAGCTGCTCGGCGATGTCCACATTGGAGCTTTCCAGGCCACCGGCCTGGATCAGGCCGAAGTTGCCGGTATCCGCCTCACCCAGGATCACATCGCCGGCGGCAAAGGACTCACCCCAGGCGTTGTCGCCCAGCTGCTGCAGACCCTGTGGGTTGGCGAAGTTGGCCAGGGCCACGCGGCCCAGGGCCTGTGACTGCCCGTTGGTGAAGCGTGCGAACACCACACCGGTGGGATCGATGTCGATGCTGTTCAGACGGCCGGTGGTGAATCCGTTCTGACTCAGGCTGGTGACATTGAAGGCACCGCCATACTGGGTGGCATTGGCCAGATCAAAGTCGATATTGAGATCGTCCGCGCCATTGGTCAGGGCATAGGTGCCGAAATTCAGAGGCGTCGTGGTTGTGGCCGTATTGAGCGTGCCATCGCTGTTGAATTCCAGCGGCAGCGGTCCACCAGCCAGATTCCCATCAATGGCCAGATAACTGTCCCATTGCAGCGTGTCGGTATTGCGGAAATACAGCGATGCGGTGTGCGCCTGGCCCAGGGTGTCGTAGACGGTCAGCGAGGTCGAATAGTGGAAACTGCTGGGATCCGCCACATCAAAAGCGATCGCCGGATCGATGGGCTCTACGACGGAACTCAGATTCAGGCGCACGTTCACATCGGTGGTCGCACTGGGTGGCGCCTCGGACAGGGACAGTTGCAAATCAGCCAGGGAACCCGTGTTGAACTGGGTGCCTTCGGCATTCTGCGGCGTGTAGACCTGCAGGCGCTGGCCCTGGGTATTGACCACGTAGCCCTCGCGATTGACCTGGAATGCCCCGGCGCGGCTGTAGACCTGGGTGCCGCTGTCATTGAGCACGAAAAAGCCCTGGCCGTTCATGGCCAGGTCCAGGTTGTTGCCCGTGAACTCGATGTTGCCCTGGCTGAATTGCTGGGTCACGGCAGAGAGGCGCACGCCTGTGCCAATGGCCGTCTGGCTGATACCGCCATAGGACAGGGCAAACACATCGGCGAACTCGGCGCGGGACTGCTTGAAGCCCGTGGTGCCGGAGTTGGCGATGTTGTTACCCGTGACACGCAGATCCGCGGAGGCCGCGTTCAAACCACTCAATGCAGTACGAAATGGCATGGTCTGTCTCCTGTGAACTCGACGCCCGGCCTCAGCCGATCTGTCTCACCTTGTTGAAATTCACTTCACCCATCCCCTCCACCTGGAGAAGCAGGGCACCGTTGTTGTTGCCCAGGCTCACGCTCTCGACCCGAGCAGAGAGATGCATGTCCAGGGCCTCAGTGCCGCGCCCATCACTGGCCAGACCTGCAAATTCGTAGATACCCGGGGCCAGCAGCGTGCCGGTCTCGTCCCGGCCATCCCAGTGGAACTCGCGCAGCCCGGCCTCCTGGATACCCATGGGGATTCGCCGCACCAGCTGGCCGGCCTGGTTGTAGACACCGATGACCACCTCGGCCGAGGCCGGCACCTGCACCGCCCCCCGCATGCCCTCGGCCGGATCCATGATGATCATGTCGCCCGGGACGGTGACATGACGGTCCACCAGGGCCGCGGCCTGCAGGGCCTGGCCCGAGGCGATGCTCTGGCTGAAGCGGTTGAAGGATTTCTGCAGGTCCTCGATGCCGGAGACCGTACCGAACTGCGCCAGCTGGCCCAGGAACTCGCCGCTCTCCATGGGCTTGAAGGGATCCTGGTTCTCCAGCTGGGTGATCATGAGCCTGAGAAAATCACTCTGGCCCAGGCGATCATCACCCTTCGTGTTGGCGGTCTCGTGGGAGGTGAGTCCCAGCTTGTTCATGATGTCTGCACTGATGGCGCTGGCGCTGTTCATCTCAGGCCTCCTGTTACGACTGACCCAGCTGCAGGGTGCGCAGCAGGAGCTGTTTGGTGGTATTCATCACTTCCACGTTGTTCTGGTAGGAACGTGACGCGGAGATCATGTTGGCCATCTCCTCCACCACGCTGACGTTGGGCTTGAAGATGTAGCCCTGCTCGTTGGCAAGCGGGTGGTTGGGCGCATATTCGGCCACCGGCTCCGCCTGGCTCTCCAGCACATTGACCACCCGCACCGGCGTTGCGGAGCCGCTCTGGCCCGCCGCCTGCAGCACCGAGGCAAACACCGGATGCTTGGCCCGGTAGGCCCCCTCCGGGGTCTGGCTGGCCACCTGGGCGTTGGCCATGTTGCTGGCGATGGCGTTGAGGCGCACGGACTGGGCGCTGAGCGCCGAGCCGGAGACATCAAAGATCTTGAACAGGTTGCTCATGGGCTATCACTCCCCCTTGAGCGCGGTGCGCAGACCGCGGAATCGGCTGTTGAGGAAATCCAGGCTCGCCTGGTACTGCACGGCATTCTCCGAGAACGCCGCCTGCTCCAGCTGCGCGTCCACGGTGTTGCCATCCAGGGAGGGCTGGTTGGGTATGCGGTAGAGCGGCTCGCCGCCCACGCCACCGCCCTGCACGGACAGATGGCTCGCGTGGGTGCGCATCAGACCCACGCCCCCGCCCTGGGCCTGACTCAGGGCGGCACGGAAGTCGATGTCCCGCGCCTTGTAGTTGGGGGTATCGGCGTTGGCCAGGTTGGAGGCCAGGAGTTCCAGGCGCCGGGAGCGCAACTGCAGCGCATCGGCGTGGATACCCAGGGCCTTGTCGAAGGACAGTGACATGCCTGCTTCACCTCGTGAGTCTTGTCTGCACGAAAGCAATGCAACAGGCATGCCATGATTTAATCTGTATTTATTTCAATGAGTTATTGGATAGACAGCGGGATGTGACGACTTGATGGCGGCAACAATCCGCCACGGCAGCGGGGCTCAGGCCTGGAAGGACGGGATTTTGACGCCCGGATCCGGGCATCCCGGATCAGCGTTTGCGGTACACCACGCCGGGGTTGCAGCGCACCATCTCGAAGGCGTCGGAATAGTTGGCCATGGACTCGGAAGCCCCCAGGAACAGATAGCCGCCGGGGTTGAGGATCTGGGCGATGCGCTTGAGGATGTCGCGCTTGGATTCCGCCGAGAAATAGATCAGCACGTTGCGGCAGAACACCACGTCGAACTTGCCCAGCAGGGTATAGCTGTCGAGCAGATTGAACTCGCGAAAGCTCGCCCGGGCACGGATCTCCGGGCGCAGCTGCCAGCGGTTGTCCTGCTGCACGAAGAAGCGGTCGCGCCGCTCCTGGGACAGGCCGCGGCCCACGGACAGGCTGTCGTAGGTGGCCTCGCGGGCATCACGCACGATGGCCGTGGAGATGTCGGTACCCACGATCTGCACGTTCTTCAGCACCCCCGGACGGGCCTGCTGGAATTCGCTCACGATCATGCTGATGGAGTAGGCCTCCTGACCGCTGGAGCAGGCCGCCGACCAGATCTTCACCGGGTTGACGCCTTTCTTGCCCAGCTCCGGAAAGATGGTGTCCTTGAGGATGTCGAAGGGGAAGACGTCGCGAAACCAGTAGGTCTCGTTGGTGGTCATGGCCTCGATGACCCGCTCGCGCAACCCGGGCCGGGATCCGGTCTTGAGCAGGCGCAGCAGTTCGCTCACCGAACCCACGGAAAACTCACCCATCAGCCGGGACAGTCGGCTGGTCACCAGGTAATGCTTGTTGTCGCCGAGCACCAGGCCGCAGCTCTTTTCCAGGAACAGACGGAAGTCCTCGTAGTCCTGGGGCTGGATGGCAGTGGATGACAAGGGGTCGCTCTCCTGGTTTGTGCCGGTTGCGGGCACTGGCAGTATAACGGTCACGGGCCGGTCATGGGCACACTTGCCGGGGCGGCAAGATCTTGCCGCCCCGGCAATCGACGGGGGTACATCTCGGCCGCCACGGTGCCTCAGGAATCGGCGCTGCCCTTGATGTGTTCAAGCACGGCAGCGGCCAGTTCATCGGGATTGAACTTGGGCAAAAACCGGTTGGCGCCAGCGCGCTGCACCATGGCGGCATTGAAGGACCCGCTCAGTGAGGAATGCAGGATCACGTGCAACCCGGCCAGCTCCGGTACCTTGCGCAGTTCCGAGGTCAGGGTGTAGCCGTCCATCTCCGGCATCTCAATGTCGGAGAGCAGCAGGGCGATCTGGTCGTCGATGGAACCGGTCACCGCGGTCAGTTCCTTGAGGGTGTCCAGGGCCTCCCGGCCGTCCTTGACGATGATGCTCTCTACCCCGATCTCGTCGAGAGAACGCTTGATCTGTTTGCGGGCCACCGAGGAGTCATCGGCCACCAGTACCCGGCGCACACGCCCGGAGGCCTCCTGGCCGGCCTGGGCGATCTCGGCGGAGACGCCCTTGGCGGGTCCGGTGACCAGTTCGAGCACCTTCTCCACGTCGACGATCTCCACCAGCTTGTTGTCCACGTTGGTGACCGCGGTCAGGTAGCTGCCCTTTTCCGTGCCCTTGGGGGGCGGCCGGATGGCATCCCAGTTGAGATTGACGATGCGGTCCACCGCGGACACCAGGAAGCCCTGCACCGTGCGGTTGAACTCGGTCATGATGACGAAGGTGCCCTCGGTCTTGGGCAGCGGGGCCTTACCGATGGCCTTGGCCATGTCGATCAGCGGTACCGTGCTGCCCCGGATGTGGGCGATGCCCGCCACCACCGGGTGGGAGTCCGGCATGCGCTTGAGGGGCGGACAGGGAATGACCTCGCGGACCTTGAAGACATTGATGCCGAACAGCTGCTTGTCACCCAGGTGAAACATGAGCAGTTCGAGGCGGTTCTGCCCCACCAGCTGGGTACGACGGTTGACTTCATCAAGCACACCGGTCATGGAACTCTCCCGAGGTTGGCGCAAGGGTGCGGCGCTTTTCTTGTCCATTATGGACAACTCTATCGGCCTTGCGCAGATTTCCTTGAGCGGGACCATGGCATGCCTCTTGCAAGCTCACTGCCATGATGTGCTATACCGTCAACAACTCGACACTCAGTGACCGGCCCGGGCCAGGACCCACGGGCGGACCTCGCTCAAAGACACGCAGGGTCTCGGCCGCGGGCGTGTTGCTGTGCCTCACGGCGTGGCTGATCAGTACACCCGCGCTGGCCCACGAACCCCACGAACGCATCCTAGACACGGCCACCCGCTACATGGCTGAGCAGGCCCGCGCGGCCCACGGTGAGGCCTTCGAGGTCACGGTCTCGCCGGGCCGCCTCGATCCCCGCCTGCGCCTGCGCGCCTGCGAGCAGGGCCTGGAACCCTTCACCTCCCCGGGTGCCCGCCTGGCGGGCAACAGCACCGTGGGCATCCGCTGCCTGGGCCCGGTGACCTGGTCCCTGTACGTCCCCGTGCATGTGGCGGTCCATGGCGAGGTGGTGGTCCTGGGCCATCCCCTGCCCCGGGGCATGCAGCTGGAGGCCCAGCATCTGCGCCTGGAACGCCATGACGTCGGCGCCCTGCCCGGCGGCTACCTCAACGACCTGGAACTGGCCCGGGACATGGTCTTGCGCCGTGCCCTGCCCGCCGGTACCGTGCTCACGCCCCAGATGGTAGAGCCCCCCCGGCTGGTGCGCCGGGGTCAGCGGGTCACCCTGCTGGCCGAAGGCAGCGCCGTGAACGTGCGGGTGGAAGGCGAGGCCCTGGCCGACGGCAGCCGGGGCGAACGGGTCCAGGTGCGCAACCTCTCCTCCCGTCGGGTGGTCGAAGGGGTCGTGCTCTCCCACGGTGTCGTGGGTGTTAGAATGTGACCCAATACCGTAATCCAGGCCTCAAGAATCCCCTGTTGCTGCCGATAATGTGTTCAACAGGGAACAGCCCCAGGGCCAGAGGATTCAACAATGTCCATTGATATCAAAAACTTGAGTCAGACACAGGCCCGCGCCACCGGCGATGGCCGCGCCGTGTCCGACAGCCGCGGCTCCCGCGGTGGTGAGGCCGGGGGCAGCACCTCCTCGCGCAGCAGCGACGACCAGGTGACCCTGACCGACACCGCTCATCGGCTCAGCGACCTGACCCAGACCGCCAGCGCCCAGCCCGCCGTGGACAGCCAGCGGGTGGCCGAGATCCGCCAGGCCATCGCCGACGGCAGCTACCAGGTGAACGCCGAGCGGGTGGCCGACAAGCTCATGCAGACCGAGGACCTTCTCTGACGCCATGCACGCCAGCGCCCAGAGACTCGACACACTGCTCAACCAGGCCGTCCGCGAGGCCTGCCTGCTGGAATCCGCCCTGGAACGTGAGAGCAATGCCCTGGCAGAGCGCGATCTTCAGGCCCTGAACCAGGCGGTGGCCGAGAAGCAGCAACTGGTCGTGTCCCTGGAACGCCTCACCCGCGAGCAGACCCAGCTGATGCGTACCGCCGGCTTCGACGCCGACGCCGCCGGCATGGCCGCCTGCCTGCGCGCCTGGGACGAACAAGGTCTCATGTCGCCCCTCTGGGACCGTCTGCAGACGGTCATGGGCCGCTGCAAGCGGCTCAACCAGATCAACGGCGGCGTGGTGGAAACCCAGCGCCAGCAGGTGGACCAGGCGATCCACATCCTGCGCGGCGAAGATCCCCGCACGGAACTCTACGGCCCCTCCGGCCATACCGTCACCGGCGACGCCTCCCGGCACATCTCCAAGGCCTGACAAGCGGTCCATCAACGGACCGGCCTTCCGTGTTACATTGGCCCCGGGCTGGCAGCGCGACACCTCGCAGCTGCCGTAATAACCAAGACAAACAACAGAGGCGGCCCCAGCGCAGGGCTCCCGATCCAGCATGAACGAAACCCCGGCAGTGCCGCCCTCCCCCGAGGTTGAGGGCAGCCTCAACGAGCAGATCAGCCACCGGCGGCGCATCCTCGCGGTGCTCGATGCCATGAAGGACGGCCGTGCCCTGCTGAGCGCGCGCATCGAGAACCAGCGCGGTTACTTCAACACCACCCTGCTCAAGATCGACGCCGAGAAGGGCTACGTCTTCCTGGACGAACTGGCGCCGGCCGACGGCCATGAAAAGATCGCCGTGGGTCAGACCCTGCACCTGTACGGCTTCTACAACAACCTCCCCGCCCACTTCGCCATCGAGGTGATCCACGTGGGCGAGCACGAAGGCATCGCCTTCTATGCGGGTCCACTGCCCAAGCTCATCCACTATCAGCAGAAACGCGCCCATTTCCGCGCCTACGTGGGGCTGGGCAAGGAACTGAAGGTGCGTCTGCGCAAGGGCGACGGAGCCCAGATCAGCGGACGTCTGCAGGACATCTCCCTGGGCGGCTTCGGGGCCCTGATGCCCGCCGACAGCGTCTTCGAGGATCTCGAGATCGTCGAGGTGGAAGCCCTGGAGCTGCCGGATCACCACGCCATCGCCTGCAGTGCCGAGATCCGTCACAGCCACCCCACCCAGGGCCGGGTGCACATCGGCGCGCGCTTCACCCAGCTCGCACCCCAGGCCGAACGGCAACTGCTGCAGGCGATCGTGGAACTGGAACGGGAACAGCTGCGCAAGCAGTCCCGGGACTGA
>SR_TP_S13solDRAFT_1000338_pt1 | contig 20687 bp, 15 predicted proteins | sample SodReaTP_S13sol_FD_11159 | JGI IMG/M metagenome (IMG submission 11159)
CCGGGCATGTACACGGACACCTCCCGGCCCAACCACATGGCCCAGGAGGTGATCGACAACTCCGTGGACGAGGCCATCGCCGGCCATGCGAAGAAGATCGATGTGATCCTGCACAAGGATAGCTCCCTGTCCGTGTCCGATGACGGGCGCGGCATGCCCGTGGACATGCACCCCAAGGAGAAGCTGCCCGGCGTGGAGGTGATCCTCTCCACCCTGCATGCGGGCGGCAAGTTCTCCGGCAAGAACTACCAGTTCTCCGGTGGCCTGCACGGGGTGGGGGTGTCGGTGGTCAACGCGCTGTCCAGGCACCTGGAGGTGTGGATCAAGCGCGATGGCCGCGAATACAACATGTCTTTTGCCGACGGCCACAAGAAAAGTGAGCTGGAGGTGGTGGGCGAGGTGGGCAAGCGCAACACCGGCACCACCTTGCGCTTTTGGCCGAACCCCAAGTATTTCGATTCGCCCAAGTTCTCCGTGCCGCGGCTCAAGCACATCCTGCGGGCCAAGGCGGTGCTGTGTCCCGGCCTTGCGGTGAGCTTCTACGACGAGGTCACCGGCGAACGGGTGGACTGGTGCTACCAGGCGGGCCTGCGGGATTACCTGGTCGAGGCGGTGGACGGTTACGAGCGGGTGCCCGAGGAGCCGTTCATGGATGCCATCGCCGGCCAGACCGAGGCCGCTGACTGGGCCGTGGTGTGGCTGCCCGAGGGTGGTGAGGCGGTCACCGAGAGCTACGTGAACCTGATCCCCACGGCCCAGGGGGGCACCCACGTGAACGGTCTGCGCACCGGTCTGACCGACGCGGTGCGCGAGTTCTGCGAGTTCAGGAACCTGCTGCCCCGGGGGGTGAAGCTGACCCCCGAGGATGTCTGGGACCGGGTGGCCTACATCCTGTCCTTCAAGATGCAGGACCCCCAGTTCGCCGGCCAGACCAAGGAGCGCCTGTCCTCCCGGGAGGCGGCGCCCTTTGTCTCGGGCGTGGTGAAGGACTCATTCAGTCTCTGGCTCAACCAGCACCCGGCGGCCGGCGAGCGCATCGCGGAACTGGCCATCAACAGCGCCCAGCGCCGTGCCCGCGCCGGCAGGAAGGTGGTGCGCAAAAAGCTCACCCAGGGCCCGACCCTGCCGGGCAAGCTGGCGGACTGTGCCAGCCAGGATCTGGCCCGCACCGAACTGTTCCTGGTGGAGGGCGACTCCGCCGGTGGTTCCGCCAAGCAGGCCCGGGACCGGGAGTTCCAGGCCATCATGCCGCTGCGGGGCAAGATCCTGAACTCGTGGGAGGTGGAGGCGGACCAGGTGCTGGGCTCCCAGGAGATCCACGACATCAGCGTTGCCGTGGGCGTCGAGCCCGGTGGCGCCGAACTCAAGGACCTGCGCTACGGCAAGATCTGCATCCTGGCGGATGCGGACTCCGACGGTGCCCATATCGCGACCCTCTTGTGCGCCCTGTTCGTGCGTCATTTTCGTCCGCTGGTGGAGCAGGGTCACGTGTATGTGGCCATGCCGCCGTTGTTTCGCATCGACGTGGGCAAGGAGGTCTTCTATGCCCTGGATGAGCACGAGAAGCAGGGCGTGCTGGAACGCATCGATGCGGAGAAGAAAAAGGGCAAGGTCTCGGTTACCCGTTTCAAGGGCCTGGGCGAGATGAACCCCCTGCAGCTGCGCGAGACCACCATGGACCCGGACACCCGGCGCCTGGTGCAGCTCACGGTGGAGGCGGGCGATGACACCAACACCCTGCTGGACATGCTGCTGGCCAAAAAGCGCGCCCCGGACCGCAAGAGCTGGCTGGAAAACAAGGGACACCTGGCCGAGGTGGAGGTCTGAACGGTGTTCCAGAGTGATGTTGGTGATGGGAACGCAAAGAACGCAGAGACGCAGAGGACGCAAAGGTTCTTGAGTAAAAAACTTTGCGCCCTCCGCGTCTCTGCGCCCTCCGCGTCAATGACCATGGCCCGATAGACAACGAAACGGGATAGCAGCCAATGACCACATTGTTTACCCAGACGATCATCGCGGTGGTGTGGGACTTCGATAAGACCCTGATCCCCGGATACATGCAGCGTCCCCTGTTCGAGGCGTACGGGGTGGACGAGTTGGCGTTCTGGCGCGAAGTCAACGAGCTGTCGCAGATCCACCGCAAGCGCGGTTCCGAGCAGGTCTCAGGTGAGATGAATTATCTCAATCACGTACTGACCTATGTGCGTCGCGGCGTATTCAAGGATCTGAGCAACGCGAAGCTGGGTGAGATGGGTGCGCACCTGGCGTTCTATCCGGGCCTGCCGGATTTTTTCGGCGAGCTGAAGTCCTCGGTGGAGCGTGATCCCCGCTTTGCACACCATGACATCACCCTGGAACATTACGTGGTGAGTACGGGCTTTACCCGCACCATTCGCGGCAGTGCCATCGCGCCGTTTCTGGAGGGGGTGTGGGGTTGCGAGTTCGTGGAGGACCTGGACACGGAGTCGCCGGTCATCTCCCAGATCGGTTACGTGCTCGACAACACCACCAAGACCCGCGCCGTGTTCGAGATCAACAAGGGTGTGAACAAGCACCCTGAGCAGATCGACGTGAACGCGGCGGTGCCCGAGGCCGAGCGGCGCATCCCGTTCCAGAACATGATCTACATCGCCGACGGGCCTTCCGATGTGCCGGTGTTTTCCGTGGTCAAGCGCAATGGCGGGCGCACCTATGGGGTGTACAACCCGGGTCAGCGCAAGGAGTTCAACCAGGTGAATGAACTGCAGCGCCAGGGCCGCGTACAGGCCTTCGGCCCGGCGGACTACACCGAGGGTTCACAGACCACCATGTGGCTCACCGAGGCCGTGCGCGAAATCGCCGAGCGCATCGTCACCGACCGTGAACGGGCCCTGGGCGACAAGGTCGGCAAGGCACCGCGGCATTTGTCGGATTGAGTTTCAAAGGGCGTTCAACGCAAAGGCGCAGAGACGCCAAGGGGCGCAAAGTTTTTTATTTTTATCAGTATTGTCTTTGCGTTCTTCGCGTCTTTGCGCCTTTGCGTTGAAATCTTTTTAAATGAACAGGCACACACATGAGCAGTCTTGATCTGAATCTGGAAGGCGCCGAGCGGCTGCCGCTGAAGGACTTCACCGAGAAGGCGTACCTGGATTATTCCATGTACGTAATCCTCGATCGGGCCCTGCCGCATATCGGCGACGGTCTTAAGCCCGTGCAGCGTCGCATCATCTACGCCATGAGCGAGCTGGGGCTGTCGGCGGCCTCCAAGTACAAGAAATCCGCGCGCACCGTGGGTGACGTGCTGGGCAAGTTCCATCCCCACGGGGACTCGGCCTGCTACGAGGCCATGGTGCTCATGGCCCAGCCCTTCTCCTACCGCTATCCCTTCGTGGACGGGCAGGGCAACTGGGGCTCGCCGGACGATCCCAAGTCCTTCGCCGCCATGCGCTACACCGAGTCGCGGCTCTCCCCCTATGCCCAGTTGCTGCTCTCGGAGCTGGGGCAGGGCACTGTGGACTGGGTGCCCAACTTCGATGGCACCCTGGAAGAGCCCAAGGTCCTGCCGGCACGCCTGCCCAATGTGCTCCTGAACGGCGGTACCGGCATCGCCGTGGGTATGGCCACGGACATCCCGCCCCACAACCTGCGGGAGGTGGCGAACGCCTGCGTGCACCTGCTGGAGAATCCCAGGGCCACCGTGGCGGAGCTGTGTGAGTACATCCAGGGGCCGGATTTTCCCACCGATGCGGAGATCATCACGCCCCGGGCCGAACTGCGAAAGATCTACGAGACGGGCAATGGCGGCCTGCGTATGCGCGCCCGCTACGAGCGTGAGGGCACGGACATCATCGTCACCGCCTTGCCCCATCAGGTCTCCGGTTCCAAGGTGCTGGAACAGATCGCGGCGCAGATGAACGCCAAGAAGTTGCCCATGGTGGAGGACCTGCGGGATGAGTCCGACCATGAGCACCCCACGCGCCTGGTGATCCAGCCGCGCAGCAACCGGGTGGATGTGGAGGCGCTCATGGCGCACCTGTTCGCCACCACGGACCTGGAACGCAGTTACCGGGTCAACATGAACCTGATCGGCCTGGACGGTCGGCCCCGGGTCAAGGATCTGCAGACACTGCTGAGCGAATGGCTGAGCTTTCGTACCGAGACCGTACGCCGACGCCTGCAGTGGCGCCTGGACAAGGTGTTGGCCCGGCTGCACATCCTGGACGGCCTGCTGATCGCCTACCTCAACATCGACGAGGTGATCCGCATCATCCGGGAGAACGACGAACCCAAGCCCGTGCTCATGGCCCGCTTCGGGCTCACTGATACCCAGGCCGAGGCCATCCTGGAACTCAAGCTGCGTCACCTGGCCAAGCTCGAGGAGATGAAGATCCGTGGCGAGCAGGACGCCCTGGAAAAGGAACGGGACGGCCTGGAAAAGACCCTGGGTTCCGCCACCCGCCTCAAGCGCCTGATCCGCGAAGAGATCGTCGCCGACGCCGAGAAGTTCGGTGATGAGCGCCGTTCGCCCATCGTCACCCGCAGCGCTGCCCAGGCCATGGATGAGTCGGAGCTGGTGCCCACGGAACCGCTCACGGTGGTGCTCTCCAGGATGGGCTGGGTGCGTGCCGCCAAGGGCCACGAGGTGGATGCCGAGGGCCTGAATTACAAGTCCGGCGATGCCTATCTGGCCGACGCCCGGGGCCGCAGCAACCAGACGGCGGTGTTCATCGATTCCACCGGGCGCACCTATACCCTGCCGGCCCATACGCTGCCCTCGGCCCGGGGGCAGGGCGAGCCCCTGTCCGGTCGTCTCTCGCCGCCGGACGGGGCGCGCTTCGTGGGCGTGATGATGGGCGCGCCCACGGATCTCTACCTGCTCTCCACGGACTACGGCTACGGCTTTGTCTGTTCCCTGGAGGACATGCAAAGCCGCAACAAGGCAGGCAAGGCGGTACTCTCGGTACCCGCCGGTGCGAAGGTACTGCCGCCGGTACGGGTGCGCGACATCGAGGCGGACTGGATCGCCGCCGCCAGCAGCGAGGGCCACCTGCTGGTGACCCGGCTTGCTGAGCTGCCGCGCATGGCCCGGGGCAAGGGCAACAAGATCATTAACGTGCCCAGCGCCAAGCTCAAGACCCGGGAGGAGTGGGTCGCCGCCATCACCCTGGTGCAGGACGGCGAACCCCTTACCGTGGTGGCGGGCAAGAAGTTCAAGACCATGAAGGGCCCCGAGGTGGATGAATACGCCGGCGAACGCGGCAAGCGCGGCCACAAGCTGCCCCGGGGGTATCAGAAGGTGGATGAACTGAAGGTTGGAGGGTGAGGGGCGTGTAGGAGGCCCGACCCCGGGCCGAACAGCGGTGCCTGATCAAAGGCCAGGGAGTTCGCGGCGGGGTCGCCGCTCCTACGCACTCCTCACGCCGCAAGGTTGAATTTTTCACCGCCGCCCCTATCTAATACCGCGGACCAAGTCCCTGAACCCTTGAATACATCGGAGCGACGATGAAACGTATTTTCCTGTTCCTGGCCACCAACCTGGCGATCATCGTGGTGCTGAGCATCGTGCTGCGCCTGCTGGGCGTGGAGCGAATTCTCGATGAATCCGGCACCAACCTGAACTTGAATGCCCTGCTGATCTTCGCTGCGGTGTTCGGTTTTGGCGGTTCGTTTATTTCGCTTGCCATCTCCAAGTGGATGGCCAAGAAGACCATGCGGGTCCATGTCATCGACAAACCCCGCAACAACACCGAGCAATGGCTGCTGGAGACGGTCAAGCGCCAGGCACGGGAGGCGGGTATCGGCATGCCCGAGGTGGGTATCTTCAATTCCCCCGATCCCAACGCCTTCGCCACGGGTATGAGCAGGAACAACGCCCTGGTGGCGGTGAGCACCGGGCTCATGGACCGCATGAACGCCGACGAGGTGGAGGCGGTGCTGGGCCACGAAGTGGCCCACGTGGCCAATGGTGACATGGTGACCCTGGCCCTGATCCAGGGCGTGGTGAACACCTTCGTGATCTTCATGGCCCGGGTGGTGGGGCACTTCGTGGACCGGGTGGTGTTCAAGAACGAACAGGGCCATGGCCCCGCCTTCTGGATCACCACCATCGTGGCGGAGATCGTATTCGCCATCCTGGCCTCCATCATCGTCATGTGGTTCTCCCGCCAGCGGGAGTTCCGCGCCGACGTCGGCGGCGCCAAGCTGGCCGGCCGGGATAAGATGATCGCCGCCCTGGAGAAGCTGCGCGCCGTGCATCAGCCCAGTCAGATGCCTGACCAGATGGCCGCCTTCGGCATCCGGGGTGGCATGGCCGGGGGCATGAAGAAGCTGTTCATGACCCACCCGCCCCTGGAAGAGCGCATCATGGCCCTGAAGGCCATGCCCCGCTGATTGCAGGGCAAGCGTGTGAAAAGTCCGCCGCAAGGCGGTCTTTTCGTTTCTGAGGGGTCGAAAAACCCGGTCTCTCGCCAAGACGCCAAGAAATTCTTATTTATAAGTCAGTTACTCTTCACGCCCTCTGCGTCTTGGCGAGAAACACGGCTTTTTATGGATGGTGCAGGACAGCCAGACTAGAGACGCGGGCCCGGGGTTTTGGACTATGCTTAAAAGTACCCTGTTGTCACTGAGGGTGACTCCATGAATACCAAGCCCTATCCCACGGAACCGGAGCATATGGACATGGAGGACTTTCTCCGGGAACTCCCGCCCCACGGATCCCACACTGCCGAGGAAGACGAGTACGTCCAGCATTATTGCGGCCTGGAATGCTACGAGTTGTGGCGCAAACGGGAGATCGATCCCCTGTAGGAGGCCCGACCCCGGGCCGAACGGGGGTCGGGACGATCTCGGCTGTCGTGATTTAACGCAGAGGACGCAAAGACGCAGAGAGCGCAAAGGGTTTTGTTCAAAAAAACTCCGCGCCCTCTGCGTCTTTGCGTCCTCTGCGTAATCTGCAAGGTATCCTCCTGATACCGGCCCAGTCCTTAGGAACCCGCGAGTCTCTGCTCCAGCATCGGCTGTAGGGTCTCCCAGACGTTTTCCATCATGCGAGCTTGCGCTTCGGCGGTGGGGTGGATACCGTCGGGCTGCATGAGCGCGCGGTCTTCAGCCACGCCCTCCAGGAAGAAGGGTACCAAGGTCAGGTCCCATTCCCGGGCCACTTCGTGGTAGATGCCGTGGAACCTCTCGGTGAAATGGTTGCCGTAGTTGGGGGGCAGATGCATACCCAGCAACAGCACCTGGGCGCCGTGGTCCCGGCTCAGGCGGACCAGTTCGTTGAGGTTGTCACGCATCTCCTCGAGCATCTGGTTGGGGTGAACGCCCCGCAGGCCGTCATTGCCCCCAAGTTCGATGATGATAAACGCCGGGTCGTGGCGTTCCAGGGCCCGGGGCAGACGTGTGAGCCCGCCCTTGGTGGTATCACCGCTGATGCTGGCGTTGACCACCTGCCAGGGCAGGTTCTCCTGTCTCAGACGCTGCTCCAGCAGGGCGACCCAGCCTTCGCGCTCGGACATGCCGTAGGCGGCGCTCAGGCTGTCTCCCAGTACCAGCAGGGTGGGGCGCTCACCGTCTGCCAGGACGGGCCAGGGCAGCAGCGCGTGGAACAGTACAACAATGAACAGGAGTAGTTTTTTCATGGTTTCCGATTCTAACGTGTCCGGTGTGGCGGATTCGGCCCCGGTTCAGGCACTCGATCTGACCAAGTTCGTGCAGGGCCCCGGTGGCCGCCTGGATATTCTCAAGGGCGTGAACCTGGCGGTCGCGCCCGCGGAGGCCGTGGCGATCCTGGGTGCCTCGGGCTCTGGCAAGTCCACCTTGCTGGGTCTGCTTGCAGGGTTGGATCTGCCCAGTGGCGGAGAAGTTCGCTTGTTGTCCGAATCCCTGGGGGAACTGGAGGAGGATGACCGGGCACGGCTGCGGGCCGGACGGGTGGGTTTCGTGTTCCAGTCCTTCCAGCTGTTGCCGGCCCTGACAGCCCTTGAAAACGTGATGCTCAGCCTGGAACTGGGTGGCCATCCCGGCGATGCCCGCATGCTCGCCCTGGACGCTTTGGAGCGGGTGGGTCTCAAGGACCGGGTGGCCCATTACCCCAGCCAGCTCTCCGGCGGCGAGCAGCAGCGGGTGGCCATCGCCCGGGCCTTTGCGCCGAACCCCAAGGTGTTGTTCGCCGACGAGCCCACGGGCAACCTGGACCAGGTCACCGGCGAGCAGATCATCCGTCTGCTCTTCGGCCTCAAGGATGAACTGGGCACGGCGCTGGTGCTGGTGACCCATGATGTGGAACTGGCCGAACGCTGCGATCGGCGCCTGTTCCTGCGCGACGGTGTGCTGGGGGCGCAATGAGGGCCGGGTCCATGGGTGTCGCATCAACCCGCCTTGGGGCATTGCGCTACTCCCTGCGCTCCCTGTTGCGCGAATGGCGCGCCGGGGAACTGCAGGTGCTGGCCCTGGCCGTGGTCATCGCCGTGGCGGCGGTCACCTCCGTGGGCTTTTTCACCGACCGGGTACAGCGGGCCATGTTGCTTCAGGCCACGGAGTTGCTGGGCGCGGATCTGGTGGTGGTCGCCTCTCAGCCGGTCAGTCCGGCGCTGGAAGAGGGGGCCACCGGGCGCGGCCTGTCAACGGGACGCTTCGTCACTTTCCCCAGCGTGGTGCTGTTCGGTGATGCGGCGCAACTGGCGGAACTCAAGGCAGTGGATGCGGGCTATCCCCTGCGCGGGCGACTGCGGGTTGCCGAGGAACTGTTCGGCCCCGAGACCGAACGCCAGGCGGGCCCGGGGCCCGGCGAGGTGTGGGCCGAGGCGCGGCTGTTCCAGCAGATGGGATTCGCCCTGGGTGATGCGCTGCAGGTGGGCGAGATGGACCTGCGTGTCACCCGGGTGCTCACCTACGAACCGGACCGGGGCGGCGACCTGTTCCAGTTGGCGCCCCGCATCATGTTCAACCTGGCGGACGTACCGGCCACCGGCCTGGTGACCCCCGCCAGCCGGGTGCGTCACCAGTTGCTGGTGGCGGGTGATGAGGCTGCGGTGAACAGCTACCGGGACTGGGCCACTCCGCGCCTGCAATCCAATGAGCGTATCGAAGGGGTGCGCGATGCCCGCCCGGAACTGCGCCAGGCCATTGAACGGGCCGAGCAGTTCCTGGGGCTGGCGGCCCTGGTGGCCGTGTTGCTGGCCGGCGGCGCCATCGCCGTGGCGGCACGCCATTACAGTGAGCGCCAGTCCGATACCAGTGCGGTGATGCGCTGCCTGGGTGCCAGCCGGGATTTCGTGGTGCGGGTGTTCCTGCTGCGCCTGCTGTGGATCGCGATCCTGTCCAGTCTCGCCGGCGCCCTGGTGGGCTACGGGGCCCAGACGGTGCTCACGGCCCTGTTGGGTCAGTGGTTCACCGGCGGATTGCCCGGTGCTTCTTTGTGGCCCGTGTTAAATGGCTTGGCGGTGGGTCTGGTGACGGTGCTGGGTTTTGCCCTGCCAGCCATGATGCGCATCGGTCAGGTACCGCCCCTGCGGGTGCTGCGCCGGGATCTGGGCGCACCACCACCGTCCATGTGGCTGGTGTTGGGTCTGGCATTGCTCACCCTGGGCGCCCTGCTGCTCTGGCAGGCCGGTGACATGCGTCTGGCCACCCGGGTGCTGGGTGGTGCCGTGGTGACCGGCGTGCTGCTCTGGGCCGTGGCCTGGGGCATGATCCTGGTGCTGCGGCCCCTGCGTACCCGGGGCGGTGTGGCCCTGCGTTTCGGCCTGGCGAATCTCTCCCGGCGTGGCAGCCTGAGCGCGGTGCAGTTGTCCGCCTTCGGCCTGGGGATCATGGCCCTGCTGTTGCTGGCCCTGGTGCGGGTGGATCTGCTCTCCGCCTGGGAGCAGAACCTGCCCGATGACGCCCCCAATCACTTCATGATCAACGTGCAGCCGGAACAGGTGGAGCCGCTGCAGGCCCTGTTCGAGTCACGCAACCTGCAGGCCCCGGGCTATTACCCCATGGTCCGTGGCCGTCTGGCCTCCATCAATGGCCGTGCCGTGAACCCCGAGGATTATGAAAACCCCCGGGCAGAGCGTCTTGCCGCCCGGGAGTTCAACCTCTCCTTTGGTGATCAGCCGCAGCCGGACAATCGCATCGTCGAAGGCAACTGGTGGCGCGAGGGCGATGGCCCTGACCAGTGGTCCGTGGAAGAGGGCCTGGCACAGACCCTCGGCATCGAACTGGGTGACCGGCTGGTGTTCCGGGTAGCGGGCGAGACGGTGGAGGGCCGGGTCACCAACCTGCGCACCGTGCAATGGGATTCCTTCAACGTGAATTTCTTCGTCGTGTCCCCGCCGGCGCTGCTTGCGGACATGCCCGCCACCTACATCACCAGCTTCCGCCTGGAGGGTGAGGGCGACGGCCTGCTGGCCGCCGCCGTGCGCCAGTTCCCCAGCATCACGGTGCTGGACGTGCGGGCACTCATGGAGCAGGTGCGTTCTATCATGGACAGGGCCACCCTGGCGGTGGAGTACGTGTTCCTGTTCACCCTCCTGGCGGGCATCGCCGTGCTGTTCTCGGCCATCCAGGCCACGCGCGCCGTGCGTCAGCGGGAGACGGCCCTGTTGCGTACCCTGGGGGCCAGCCGTCGGCAGGTGCTGGCCGGGCTGTTGTCCGAATTCCTGGTGATGGGTGCCCTGGCCGGGATCCTGGCCTCCGCCGGGGCCACCCTGATCGGTTATGTGCTGGCCGCGCAGATCTTCGATCTGCCCTTCGTGGTCAACCCCTGGCTGTGGTTCGCCGGTGTCGTCGGTGGTGCTGCCGGTGTGGGTTTTGCCGGCTGGCTGGGCGCCAGGGGTGTGCTCAAGCAGCCGCCGCTGTTCACGCTGCGCAAGGCAGCGTGAACAGAAGGATGAAGGATGAAGGATGAAGGATGAAGGATGAAGGATGAAGGATGAAGGATGAAACAAATGGCCCGCTCGCGGGCCTTTTGTTTCTCTTGTCTCTTGCCTCTTGTATCTTGTCTCTAGCCCGCATATTTCACCGGGCGGACACCGGCTAGCGTGTAACAGACTGAGACATATGGAGAATACCTTGAAATGGCGGCAAACCTCAGCATGGCAGACTGTTCCCGCCGGTGTCCTATCGCGGTTCAGGCTTGTCTTCGCGCCCGTATGCTTGCTCTTCACGCAACCCATAGCTACGGCTATGGGTTGCGCTCCAGAGCGGCGCCTACGGGCGCGAATCCTTCGCCTGCTCCCGCGATCCCGGTGAGATATGCGGGCTAGAGCCCCATGAAACACACCCACTACCACAAGAAGCACGTCTCCGACGCGCCGCTCCATGAACTGGAGGCGCGCTTTGCTGCCGTGGCGGGCGAGGGCGGTGACGAACGGCTCATGGAGGCCCTGCGTACGGCGGTGGCCTCCCGGGGTGAGGACCCGCTGCGTCCCACCGCCCTGGATGTGGCCGAGATCCTGCGCCTGCTGGGGGTTGATCGGGAGACCCTGATCGCCACCCTGCTACTGGAGGCCTTCATGGACCGGCGCCTGTCCGAGGCGCGGGTACGGGAGCATTACGGCGAGGCCGTGGCAGGACTGGTGCACAGCGTGCACTGGATGCTCACATTCAAGGAAGAGGCGCCCCCCGCATCATCCACCGGTCCGGAACAGGCCGAGCGCCTGCGTCGCCTGCTGCTGGCGGTGGTGGAAGACGTGCGCGCGGTGCTCATCAAGCTGGCCTACCGGGTGCAACGCCTGCGCCTGTTGGCTGCGGAGCCCGACGACCTGGCCCGGGCCTATGCCCGGGAGACCCTGGAGGTGTTCGCGCCACTGGCCCATCGTCTGGGTATCGGCCAGCTCAAGTGGGAGATGGAGGATCTGTCCTTTCGGATTCTCGAGCCTCCGGAATACCGGCGGGTGGCCAAGCTCCTGGAGGAAAGCCGAACCGAGCGGGAGACCTACATCCGGGAGTTCATGGACCGCCTGTCCCAGGCCCTGGGCGAGGAGGACGTCCAGGGCCTGGTGCTGGGGCGCCCGAAACACATCTACAGCATCTGGCGCAAGATGGAGCGCAAGCAGCTGGATTTCGAGGAACTCTACGATCTGCGTGCCGTGCGCGTGATCGTCGATCGCGTGTCCACCTGCTACACCGTGCTCGGGGTGGTGCACAGCCTCTGGCCCCACATCCCCCAGGAGTTCGACGACTACATCGCCAATCCCAAGGACAACGGCTACCAGTCCCTGCACACGGCGGTGATCGGGCCGAAGGGCAAGGTCGTGGAGGTGCAGATCCGCACCCGGGAAATGGACGACTTCGCCGAACTGGGTGTGGCCGCCCACTGGCGCTACAAGGAGGGTGGCCGCGAAGACCAGGCCATGGGGAGGGCCATCGGATCCCTGCGCCGTTTGCTGGAGAACCGTGAGGACGACGAGTCCCTCATGGACAGCTTTCACTCGGAGCTGTTCCAGGACAGGGTGTTCGTGCTCACCCCCAAGGGCGATGTGGTGGACCTGCCCAAGGGTGCCACCCCGCTGGATTTCGCCTACACCATCCACACCGAGGTGGGTCATCGCTGCCGGGGCGCCAAGGTTGACGGACGCATCGTGCCGCTTACCCATGTGCTGCGTTCCGGTCAACGGGTGGAGGTGCTGACCACCCGCCAGGGCGGTCCCAGCCGCGACTGGATCAACCCCAGCATGGGTTACCTGCGCACCTCCCGTGCCCGGGCCAAGGCCCGTTCCTGGTTCAAGCTCCAGGACCATGACCGCAACCTTCAGGAAGGGCGTTCGATCCTGGACCGGGAGTGCCAGCGCATGGGCGTGAGTAACCCGGACATAGAGGCCCTGGCCCGTCGCTACCATCATCAGAATCGGGAGGATTTCCTGGTGGCCGTGGGGGCCGGTGATATCACCCCGGCCCAGCTGGCCTCCGCCCTGCAGCCGGTGGTGGCGCCCACGGCGGAATCCCTGGTCAGCAGTAAGCGGCGCAAGCGCGCCACGCCGTCGGCAGATGCGGAGCATTCCGAGATCCATATCAGTGGTGTGGGCAACCTGCTCACCCAGATCGCCCGCTGCTGCCGGCCCGTGCCCGGGGACCCCATCATCGGCTTCATCACCCGGGGCAAGGGGGTGAGCATTCACCGGCGCGACTGCGTGAACATCCTGCGCATGCCGGCGGAGAAAAAGCTGCGCCTGGTGGAGGTGAGCTGGGGGGCCGCGCCCCGGGCCTATCCGGTGGATGTGCGCATCGAGGCCTTCGATCGCCAGGGTCTGCTGCGGGACATCACCGGCGTGCTGGCCAATGACAAGATCAACGTGCTCTCCGCCAATACCCGCACGGATCGGGACGACCAGACCGTGACCATGGAGCTGACCATGGAAGTGGAAGGCAGCGCCCAGCTCAGCGCCCTGATGGACAAGGTGGGTGCGCTAGCCAACGTGACCAGTGTGCGTCGCGTGACGAAGTGATTCTGGGTACGTAAGGGGTGAGGTGACAGGAGAGAGGCGTAAACACCTGGGGCATAATGCCGCCTCACGCCTCACGCCTCACGCCTCAAATACGCCACCTGCCATTCCCGCGCGGCTTCCAGATCCGGCGCCACGCCCAGTCCAGGTGATTCCCCCAGGGGGAATCGTCCCTGTTCATCCAACTCGGGGAAGGGGGCGCCGAGCATTTCGCGCAGGGGGTTGGGGTTTGCGTCCACTTCCAGCAGGCCATCGCCGCCGGCGGCGGCCAGCAGGTGGGCCGAGGCCGTCAGGCCGATGCCGGCACCCAGGAAATGGGGGCAGTAGCGCTTTCCCTGCTTTAGGATGGCGCGGGCGACGGGCAGGCAGCCGGTATATCCACCCCACTTGCACATGTCCGGCTGCAGCACCTGCAGGATGTCGGCGTCGAGCACCTGCTCGAAGACCTGGGCGCCGCGCAGGTTTTCTCCACCGGCCAGGGGGATCGGCGAACCGGCGGCAAGGCTGCGCCAGTCCGCGAGGCTGCGGTCGGCGGGCATGGGTTCTTCCAGAAAATCCGGTGCGAAGGTCGCCAGGGCCTCGGCCATGATCAGGGCCTCCTGGGGATCCCAGGCCTGATTGGCATCCAGCATCAGGCGTTCACCGGGGCCGAGCATGGCCCGGGCCGCGTCCACGGTCGCCAGGTCCGCCTCCCGGCCGAATCCCACTTTGATCTTGAAGGCCCGATAGCCCTTGGCGCGACCGGATTCCAGCACCCGGGGCACATCATCGGGATTGATGCCGCTGGCATAGGCAGGCATGGCCAGATCACCCTGGGCACCCAGCAGACGTGCCAGGGGCTTGCCCGCGCGCCGGGCCGCCAGATCCCACAGGGCAATGTCCACCCCGGCCAGGCACTGGGCCAGAGGCCCCCACTCCGCCGTCTGCACGGCCAGTACCCGCTGCGCGGCTTCCAGGCTCCGGGTGGCCTCGGCCACGGAGCCGAATCGGGCACCGATCAGCCGGGGTGCCAGTACGGATTCCACCAAGCGGGCCCGGTGCTCCGCGCCGCAGGCGGGAAAGTTACACCACACCTCCCCCCAGCCCTGGGCGCCGTCCTGGTCCTCCAGCCGCACCAGGACGGCGGGGCGATCGCGCATCTCCCCGAAGGAGGTGATAACCGGCGCCGCAATGGGCACCCGGAATACGAACACCTCCACACGCACGATCTGCACGGCCCCGGTGTCCGGCAGATCGGTATCCGGGGGCAGAAGAGGGTCGTTGGGGGCAAGTGGAGTTTCCGGATGCATGGGTTCACCTTGTGCTGGCGTATCCGCTGAGTATGGACTATTGTCTGTGAAAGGTACTATCAATGATACTACTAGATCATCTATATAACTTGAGGCAGAATTCGGGCGTGGCGCGAGCAGGCCCGGAGCGTGAATGACGATGTCCAGGAATGCGCGGAGTGCCTTCGCCCGCAGCCGCCTGCCGCTGTATGACCAGCTGGCTACGGAGCTGCGCAGGCGCATCAGGGATGGCCAGTGGGCCGAGGGTGAGCGATTGCCCATCCTGGACGCGCTGGCCAGTCACTTCGGGGTAGGTCGGGTGACGGTGCGTCAGGCCCTGGCCCTGCTGGAGCAGGAGGGTCTTATCTGGCGCCGCCAGGGCAAGGGCACTTTCGTAGCCCGTCAGCCCCGGGACGAGCGCTGGCTGCGGGTGGGTACGGAATGGTCGAGTCTGCTGCAGATCATCGAGGGCACACAGCTCAAACTGCTGGAAAGCGGCCCGGTGGACAGACCGCCGATGTACACCCCAGAGGACGGCGAGGTGGCGCAGGGCTATCAGCACATCCGCCGGGTACACGTGCGGGATGATCGGGCCTACTGTGATATCGACCTTTACCTGGCACAGGATGTCTATCAACAGGCGCCGGAGACCTTTCGCACCAGGCTGGTCCTGGAGACCCTGAGCCAGCTTGAGAACATGGAGTTGGGATCGGCCCATCAGACCCTGACCATCGGTCGGGCCAACATGGAAACGGCGAATCTGCTGGACATGGACGTGGGAGGCCCGGTGGCGCAGGTGCGCCGGGTGATCACGGACCGGACAGACCGGGTGATCTATCTGGCACAGATTGTTTACCGGGGGGATTTTGTTCGCCTGGACATCCAGTTGCTGGGTAATAAAAAGACTCAATCGGAGGGGTAGACCATGAAATTCTCACGTTTCTCGAAGATCGCCGTGGCCTGTGTGGCCGCGTTTTCCCTGGGTATGGCCTCAAGCGCCATGGCCGAATGGCCCAAGGGCGATGTCACCTATATCACCAACTTCAACCCGGGCGGCGAGTCGGACATCACCGCGCGCATGCAGGAATCCACCTTCAAGAAGGTGACCGGCCACGGCTTCATCTACCAGTACCGCGTGGGTGCCGGCGGCGCGGCCGGCTGGGCTCAGCTGAACCGCATCACCAGTGACGGCTCCGCCATCATGGGCATCAATACCCCGCACATCTTCCTGCAGCCCCTGGCGGGCAACGTGGGCTACAAGACCGAAGATGTGAACGTGGTGTACATCTTCCAGCTGACCCCCTATGCCCTGATCGTCCCGGCTGAAAGCCCCATCAAGGATCTGGACGACTACATCGCCCGCGCCAAGGCCGCCCCCGGCACCATGACCGTGGCGGGCACAGGCACCAACTCCGCGCCCCATGTGGCCAAGGAGAGTTTCGACTACCACGCCGACATCAAGACCACCTACATCCCCTTCACCGGCACCGCTGCCGCCTCCGCTGCATTGCTTGGGCGTCAGGTCCAGGCCCAGTGGGCCTTCACCACTGCCGGTGTGGAGCAGGGTGACCGGGTGCGTCTGCTGGGTGTGGCCATGGAAGAGCGTCATCCGCTGTTCCCGGACGTGCCCACCTTCAAGGAGAAGGGTATCGACTTCACCGGTGGTGCCCGTCGCGGCGTGGCCGTGCCCAACGGTGTATCCGAAGAAATGCGTCAGGAGATGTCCGATGTGTTCGCCAAGGTGAACCAGGATCCCGACCTGCGCAAGCGCATGGAAGATGCCGGTTACGTGCTCCTGGACATCCCGTATTCCGAGATGGCCGAGTACACCCGCAAGCTGTCCGAGGACTACCAGCAGGTGGCCCGTCTGCTGGGTATGATCAAGTAGGCCACACCCCCCGCGAACGTACGCGCTGCTACGACACGACGGACTGACGGAACTGATGCATGTTTGAGTATTTGTTTCAGGCGCTCACGCCCATCAACCTGATGCTCGCCGTGGTCGGCGTCATTGCGGGGGTTACTATCGGTGGTATGCCGGGTCTCACCGCCACCATGGCGGTGGCGGTGTTGACCCCGCTTACCTTTACCATGCCGGCGGATTCCGCCCTGATTGCCCTGGCGGCCATCTACATGGGCGCCATCTACGGTGGCTGTTATGCCGCCATCCTGGCCAACACGCCAGGTACACCTTCCTCCATCGCCACCACCTTCGACGGCTATCCCATGGCCAAGCGGGGTGATGGTCAGATGGCCTTGAGTCTTGCCACCATTGCATCGGTGACCGGTGGTTTCTTGAGTGTGATGGCGCTGCTGTTGCTGGCGCCGCCACTGGCCAAGGTGGCACTGGCCTTTGGGCCCCCTGAATATTTCTGGCTCGCGGTACTGGGCCTGACCCTGGTGGCCTCCCTGTCCAAGGGCACCCTGATGAAGGGGCTGCTGGGTGCCTGTCTGGGTCTGCTGATTTCCTTTACCGGCTCCGCCGTGATTGGCGGGGACATGCGTTTTACCTTTGACCAGCCGGCCCTGGTGGGTGGCGTGAACATCATCGTCGCGCTGATCGGTATCTTCTGTATCCCGGTGATCCTGGACCTGGTCTCATCACCGGACCCGCACCTGGAAGTGAATACCGGTGACAAGAAGGGCCTGCGTCTGCGCGAGGCCTTTGGTCATGTCTGGCGGGAGAAGGTCAACCTGCTCAAGAGCTCCGGCATCGGTACCCTGGTGGGTGCGCTGCCCGCCGCCGGTGGTTCGGTGGCCTCGCTGATCGCCTATTCAGAGGCGCGTCGCAGCGCACGCAATGCGGATGAATACGGCAAGGGTGCGCCGGGCGGCATCATCGCTTCGGAATCCGCCAACAACGGCACCGTGGGCGGCGGCTTCATCCCCACCCTGGTGTTGGGTATCCCCGGCACGCCGCCCGATGCCATCATCCTCGGTGCCTTGCTGGTACACGGCATTCGCATCGGCCCCGACCTGTTTACCGAACACAGTGCCGTGGTTTACACCTTCATCTTCGGTCTGGCCATCGCCACCCTGATCATGTTGCCTATCGGTCTGTTCATGGGCCGCTATGCCTTCAAGGCCTTTGTGGCCATTCCCAAGACCCTGCTGGTGCCAGGCATCCTGCTTATGACGGTGCTGGGCACCTACGCTATTCACAGCAGCTATGCCGATGTGGTGATGATGCTGGCCCTGGGTCTGGTTGCCTGGATCCTGAGTCGGGCGGGGTTTGCGCCCGCGCCCATCGTGCTCGGTGTGGTGCTGGGTGCCATTGCGGAGCAGGGCTTTGTCCAGGCCTGGCTGATCGGTAGTGCCAATAACAACCTGCTGGGCATGTATTTTGGCCGTCCCATCTCCCTGGTGATCATCGGCCTGATCGTGCTGGGACTTTTCTATCCGCTGATCATGAAGCGATTCAAGAAAAAGCTGATGGTGATAGACAATGAGTGAAACCACCCACCACCCCAGCGGCCGTGACTGGCCGGGTCTGGCCGCCGCAGTATTCTGTATCGGCCTGGCCCTCTATGTGCTGAAGCTCACCCAGGACTACACCACCTTCGGCGCCATCTTTCCGCGTGTCGTGGCCTTCGTGATGATCATCGCCGGTGTGATCCTGGTCGCCCGGGTCCTGGCCGGGATGCCGCGCACCCCGGTCACGCCCATCCAGTCCCTGTGGCGACCGCTGGTCCTGGTGGGGGTTGGTGGGCTGTGGGCGGTCCTGATTGGCTGGGTGGGGTTCTATGCGGCCAGCGTGGTGGGCTTCATCTGTGCCGGCCTGCTGGCACGCTTCGAGCCCTGGACCCTGCCCGCCCTGGCCCGGTTCCTGGCCATCTCCGTGCTGGTACCCAGTATCGGTTACGCGATCTTCGCCTTCGCCCTGAAGGTGCCTTTCGACTGACCAGGGATCGGCGCAGGGAGGGCAGGGGGCTCAGTCCTTTTGCCCGTAGGTCCTTTCCACGTAGGTCTGCACCAGGGACTGGAATTCCTCGGCGATGTGCTCACCCTTGAGGGTCACGGTCTTGTGTCCGTCCTCGTAGACCGGGGCCACGGGTACCTCGCCGGTGCCCGGCAGGCTGATGCCGATGTTGGCGTGCTTGCTCTCGCCGGGCCCGTTGACCACACAACCCATCACCGCCACGGTCATCTCCTCCACGCCAGGGTAGTGCTTGCGCCACTGGGGCATCTGGTGGCGGATGTAGGTCTGGATATCCTGGGCCAGGTGCTGGAAATACTCGCTGGAGGTGCGTCCGCAGCCGGGGCAGGCCACCACCGAGGGCAGGAAGCTGCGAATGCCCAGGCTTTGCAGGATCTCCTGGGCGACGAGCACTTCCTGGCAGCGGTCGCCACCAGGCTCCGGGGTCAGGGAGATGCGGATGGTGTCACCGATACCCTGCTGCAGCAGCACCGCCAGGGCGGCGGTGGAGGCGACGATCCCCTTGACCCCCATGCCGGCCTCGGTGAGGCCCAGGTGCAGGGGGTAGTCACAGCGCGCCGCCAGGTCCGTGTACACCCGGATCAGGGGCTGTACGCCGCTCACCTTGGCGGACAGGATGATGCGATTGTGGGGCAGGCCGATCTCCTCGGCCTGGGCGGCACTCTCCAGGGCCGAGGTGATCAGTGCCTCCCGGGTGACCTCTTCCAGTTCCAGGGGTTCGGGCCGGCTGGCATTCTCGTCCAGCATACGGGCCAGCAGGGCCTGATCCAGACTGCCCCAGTTCACACCGATACGCACCGGCTTGTCGTACCGGCAGGCGATCTCGATCATCTGGGCGAACTGGCTGTCCCGTTTCGAGCCCCGGCCCACGTTGCCGGGGTTGATGCGCAGCTTGCCCAGGGCCTGGGCGCAGTCGGGATACTTGCTCAACAGCTTGTGGCCGTTGAAATGGAAATCGCCCACCAGGGGCACGTGGACCCCCATGGCGTCCAGGCGCTCACGCACCTCCGGCACGGCGGCTGCGGCGGCCTCGGAATTCACGGTGATTCGCACCAGTTCGGATCCTGCCCTGGCCAGTTCCGCCACCTGCACGGCGGTGCGCACGGGGTCGGCGGTGTCGGTGTTGGTCATGGATTGCACCAGCACCGGGGCATCGCCGCCCACGGTGACGGGGCCGATATGAACGGGTACGGTGCGATGTCGCGGGTGGGTCTGAGGTGAATTCTGGCTCATGGCTGTGGCTGTGGTCGCGGGGCGCTGGAAAGGCAGGCATTCTAACGTATTTGCCAGAGGGGGCGCCTGCTGTCCACCCCGTCAGCCGATGCCGGGTTTCCGGCGGGTTCGGACCCGCCGGACCGTCAAAAGCCTGTCACCGTCATTTCCGCTATTCTCTATCATGCTGATTAAAATGGATATATTCCCCATCTCTTCGTTGGCACGCAGATTGCTAAATCCCATTCACTGAACGGAGCACCGCCAAGACATGGCCGATAAAGACGAACTCAATCTCGATGTGGACAGCCCCGCCCCAGCCAAGGGCGGCAAGCTCAAACTCATCATCATGCTGCTGGTGGGACTGCTCCTGGTGGCTGCCATTGCCGGTGGGGCGCTGTATTTCTTCATGGGTGGTGAGCCCGGAGAGGCCGTGGACGCAGGCCCTGCGCCGTTGCCGCCGCCTATCTACAAGAGTCTGGAGCCGGCCCTGGTGGTCAATTTCCAGGGCCCTGGCCGCATTCGTTATGTGCAGCTGGGCGTGGTGATGACCGCCCGGGACGCCAAGGTCATGGATGCGGTGGACCAGCACATGCCGGTGATTCGCAACAACCTGATCATGCTACTCAGTGGCAAGACCTACGAGGAACTCAACACCCGGGAAGGCAAGGAGCAGGTCCGTGTGGAAGTGCTCGATACCATTCGCGGTGTGCTGCAGGAACGCACCGGTGAGCCGGGTATCGAGTCCGTTTATTTCACCTCTTTCGTGATGCAGTAAGCCCATGGCCCAGAGCGACCTCTTATCCCAGGAAGAAATCGATGCCCTGCTCCATGGTGTGGACGGCGGGGAGGTGGAAACCGAAT
>SR_TP_S13solDRAFT_1000339_pt1 | contig 20633 bp, 19 predicted proteins | sample SodReaTP_S13sol_FD_11159 | JGI IMG/M metagenome (IMG submission 11159)
GCCCGACCCCGGGCCGAATTCCCATGCATCGGGAATTCGGCCCGGGGTCGGGCCTCCTACGAATTCAAAACCTGGGCATCATTCATCTCTTTTGCCTTCATCCTTCATCCTTGCGCATAAACCTGCGGATCTGGCGCCTTTCCCGCTTGTCCGGGCGGTGATCTGTGTGGGGGCTGGCGGCATGCAGCAGGCGACGCTCCTCCGCGCCGGCCTCGCGCCGGGCACGACTCTCGGGGGATTCCTCGTAGAGGCGCTGCGCCTCGGTGGCCGGACGGCGCTGCGCATTCAGCCCCAGCACCTCCACCTCCCAGGTTTCATGACCCCGGGTGATGGCCAGGTGCTCACCGGGCCGGATACACCGGGCGGGCTTCACCCGTTCGCCGTTCACATGCACCCTGCCGCCACCGACCGCCTCGGCGGCCAGCGCCCGGGTCTTGAAGAAGCGGGCGGCCCAGAGCCATTTGTCGATGCGTTGGGTATCCATAAGTTCAGTGGCAAGTGGCAAGTGGCAAGGATGCCCCAGGAAAGGGGGGAGGTGTTAGGGTTGAGGGGTTACACCTACCGCCTCACCCCTCACGCCTTTCCCCGCAAGCGGTATCCGCTATGATGATGTCCTCCCCCAAACACACGGGCAGACCATGCACCTGAAACTCGTCAGCTTTGACCTGTGTCCCTTCGTACAACGCAGCGTCATCACCCTGCTCTACAAGCAGGCTGAGTTTGAGATCGAATACATCGATCTGGAGAACCCGCCGGGCTGGTTCCTGGAGATCTCGCCCCTGGGCAAGGTGCCGTTGCTGGTGGTGGATGAGGAGACGGTGCTGTTCGAGTCGGCGGTGATCAATGAATTCGTGGATGACATCACCCCGCCCCGGCTGCAGCCCCAGGATCCTCTCGCCCGGGCCCTCGACCGGGCCTGGGTGGAATACGGCTCCCAGTGCATCATGGATCAGTACAGCCTGATGGTGGCCGCCGACGAGCAGGCCTTCGAGACCGCCCATCACCAGGTGCTGGCGCAACTGGCCCGGCTGGAGAAGAAACTGGGGAACGGGCCCTGGTTCAATGGCGCGGAATTCAGCCTGGTGGACAGCACCTACGCGCCCCTGCTGATGCGCTACGCCTTGCTCAACCGCCGCCACCGGCTGTTCGACGATGACGAGTTCCCCCGCCTGCATCGCTGGTGGCAGGCGCTATCCGAACTGGGAGCGGTGCGGGACTCCGTGCCGGGAGACTTCGAGGACAAACTCATCGGCTACCTGAAACGCCGGGGTGGGCATGGACCCGCCCTGTTCACGGCCGGGGACTGAACTCAGCCCTGCAGCAGCTGTTCGGCCAGGGCATGGCCGCTGAGGAAGGCCGCCTCCACCCGAGGCCCCAGGCACCAGTCCCCACACAGTGAAAGATTCAGGGACTCATCCCGCACGAAGGGCTCGCCCAGGGTGTGAATGGGCGCTGCATGGGGCCAGAACAGGGCCTCGGCAAACACCGGTTCCACGGACTCCAGCCCCAGGGATACCTCCATGGCACGCAACAGATGGGCCAGGGCCTCCGAATCACTGATCTGTGCGTGGGCGGCGGACCACTCGGGGGTGGCATGGAGCACCCAGGCCTCTCGGTTCACCCGACCCGGTTTGCTGCTGTTGCGCGCCACCCAGGCCAAAGGAGACTGGTTCACGTAGGCGGCATCGAAGGGCAGAGGCAGCGCCTCATCGAAACCCAGCATCACCGACCAGCAACGGGTGGTCTCGAAATGTCCGAAACGAGACACCACTGACGGCGACGCCTCGGCCAGCAGTTCCCGGGCCAGGGGCGCCGGCATGGCCAGCACCAGTTCCCGGCTGCGGGCCAGTTCACCGCCGCGGCTGTCCTGCAGCCGCCAGTGCCCGTCGGCCCGCTGGACCCGGGCCACCCGGGCGTGATCCCGCACATCGCAAAACTCCGCCATGTGCCGCACCAGGGCCCCCATGCTGGGCTGTGCCACGTAGCGCTCCGCCGGCTCCCGGGTGATGAAATCACCCCGGTCCACCTCGACCACCCAACCCTGCCAGGAGATCACCCGCTGGGCCGCCAGCCAAGTGTCCACATAACGGCGAAACAGGGGATCGCGCACGGTGAAATACTGGGCGCCCGCATCGAATTCATAACCCTGGCCGCGCACCCCGTTCATGCGCCCGCCCGGCTGGCTCGAGGCCTCCAGCACCACCGCCGGTCGGTCCCCCAGGGCAAGACCCACGGCACAGGCCATGCCCGCCATACCGGCGCCGATGATGGCGATCTCGTGCTCCCCCTGCTGGCTGGACATTCCCGCTCCTGTTGTTTTCCTCAACCGGGAATTTACACGTCCCGGCCGGGCCAGACCACGATGCGTGTCTCAAGGGGGTCGCCCTCCTCCTCGCTGACCGCCCGCCCGCGTACCGATACGCCGGCGGCGTGGACGCTGTCGGGATCACCGCTGACCAGGGGGTGCCAGGGCGCCAGCCCGCGTCCCTCGGCCACACGGCGATAGGCGCAACTGGGTGGCAACCAGACAAACTCGGGGATGTCGGCGGGGCTCAGCTGGATGCAGTCGGGCACACGCGTCTTGCGATGGGCGTAATCACTGCAGCGGCAGTTGTGCAGGTCCAGCAGCTGGCAGGCCACAGAGGTGTGGTAGATCTCGCCGGTGTCCTCGTCCTCCAGCTTGTGCAGGCAACACCGCCCGCAACCGTCGCACAGGGACTCCCACTGGGCCTCGTTCATCTGCGCCAGGGGCGTGGACTCCCAGAAGGGCACAGACGCCTCGCTCACCGGACCAGCGACTCCAGACCCTCACCCCGCAGGATGCGGTCACGCACCGAGGCAAAGTCCGCCGGCGGAGAGTAATGGAGCATGTCCCGACCGCCCTCATTGAGCATCAGCACCAGGCCCATATCCGGGTACAGCCAGTACTGTCGCCCATCCAGCGCCGGCAGGCGCTGAGCCGGCTCGCCGAAGCGGCGCAACACCACCTCCGCGTCATAGCGGGCGCGGGGCACATAGGTGATCTCGCGCACCGGCAGGGACAGGGCGGTGCGGATCATCGCCTCGGAAAGCTCCAGGCGGCGCGCGCCGCTGGGCATAGGCTTGTTGCTCACCCCTTCGGCCACGATGGCCTCGAGCAAGGCCTCGTCCGCCGCCAGCAGGGTCACCAGGTTCGCCTCGAAGGGACCCAGCTTCACGGAACCGAAATAGGCCTCCAGGGTGCGGCTGCCGTCGGGCAGGACGAACAGCCCCAGGCTGGGGAACAGCTTGAATTTCTCGCGCACCTCGTCCAGAGGCGTCTCGCCCAGGGTAATGCCGAACACCTGAGCGCTCTGCCTGTCCGGGGCCACTTCCACCTGCCAGGGCAGATCCTGGTAACCGGTGTCCTGGGGCTTGCCACCCAGCCACAACATGAGCAGGGCCAGGACCGGCAGGGCCAGCAGGGTATAGAAGAAAAACTTTTTCATGGCACTTCCGATGGGATTCGAGGTAGACCGATCGGCCCGAGGCGGCCCGAGGCGGGGATGGTAGCACCGGGCATGAGGGGGCTCCAGCTGGATCCATTGCCCTGCGCGCTCCGGTTCAACCCTGCCGCGCCTCCACGCTATACTCCCGCCTCCCCGGATTTCAGCCAGGAACGCCCCATGCCCCTCTCCAGACTCGCGGGAATCTTCAGCGCCGGCCGCGTGCCCGGTGAACTGGCAGGCCGCACCCTGGTCCTGGGCACAGGACCCGACCTGCAATGTGCCGAGGACCTGCTCGGGGCCCTCGAGACCCGCTACGGACCACTGACCCTGGGCGTGGTGGGCGAAGCCCCCTACCCCGGTCACCGGCCCCATGTGGCCATGCCCCGGGACCACGACGCCGATCGCAAACGCCTGAACAAGCTCAAGCCCCCGCGCCTGATCGTACTGGGTGAGGCGGACAACCGTTTCGCCCTGGTGGCCTCGGGCCCTGTGGACCGGATATGGCTCAACGCCCGGAGCGAGGACGTGGCAGGCACCGGTTGCCGCCTGGTGACAGTCTCCGACAGGGACACCGCCCGCCTGCTCCCCGAGGCCCGGCTCACCGGTGACCCCAGCGCCAGCCTCGACGCCCTCCCAGCCTTGTCCAACAGTGGCGAGGACCTGTGCGAACGTTTCAAGGAATACCGGGAACGGCAGCACCGGGTGTTCTATGTGCCGGACACCGCAGCGGGCGAGGAGGCCGTGGCCTTCGGGGTGCTGTTCGAACTGCTGCGCCGGCAGACGACCATCATGATCCTCGCGCCCGCGGACCCGGCCCGTCACGAACCCGTGTACCGGGACGCCATCAAGTACAGCCTGCCCATCATCCGCCACAACCGGTTGATGACCTCCTTCGTGCCCCGCAAGAACCGGATCTACTACGTGGAGGACACAGACACCCGCAACGCGATGTTCCCCTGTGCTGACCTGGTGATCCCCGGGGGCAGCCTGGTGGAGGGCGCCGGGGCAGCGGACCTGATCACCCCCATGCTCAACACCCGGCCGATACTGCTCGGGCCCCATGGGCAAGACAGCCCCCTCAGCCGGGCCGCCATCCAGGCCAGCATGGTCGACAGGGCCCAGGGCGTGGACACCCTGGCCGCCCGTGCCGAGGCCCTGCTGGGCGACCCGGAGCAGGCCCTGGCCCGAGCCCGCAAGGCACGGAACTGGCTGACGGGACAGGTCGGTGCCCTGGAGCGGGTCATGAAACTGCTGGATTAGATGCGCATCCGGAAAATCGAAGCAAATACCTGTCGTTTTACCTCATTTCGATGCATTTACCCGCCTTTAGCGCCTCAATCCCACGTCGCCCCTTTGCATTGGCAACCGGCGGCACGACCATCGGCCCGGAATCCCTGCCCGAAGGTCGGGTTTCTGTACGTGCAAGCCCCTGACTGGGCTAGAATTAAGCACAGGTTCACAGGTTTTCGGAGTTTATTCATGGCCATCACCCCGGCATCGGGTTTCGCACTGAACGGCATCCAACGCGGCATGGAAGGCCTGCAGCGTAATGCGGCCGACATCGCCAGTGCCGATCGCCTCAACGGCACCGAGACCCGCAGCATCGTCGAACCCCTGGTCGGCCAGATTCAGAACGCCGCCCAGGTGGAGGCCTCCGTGCAGGTCCTGAAGACGGAGAACGACATGCTGGGTGCCCTGCTGGACGTGAAGGCCTGAGACCCGCGCCGCCATGATCATCGACAGCCCGGTCGTCATCGCGCCCAACGCGCCGCCCAACCGGCTCCCGGTCTCCGATCGCCCGGGTGGCGGCACCACTGCCGTACCCACGGAAACCCAGCGCGCCCTGAACGATCCCGAACAGGGTGCTGCCAGCCGGCGCAACGAGGAACAGGCCAACGCCGAGAATCGCCCCGGGCGCAACGACGCGGAACTGGCCAGCCGGGCCCGGCTGGACGTGGCCCGGGAGCAGTCCCGGGAGGAAACCCGCCCCCGCACCGACGACAACACCTCAGCCCCCGAACAAAACAACCGCCCGCCGGACAGCGACACGGCACTGAGCCAGGAACAGATCCAGCAACTGCGCGACCGTCTGGAGGCCCGCCTGGCCACCCAGACCCCGGGCGCCACCCTGCGCAGCGTGGATGAGGCCATCTGAACCGGCGGCCAGAGCTCTCACAGACCTGAATGACACAGGGCGGCCCAATGGCCGCCCTGTTCGTTTCCCGCACCCCGCCCACGGTGACTGACTACAGCGGCCATACCCACAACAGCATGGGCACGGCCACCACCAGCACCAGGATCTGCAGCGGCAGACCCAGGGGCCAGTAGTCCCCGAAACGCAGCCCACCCGGCCCCAGGATCAGGGTATTGTTCTGATGGCTGATGGGCGTCATGAAGGCACATGACGCCCCTACCGCTACCGCCATGAGAAAGGCATCTGCGCTCACCCCCAGCTGCTGCGCCGTGCCCAGGGCGATGGGCAGCATCACCGCCGCCGTGGCGGCATTGTTGACCAGCGCCGAGAGGATCATGGTGACCACCATGATGGCCACCAGGGCGGCGATGCTCTCGCCCCTGGCCAGGTAGTCCAGTACCCCCTGAGCGACCAGGGCCGCCATGCCCGTGGTCTCCATGGCCCCGGCCACGGGAATCAGCGCCGCAAGCAGCACCACCACCGGCCAGTCCACCGATTCATAGAGCTGGCGCAATGCAACGGTACGCAGCACCACGGACAGCAACACGGCCATGGCAAAGGCCAGGGCGGCGGGCACCCCCAGGGTGGCTGCCGCCACCGCAGTGCCCATGATCCCGGAGGCCAGGATGGCCTTGCGCCGATCGGGAATGGTCAGGGATCGCTCCGCCAGGGGCACGCATCCTGCGTTGCTGGCAAATTCCGAGATTCCCTCCGAGGAACCCTGCATCAGCAAAACATCACCGGCCCGCAGGGCTGTGGCCCGCAGACGGCTGGCAGTACGATGGCCCTGGCGGGAGATGGCCAGCAGGTTGATGCCGTATCGAGTGCGCAGCTGGATATCGCTTGGACTACGACCAATGATGGAGGACTGGGGCAGGACCACCAGTTCCACCAGGGCCACCTCGTCTTCCGGGCCTTCCTCCCTTTTCTGCTCAGCCTCGTCCTCTGCTGAAGCGTCGGATCGGCTTGTCTCGGTCTGTACCGGATCGCTCACCTCTTCCTCGTCGCCTTCGGGCACCACCGCCTCTTCGAGCTTCAACCCGAGACTGCCCAGCACGCCGGCCAGGGCATCCGCCTCGGCCTGGATGACCAGGATGTCACCCGCATGGATACGACGCCCCGGATGCGGCGCCACCATGCGCACCTCGTGACGCACCAGGCTCACCACGTGGGCGTCCTGATCCTTGAGCTTCTCGTCCACGTCCCGGAGGCGGCGCCCGGCCAGCTTGCTGTCCTCGTGCACCCGCACCTCGGTGAGATAGGCCTCGGTCTCGAAGCCCTCGGCACCGGGCTTGCGGGCGGGCACCAGACGCCAGCCCACCAGGGCCACGAACACCACGCCCAGACCGGCCACCACCAGGCCCACGGGGGTGAAAGCGAACATGGAGTAGGCACCGAGCCCGACGTCGTCACGAAAACCGGAGACGATGAGGTTGGGCGGCGTACCCACCAGGGTGGTCATGCCCCCGAGGATGGTGCCGAAAGCCAGGGGCATGAGCACCCGGGCCGGGGGCAAATCCATGCGGGAGGCCACCTGCAGGGCCACGGGAATGAGCAGCGCCAGGGCGCCGACGTTATTCATGAAACCGGACAGAAGTGCACCAAGACCGGTGAGAACGGCAATGGTCAAGGTGGGACCAACGCCACTCGGCATAACCTTGCGCACCAGGACATCCACAGCCCCGGAGGCCTGCAGGCCGTAACTCAGGACGAGCACGCAGGCCACGGTGATCACCGCCGGATGGGCAAAACCGGAAAAGGCCTCCCCGGAAGGCACGAGGCCCAACGCCACGCAGGCCAGCAGGGCGGCCATGGCCACCACATCATGGCGCCAGCGCCCCCAAACAAACAGGACCAGGGTGGCCCCGAGGACCACACCCAGGACCAGCTGCTCCGTGTTCAAGCCACCTCCTGGAAAATCGCGGTCAGAAGCTGGCTACGGATCCGGGCGGGGTAGGTGAATCGCAAGGCATCAGCCACCGATGGCAATAAGCACCGCGCAGGGGGCTGGGGACACCACCCGCTCGGCCACCGAGCCCTTGATCAGGCGCCCAAGACCTCCACGGGCGTTGCTGCCCATGACGATCAGATCAGCGCCGACTTCATCGGTGACAGCAAGGATGGTCTCGTCGGGTTTGCCTTCCAGGCAGCGGCCATCAAATTCGACCGTTTCACCGGCCGCAGCCTGGGCACGGGAAACCGCCTCGTAGGCTTCATTGCGGATGGCATCATCCGCACCGGCGGGGTGCACGGACAGGGCCGTCAGCGGCAGTGAGCAGCGTCCGGCCAGATCGATGGCCGCTGCCACTGCCGCATCACCGGGGGCTGAACCGTCAGTGGCCACCAGAATCCTGGACTTGGGCATACCGGAACCTGCGGGCATCACCATGACGCTGCACTGGGCCTTGTCGATAAGCCGGCCCAGGGTCTGCCCCTTGAGCAGCCGGGCAAATTCACTGCGCTCATGACGACCGATGATAATCAGCCCGCAACCGAGCTTCTGGGCGGCGGCGGCGATCTCGCTGTAGGGATCGCTGCTGGTGCGCACATGAGTCTCCACACTCACACCCGCGGCCTCGGCACGCGTCTTGAGGCCGTCCATGTAGGCCTGCGCCTCATCACCCGCCTCAGCCACCCAACGGGGCATGCTGGCTGCCTGTTCCGGCGTCGTGACCACCACCCGCAGGATACGCAACTGGGCGCCGCAACGTACGGCCATGTCCATGGCCGCAGACTCTGCCGCCTGGCTGTTTTCGCTGGCATCCGTGGCCAGCAGAATGCTCTGCAGTTGGCCAAGCGGGGAAGAGGCATCTGTCATCTGAAACTCCTGGTGACTATTGTCATGGATAAGCGTCTTGGACTCAGGATAGCCGATGGGCCCCGACATCGCATACACCCAGTCGCACCGGACGGGACCGGATGGCCACGAAGCTTAAAACCGATGCTCTCGCGAGGATAAGTCAGGTCAAGAGCGATATCTCTCGCCAAGACGCAAAGAACGCTAAGAAGTCTTGTTTTATTTAACAAGCAATCTTGGCGTCTTTGCGTCTTGGCGAGAGAAAGTCTTTTGCCTTTACCCACGTCTCAGCGAGAGTAAAACCATGCCCTTGCAGACATCTGCCTAGAGCCGGGACAGGATCAGGCTGTTGAGTCGACGCACGAAACCGGCGGGGTCTTCCAGCTGGGCACCCTCGGCCAGCAGGGCCTGGTTGAACAGGATCTCCGCCCACTCCCCGGCCTGGTCCTCGGGCACGTCGCGCAACTTCTGGATCAGGGCATGGCCCGGGTTGATCTCCAGGACCGGCCTGGCGGTGGGCACGTTCTGGCCTGCCTGGCGCAACAACTGCTGCATGTACAGCGCCATGTCCTGCTCGCTGAGCACGATGCAGGCCGGGGAGTCCGTCAGGCGATGGGAGACACGCACATCCTCCACCTTGCCCTCCAGGGCCGCCTTGAGACGGGCGATCACGTCCTGGGACTCATCCTCGGCGGTCTTGGCGGCCTGCTTGTCCTCCTCACTCTCCAGCTCACCCAGGTCCAGGGCCCCCTTGGCCACGGACTTCAAGGGCTTGGCATCGAACTCGGTGAGGTGGCTCATGAGCCACTCGTCCACCCGATCAGAGAGCAACAGCACCTCTACCCCGTGCTTGCGGAAGACCTCCAGGTGCGGACTGTGAGCCGCGGCGGCGTGGCTGTCGGCGGTGATGTAGTAGATGGCCTGCTGGCCCTCCTTCATGCGGCCCACGTAGTCGGCCAGGGACACGTTCTGGCTGGCCTCGCCGCTGTGGGTGGAGGCAAAGCGCAACAGTCCGGCGATCTGCTCGCGATTGGCGTAGTCCTCCCCTGGGCCTTCCTTCATCACCTGACCGAAGGCGGACCAGAAGGCCTGGTAGTCCTCGGGCTTGTCTTTCGCCAGATCCTCCAGCAGGCCCAGCACCTTCTTCACCGAGCCCGCGCGCATGCCGTCGATGAGCCGGTTGTTCTGCAGGATCTCCCGGGAGACGTTCAGGGGCAGGTCACTGGAATCCACCACCCCGCGCACGAAGCGCAGGTAGGTGGGCATCAGCTGCTCGGCGTCATCCATGATGAAGACCCGGCGCACGTAGAGCTTGATGCCGTGGCGTCGATCCCGGTCCCACAGGTCAAAGGGCGCCCGCTTGGGGATGTACAGCAGCGTGGTGTATTCCTGTCTGCCCTCCACCCGGTTGTGGCTCCAGGCGAGCGGGTCCTCGAAGTCGTGGGCCACATGCTTGTAGAACTCCTTGTATTCCTCATCGGAGATCTCGTTGCGGGCACGGGCCCACAGGGCCGAGGCCCGGTTCACCGATTCCCAATCCTCACCGGGTTTGCCCTTGTCATCAAAGGCGCGCATGCGGATGGGCAGCGGGATGTGATCCGAATAGCGGGTGATGATGTGGCGCAGACGATGGCCGTCCAGGAATTCGTCTTCCTCGGCCTTGAGATACAGCACGATCTCGGTGCCCCGGTGGGGGGCCTCCACGGTCTCGATGCTGTAATCGCCGGTGCCCTCAGAGGTCCAGCGCACGCCGTGTTCCGGGCCCATGCCGGCGCGCCGGGTGGTCAGCTCCACCCGCTCGGCGATGATGAACGCAGAGTAAAAGCCCACGCCGAACTGGCCGATGAGGTGTGCATCCTTGGCCTGGTCCCCGGTGAGCCGGGAGAAGAAGTCCCTGGTACCGGACTTGGCGATGGTGCCGATGTTATCGATCACCTCGTCGCGGTTCATGCCGATACCGTTGTCACGCACGGTGACGGTGCGGGCCTCGGGATCGAAATCCACCCGGATCTCCAGTTCCCCCTCGCCTTCCATCAGGGCATCGTCGGACAGGGCCTCGAAGCGCAGCTTGTCGCAGGCATCGGCCGCGTTGGAGACCAGTTCCCGCAGGAAGATCTCCTTGTTGGAATACAGCGCGTGGATCATGAGGTGCAGCAGCTGGCTTACCTCGGTCTGGAAACTCAGGGTTTCCTTGTGACCTGCAACGGACATGTCTTTCCCCTCTAGCTCTGAAATCAGGAATGTAGCAACAGGCCTGCCGCCCGCAGGGGCGGGAACGGCAGGCAAAGGCGTGCCTAAGCAATGGGGGCAATCAGAGGAATTTCAAGCATCGGGGATCACCCAGCGCAGCCGGCAGGTGCCGCCCTGGCCGGGAGTCATGCGTTCGAGCAGCCAGGGCTGCAGGGCCTCCAGGGCCTGATCCAGACGCCAGGGCGGGTTGATGATGCACAGCCCCGAGCCGTTGAGCCCGGCAGGGGTGTCTTGCGCGGCAAGCAATAATTCCGCCTCCAGCATGGGGCCTGGCTGTGCCTCGGCAATGGCATCCAGCATGGCCCGGTGGCGCCCGGCGGCCAGCAGCGGATACCACAGGACGTAGACCCCGTCCGGCCAACGCCGGCAGGCCGCAAGCAGCGCCCGGGCAGCATCGCGGTATTCCTCTGCCCGTTCGTAGGGCGGGTCCACCAGCACCAGCCCCCGGCGTTCGGCGGGCGGCAAAAGGGCGCCCAGCAACTCCCAGCCGTCGCGGCGATGCACCGCCACCTGGGCATCCCCCGCGAAGAAGGCCTTGAGGGACTCCCACGCCGCCGGATGCAACTCCCCGAGCACCAGCCGATCCTGTTGGCGCAGCAGGGTCCTGGCTATGGCCGGGGAGCCGGGGTAAGTGCTGGCCCCGTGACGGGCGCGAAACTCCCGCAGTGCATCGAGATAGGGGGTCAGCGCATCGGGCACATCGGTGCAGCCCTGGACCCTCGCCACACCGTCACGCCACTCCCCGGTCTTCTGCGCCCATTCGCCGGCCAGATCGTAGCAGGCATCGCCGGCGTGGCTGTCCAGCACGCAGAAGGGTTTCGCCTTGGCGCCCAGGGCGTGGATGATCCAGGCCAGGACGGCGTGCTTGTGCACGTCGGCGAAATTACCTGCATGAAATCCGTGGCGATAGCTGAGCATGGGTTCAGCGGGCGATGGGCAGACTGCGCCCGGTATCCACTGGCGCCTCGCGCAGCGGTTCCGTGCGGTTCACCGGGGACTCCGGGTGCAGCAGGTAGGCAGCAATGTCCAGGATCTGCTCCGGGGTCAGGAAACCGTGATGACCGAAACGGGGCATCTGGGAACAGGCCATGAGTGCCTGCGGATTGTAGATACGCACATAGAGCTGACGCAGCTGCGCGGCGTCGGTACCCCGGCCGATGCCATAACCGGCCAGACTGGGACCCAGATTGCCCCCCGTATCATCCCGGGGTTCCAGCAGATGACAGGCATGGCAGTTGCCACCGTTGGCTCGGGCTGGGTCATCGGGGCGGCGACTGCCCACCCGCCCGCCGTAGCCACTGCGGGCCAGCTGCTCACCCACCAGCGGATCCCCCATCACCAGGCCGCCCTCGGGATAGCGAATACGTTCGCGCTCCCGGGCGAGGATCTGTTCCCGCAGCCCTTCACCGGGGCGGTTGCGTGCCCGGCTGCATTCCAGCTGGGTCTCATCCTGCACCAGGCGCCGGGCCTCGTGATTGGGCAACTCGCCCCAGCTGTCCCGGATCACCGCCTCCATCTGGCGCTCCAGGGCGTTGAGGCCACGGGCCTCCCCGACTTCGGGGACCGCAACCGCCACCAGGGGCAGGACCAGGCACAGGAGGGATCGAGCGAGCTGTTGAAAAAGGCTCCGGTGGATGCCAGGCAAGGCGGAAATCGGCGCAAAAGCGCAGTGCACATACCAGTACATGAGCCCAGGTCGCTTGGGTGCTTTGAGCCGCTTGCCAACGCTGCATGGCGCTGCCCGAGACATTATCAACAGCCTGCTAGCGGCGGATGCTGGGGACATCGATCACCCCTCCTCGCCCCTGCTCCGTGAGAAACAGGATCAGGGCCACCGTGGCATCCGAGCCATAGTCCACATCCGGCAGGCGCATCTGCCAGTGACAGTCCCACATACGGTGCTGCAGGGTACGCACCGTACCCTGGGACACCCGATAAGTGGGCCAGCTGGCCATCACCTCGCGCACCTGCAGACTGTCATTGATATTCATCAGGCCCTGAAGACGAATGCGCCGCCCCTCGGTGGTGTGACAGGTGGCACAGGACAGATCCAGGGGACCGGCGCGCCGGTGAAACAGCCCCTCGCCGATGCGATACATCTCCAGTTCCCGGGGATGTTCCATCTGCACCGACAGCGCCATGCCATTGGACCGGGACGCCACATACACCGTCATGGCCTCCAGGTCCGATTCCTGTTCACCGGTGGAAAAGGCCTGTTCCGCCAGACGGTCGGGATCAAAGCCCTGCAGGGTCACCATGCAATAGACCAGTCGCGACTCCAGGTCCTGGACCCGACCGGCATCCTCGAAATATCGGGGCAAGGCGGCAAAGGCCCCTTCCAGCACACCTGGCCCCAGCCCCAGATCGCAGGCGCCCAGGGAGACCTGATTCGGACCGCGGGCCTGGTGGTACAACTGTTCGCCACGGGCAATCCACAACTCCCCCGGATTGCTCTCCCGCAGCATGCGCCGATACTCGGCGATGCTGTCGCCGCCCTCCACCACCAGCGGCGCCTGCCCCTGGGCCACAGCCATTGGCAGCCCCAGGGTCAGCAACACCACGTACAGCAAAACGAGAAATCGCAACATGATGCCTAGTGTAGAGGACAAGCCCAGGCAGCACGATGCCCGGATCCCATCCCGGGCCAGCCTGACTTACCGCGCCTGCCTCTGACAAGGCCAACAAAAAAGGGCTGCCGACTTTCATCGGCAGCCCTTGAAGGCTCTTTCGAGCGGGTGGTCCGAAGACCACCCTGCGATCACGATGGATCAGTGCTTACTTGTTGACCGGAGAAGCCGGGTCAAGCACGTAAGCCATGATGTCGGCAATCGCCTGCTGGCTCAGCAGACCGTTGGCGCCCATCCGCGGCATGTTGGTGCAGGGGAAGTAGGCGTGGGCGTTGTAGATGATTTCATACACAAAGCGACGGGTCGCCTCGTTGTTGCCACGGCTCTTGCCGTAACCGGTGAGGCTGGGGCCCAGGTTGCCGCCCTGACGGTCGGTGGCCATGGCGTGGCAGTTGTAGCAGTTGCCACCCACTTCACGGTTGCTGTGGTCGTCATTGTTGTGGCCGACGCGGAAACCGAAACCGGACCAGGCCAGCTCGCGGCCCTTTCTCCAGTCACCCAGCTGAATGCCGCCATCCGGATACGTAATGGAAGCACGGGCATCGGAGATGATCTGGCCGGCCTGCTGCGGGGACGGCTGGTTGCGCGTCTCCGTGCAGATCTTCTGCATCTCATCCTGGGTCTGACGTTCACGGACCGTGGTGCCTTCCTGGGTCGGCGTATCAAGACGGAAACCGTTCTGATCAAAGATCAGGTGCTCGGCCAGCTCCTTGGAGCTCATCTTGGTGTAATCGGCCTTGCCGGAGTCACCGACATCGGTACCAGCACAACCAACGGCAATCGCGAGGGTTGCAAGCGCGGCAAGCCCAGCCGCAAATGGGGTCTTCATTTTCATCATAATCTCAAATCTCCTATTGCTTCCGGGATCAGCGCTTCATGTCGGGCAGGATTGCCGGCTGGCCGCGGGCAACATCGGTCCAGTAGGAAATCAGCGCGATGGAAGCATCGGAACCGGCCACGACCTGACCCTGACGCATCTGCCAGTAGCAACCACGGACACGGTGCTGGGTGCTGCGCACGTTCTGGTGACCCACGCGGAAGGCGGGCCAGGAGATGGCCTTGGTCCATTCCTGGGGCACATTGGCGTTGGGCAGCACGGACGCACGAATACGCTTGCCGCTCTCGCTGTGGCAGGTCTGGCAGCTCATATCCAGGGAACCGGCACGACGGAAGAACATCTCCTCACCGGCATCACGCAGGGCCTTTTCCATGGGGTGATCCATGCGGGGGGCCCAGGGCATGCCATTGGAGTGGCTGGCGATGTAGGTCTGGATCTGCATGTGCTCGGACTCGTTGTTGTGACGCGCACGCACAGCCGGATCATCGGAAGCAAAGCCCTGCACGCTGGTCATGCAGTGCACGATGCGCGTCTCCAGATCCATTACCTTGCCGGTGTCGGCAAAATAACGAGGCATCTCGACGTAGGCACCTTCCAGGACACCGGGGCCCTTGCCGAAGTCACAGGCCGCCATGGACACGTTGTTGGGACCACGGACAGCATGAAACAGGGCCTTGCCATCCTCGGCGATCCACAGGGCGGGATTGTCCGCCATCATCATCAGGTTCTGTTCACTCTGGGTGAGATACATGGAATCGACCGAATTGATCAGCCCCTCAAGAACTTCTTCGGGGGCCTTGGACGAATCCGCGTAGGCCGTGGACCCGAGGATCAGGGCCACAGGCAGCGCCAGTAAGGCTTTTTTAATCATGGAAACCTCCATCAAAAGATTCACTTCGTGTAGTGGCTTATTAGACCGACCGGGACACCAACCCAGCGTGTGGGCAGCTTACAGCTGCTCACACGAATGGTTCGGACACATGGATCGGCTGTGCCACAGTTATCAAGTTTCGAGACTACTGACTGGAGTGGTGTTCTGGTGCCTGGACAAATCATTGCATGGCGCCAATGCCAACGCTGACTTAGCCCTGGTTTGCATACCAATCTCCCAATTGCGACGGCTTTCTTGTTATAGCCCCAAGGATAGTAATCCCCTTGCGCCATCCTTGTGACTGCGGGTATAGACTGATAAAGCCCATGCACAATGTCAAGGAACAGAAAAGCAACAGAAGTTTCTAATATAGATTAAGGCCGTAATACACTGCACATGCGCTGTTTCGCGACAAAAACATTAGCTCGCACTAATGTTTTTCTTCCTGGGCTTTTTACGAATTATCCACGTACACACGATACGAACATCATTCAGGGAATCACGCTGCGTCCACGAAGACTGGCAGATTCATGGCCAACAAGCCATGCCTTGATGTCCACCCCCGCGCCCTTCGCACTGCCGCCATAACCACCGAGTCCTCCCGTGACGGGCACAACACGATGACAGGGCACCACGATGATGACCGGATTGCGTGCACAAGCCCCACCGACAGCGCGCGGCCCCGTTTGTAACTCACGCGCCAGTTCACCGTAGCTGCGCAATTCACCACAGGGAATTTCCGCAAGGGCCGACCACACGCGCCGTTGAAAGGTCGTGCCATCGAGCCTGAGAGGAAGCTCGAAACGAAAATCGGGCTCCGAGAAGTACTGATCCAGCTGATCGGCCACCTCTGCGGCAAGCCCAGTGGGGGCCCTCAGGGGTTCGGTGTCAGACAGGTAGGTCAGAGAATGCAGTGCGCCGTCCCGGCACTGGATGCCAAGACGACCCACCGGAGATGAAATGACGGCATCAGGGGACATGGCTGCGGCACTCCGTGAATCAACGCACCAATGTACCCAAAGCCTACACCACCAGCCAGCCGGTGTAGGCTGCCCACATCAGAGCTTGAACTGGGAAACCAGCTGACGCAGGTCTGCCGCCAGACGGGAAAGGTCTTCGGTGGCGCTGGCTACCTGCCCCGCTGCCCGGGCATTCACCTCAGCCACATCGCTGATATTCACCACGTTGCGGTTCATCTCCTCGGCCACCTGGCTCTGTTCCCTGGAGGCCACGGCGATCTGGGTGTTCATATCGTTGATGGTCTTCACTGAAGTAGCAATGGTGGTGAGGGAGGCCTTGGCACCATTGGCCGCCTCCACCGTGGAGTGGGCACGCTTGCGTCCCGCGTCCATCACCTCCACTGCGCGGCGGGAGGCGCCCTGCAGACGCTCGATCATCTGCTGGATCTCCCGGGTGGAATCCTGGGTACGCGAGGCCAGGGTACGCACCTCATCGGCCACCACGGCGAAGCCCCGACCCTGTTCACCGGCACGGGCCGCCTCGATGGCCGCATTGAGCGCCAGCAGGTTGGTCTGTTCAGCGATGCCACGGATCACGTCCATCACCGAGTCGATCTTTTCGGCATCCTGTCCCAGGGTGTCGATGACACCCGCAGCATTTTCCACCTCATGGGCCAGATCCGTGATGGAGGCGATGGCATCGCTGACGATGCGCTCGCCTTCCCGGGCGGCGTTATCGGCGGAGTGGGTGGCCTCGGCGGCGGCACTGGCGTTACCGGCCACCTCCTGGGAGGTGCTGAACATTTCGTTCATGGCAGTGGCAACGCGGTCGGTCTCGTTGCGCTGACGATCCACACCCTCGTTTGTCTCGGAGGTGATCGCCGACATCTGTTCCGCGGCGCTGGACAGCTGGGTCACCGCATCGGTCACCTGCCCCAGGGTGTTGCGAATCTTCTCCACGAACTGGTTGAAGGCCCGCGCCAGGGCAGAGAGTTCCGGTCCGCCCTGTTCCTTGAGGGTACGGGTAAGATCCCCTTCACCCTGGGCGATATCCTCCATGGCCGCGATTGCCTGACGCAGGGGGCGCACGATCGCACTGGCCAGCAGAACCGCTGCCAGCACGCCCAGACCGAGACCGATGAGCAGGAATGTCAGCATCACCCGCTGGGCGGTCTGTCCCTGGTCCACCAGCGCATCACTGGTCTCCATGGTGCGACGTTCCAGAAGCGAGACCAGGCCGTTGATGCGCTCCTTGCTTTGCAGCAGCAGCGGTCCCACTTCGGTGCGGATCAGGAAGGCATCCCGGTGGGACTGCTCACTGCCATGGACGCGGAACAACTCCGCCAGATGGGTCTCAAGCTCTCCCTGCAGGCGAGCAAGCTCCTCCAGGGACATCTCCTGCTCGAAGTTGAGCAAATAACTACGCTCCTGCAGGGATTCGAGCAGGTTGCGGTTACGATTCAGATACAGCTGGGTATTTTCCCGGGAAGCGGTGTCCTGGAAGGCAATGAAACCACGGATGCCACTCATGATATTGCTCTGCGAATAACGCAGCTCATGCATGTCGTTGAGCAACTCGCGGCGGGTCTCATTGGCCACCTCGTCCATTTCCGAGGCTGCCAGCTGCGACATGTTCTGCAACATCTCCTGGGAGACCGGGTTGAGCCGCGACGCGGAGATCTCCATGGCCGGCATATTGCGATTCAGGTCCGTGGCCAGTGTCACCATCTCGTCCCGATAGCCCATGAAGGTGCCGGTCTCTGCAGCAATGGTCGTGACCAGTGCATTGAGCTCGTCCACGGCCTGCACCAGGGGGGCCGCCATCAGCCCCTTCACGGCCTCATCGAGGCGCGCCAGGTTGGCATCGTAGGCGACCCGGTGCACATCCTCCTTGCTCATGAGATAGAAACCCAGGGAGGAGGCAGCGTTGTGCAGCGCGCTGTCCACCTCCATGGCCGCCAGGGTCACCGGCTGCACGTCGCGAACCATCTCATCCACCATCACCCGGGTAGACTGCAGACCACGCAAGCCGATGAGTGAGACGATCAACAGGATGGCCAGCACAAAGGCAAAGCCCATCAACAGCTTGAAGCGGATGGATATGTTGGCAAAAAAGCGGGGCATGATCGGATCTCCGGCGGTGGCGGGCCCGATGATTTTTGCCCGGATCACACGTGGATCCGGCGGGGCCTCGATTGCATCAAGATATTTGCGTTCCCGACCGTAGGGGAACCACTTATCCCATCCTATCGGCGGGCAGGCAGGAAATCTTTAGCCCAGGGCGGGTAATTGACGGACGGCAGTATCCGGTGGGGCAAGCGTTCGGGAGCTCAGCGCAACTCCAGTTGCTGCAGACGCTGGCGCAGCAACACCCGGCGCTCTGGCTCCCGGGTGACCCGCAGGAGATCGCTGTACAGGGCCCGCGCATCGGATACCAGGCCGGCCTCGGCCAGGGCACCGGCGGCCTGGAAGCGCGCCGTCATGCCCCAGGGGTCGGCCGGGCCATCTCCCTGACTCGCGGAATGCAGGTACAGGCGTGCCGCCTCCTCGTTCTGGCCCAGGGCCTTGTGGGAATCCGCCTCCCAGTAGAGCAGTTCCCGAGCCTGGCGCGGATCTTCCAGACGGGGCCCCATGGCCCGGAACAGATGCACGGCGGCATCATGGCGACGCAGGGTCTGCAGATCGAACAGCACCTGCATGAAGCGGTCGGCCTGCTCGGTCTCCAGGCGCCGCACCTGCCCCAGCAGGTCATAGAGCCCATCAATACCCGCCTCCTCCTGGCCGCCCAGTATCAACACCCGGGCCCGGCGCAGACCCCACTCGAAAGCGTCCACACCTTCAGGCGGCGCCGCCAGATTCGCCATCAGGCGCGAGGCGGTATCCACGTCGCCCCGAGCCATGGCATGTTCCGCCAGCAGATGCCGTACCGGCGCCGGCACGTGCTCCGGGGCACCGAAGCGCTCGCCGCTCAGGTACAGAACATTGAGCAGCGCCTCGCCCCCCTCACGGGCCAGCAGATCCTCGCTCAACTGGCGGTGGGCGCTCTCGCGCTCGGCCTCTGCGCCACCGCGCAGGGCCACCACCGCACGCAGGGCCCGCGCCTCCACGGCCTGTTCCGACGTCCGGGACTGTGCCAGTTCCAGCCAGGGGCCATCGTCACCGATAAGCAACTGGCGTTCATTACCCAGGCGCTCGCCAAGATCCAGATAGGCCTGCCACAGGGCATCCTCATCAAGTCGCAACATCTGCTCATCCCGGGGCAGGCGTCCCTGGAGGGTGAAGGCCTGCTCCAGGCTGCTCACGCGCAGCTTCAGGTCCTCGCCTTCCCCGGCCGCCAGGGCCGCCACGGCCAGGTAGCGGGCCCGGTCCTCGGGGGCAAGACCCTCGGCTGAAGCCGCCCGCACCATGGCCCGGCGCAGATCACTGACAGACTCGGCACCGGACCTGAGCAGGGCAAGCGCCCGCAGCGCACGGGGCTCATGCCCCGTTGCACCGGCCAGGATGCGGGCAGCCTCCTGCGCCTGGTCTTGGTCCATGAACACCCGCGCCTCCAGTTGCAGCGGGATCTGCGCGTTGTCTCCCCGGTCCTGACGCAGGCGCCGCAGCGTGGACAGGGCATCATTCGCCAACCCGTCCTGCCAGTAGCTCTGGGCCAGCATACGGCGCCAGGCATCCATCCAGACATCACTCACCCCATCGCCGGAGAACCAGATCAGGTCCCTGAGCACGGCGCGCGCCTGCTCTCCCTGCTCCAGGGACAGCTGTGCATGGGCCTCCCGGGTCCGGGCCCAGATGAGAAAATCCCGGGGCAGGCCGGCGGGCAGACGCTCTGCCCGGTCCACCACGGCCTGCCAACGCCGCTCCATACCCAGGATCTCAAAGCGGGCCCGCTCCCGGGCCAACCAGCGGTCCTGATGGGCGACGCGATCCGGCGCCTGGCGGTCAAGGATGGACAGGGCCAGGTCCGCGGCACCCAGGCGGGCCAGCCCCATGGCCTCATCCACCACGGGATCGGCATGGGCCACGGACAGGAAGAGCAGAACGAGAATTGGGAGCAGGCGACGGGGCATGAAGGGTTCGTCAGTTGTCAGTTGTCAGTTGTCAGTTGTCAGTTGTCAGTTGTCAGTTGTCAGTTGTCAGTTGTCAGTTGTCAGTTGTCAGAAGCATAACCTACAACAGGCTGGGGACTGGGGCCGAGACAAAACACCAAGACAAAAAAAACGCCCCGGACGGGGCGTTTTTTGGTGAACCCGATGGATCAGGTCCGCTTGATGTCTTCCTTGATGCGAGCGGCCCTGCCGGTCAGGTCACGCAGGTAGTAGAGCTTGGCGCGGCGCACGGCACCACGGCGCTTGATCTGGATCTCGGCCACCGCCGGGCTGTAGGTCTGGAACACACGCTCCACCCCTTCGCCGTGGGAGATCTTACGCACGGTGAATGCGGAGTTCAGGCCGCGGTTGCGCTTGGCGATGACAACCCCTTCGAAGGCCTGCAGACGCTCACGGTTACCTTCCTTCACCTTGACCTGTACCACCACGGTATCACCGGGGGTAAAGTCGGGCACTTCGCGGTTCATCTGCTCCGCTTCCAGCTGCTGAATGATGTTGCTCATGGTTTGACCCCTGTCAGT
>SR_TP_S13solDRAFT_1000340_pt1 | contig 20626 bp, 22 predicted proteins | sample SodReaTP_S13sol_FD_11159 | JGI IMG/M metagenome (IMG submission 11159)
CCCGCCCCGAACAGTTCCGGCCCGACGGCAAGTTTCGGGTTGCGCCCGTCAGGCACGGCATCCAATGCGGCAAAAGGGCAGGCGGCGACGATTTCAGGGGGCACATCCGCATCGACAATCTGGTTCACAAAGGACGAGTTTGCGCCGTTTTCCAGCAGCCGCCGGACCAGATACGCCAGCAAATCCTTGTGCGCGCCGACAGGGGCGTAAATGCGGCAGCGCGTTCTGTTGCGCGTCAGGACCAGATCGTGCAGCGACTCGCCCATGCCATGCAGGCGCTGGAACTCATAATCCAGCGGGCTGATCTGCATTTGCGCGGCGATATGCAACACGGCTGCGACCGTATGGGCGTTATGGGTGGCAAATTGCGGGTAGATCCGCGATGTCATGCCCAGCAGCTTGCGTGCACAGGCGATGAAATTGACATCCGCCGCCGGTTTTTGCGTCAGCACCGGAAAACCGTCCAGCCCCATGACTTGCGCGCGCTTGATTTCGGTGTCCCAGTACGCGCCCTTGACCAGCCGGACCATCAGCTTGCGGTCATGCGTTTGGGCCAGTTCGTGCAGCCAGTCGATCACATCTGCCGCGCGCGGGCCATAGGCCTGCACCACCACACCAAACCCGTCCCACCCTTCCAGCGCGGGGTCGCGCAGCACTTCGGCGATGACGTCCAGCGACAGGGCCAGACGGTCCTGTTCTTCGGCGTCGATATTGAACCCCATGCCCAATGCCGCCGCCAGCCGTGCCAGTTCGCGCAGCCGTGGCACCAGTTCGGCCATGACGCGGTCGGCCTGTGCCAGTTCATAGCGCGGGTGCAGCGCGGACAGTTTGACGGAAATGCCGGGATTGGTGCGGATGTCATTGCCGGTTGCCGCCGCGCCAATGCTGCGAATGGCACTGCGATAGGCCATGTGATAGCGCTGCGCATCCTCCATGGTGCGGGCCGCTTCGCCCAACATGTCGTAAGAATAACTATAACCGCGCGCTTCCAGTTTCGCCGCGCGGGTCATGGCCGCGCCAATGGTTTCGCCCAGAACGAACTGGCGCCCCATTTCCCGCATGGCGCGTCCGACAGCGGTGCGGATGACGGGTTCCCCAAGCCGTTTGACGGCCCCGCGCAGCACCTGTGCCGCACTTTTGCTGCGATCATCCAGAACGCGCCCTGTCAGCATCAACGCCCAAGTGGATGCATTGACCAGACTGGATGATGACTGCCCCAAGTGTTTGCCCCAGTCCGATGGGGCGATCTTGTCTTCGATCAGGTCATCGATTGTGGCGGCATCGGGTACGCGCAACAACGCCTCGGCCAGACACATCAGGGCAATTCCTTCGTCGGTGGACAGCCCGTATTCAGCCAGAAACACCTCCATCAGGCCGGGCGTGGCATGGGTCCGGATGTCATGGACAAGTCCCGCTGCATATGTAGCTATTTGCGCACGCGCATCCGCGTCCAACGCAGCCATGTTGCGCGCAGTCGCAACGGCATCTGCTTCATTGCGCAGGATTTGGTGGGTAATCTTTGCACAAGGGTGCATTCGCATCGTCATCTTTCATGCCCTCATAAGGAACTATGACCAGTATTGCAGATAATTTAATTGCATTCATACTTAACTGGTCATAGATGCGGGCAATACGACTTATTTATGTGAAAGATGCAAAACAATGACCCGCTTGAAGTTGGACAGTTTCGACCATGCCATCTTGCGTATTCTGGCCGTTGATGGCCGGCTGAGTGTGACCGAGCTTGCCTCGCGCATCGGGTTGACAAAATCCCCCACGCAGGCGCGTCTGCGCCGGTTGGAGGAGCAGAACGTCATTCACGGATACCGTGCAATGATCGACCCGCACCAGATTGATGCCGCGCATATTGCGTTTGTCGAAGTTAAAATGTCCGACACCCGCGAAACTGCATTGCAGGCGTTCAATGACGCGGTGCGCAACGTCCCCGAGATTGAGGAATGCCATCTTATTGCGGGGGCATTCGATTATTTGCTGAAGGTGCGCAGCCGCGATATCGCGTCTTACCGGCGCGTGCTGGCCGAACATATTTCCGGACTGCCCTATATTACGTCCACATCGACACATGTCGTGATGGAGGCGGTCAAGGAAACCGGCGAGCAGCCGGTGTTCTGACGCGTTACCTGCGCGACGCGGTCAGGGTTGTGACTGATCCGCTGCGCAAAATCAGTTCGCCCTTGTTGCCGATGTCGAATCCGTCCGCATGTTCCAATGCGTCCAGAAGCCGTAATTCAAGGTTGCGCTTCGCTGTTGGGCAGGCCAGCCGTGTTGTTCCAAGGTCGCTAAGGGACAGGGCACCGTTGACGATTGCGACCTGTCCAACATACAGGTTGCACGCAAGGCGTCCGCTAACCTGACCGTTGGCAACCTCTAGCGTCAGGTCGGGCATGTCCGCAGGGTGACGGACCGAGAAAAGCGTATCGACATACCATGTCCGGCCTTGCAGCAACCTTAACGGCGCGCCAGCACAGCCGCGACTGTCCGCTGAGGAGGTGTGGCGTGTCAGAGCCGCAGAAACCGGATACGGGATGATCGCGTCATCCAGTTTGCAATGCGCATCCGTAAGGCGCAGCGACATTGCATCGGACTCGAACACCAGTGCCCCTTCATCGGTGCGCCGTGCTGTCATCTGGTCAAGTATATCCTGATCCCCGTCCGGTCTGGGCAGGGTGATCAGCGCCTCGTTCAGGCCCAGTTCGATCTGCCAGCTTTCGTCGGCGGCGCGGGCCGTGATTGGCAGGATCGGCTGCGCCGGAATGCGCGCACAGGTTACCGGCGGGGCGCTGTTCGCGGCTGTCAGTGTAATGTCTGGCCCATCATCATTCAGCACTGTGCCATCCTCGGCAACAAAACGGTCCTGCCCGTCATCATGAAAAAGCAATGTTCCCTGTCGGGTGGTGGCGCGCAGGCCATCTTCTGCGGGGGCAAGCGTCAGGGTGGTGCCATCATCACAGGCCCAAGACGATCGGAAGGCAAGCGCAAGGATCGGGTGCAAGACCAGATCGGGCGTTGCGCCGCGCCCGTCCAAGCTTAGCTGCGCACTCTGCGCCAGAAGCTGCCCGTCCAGCACAAGCCCGGCCTGAAGGCTGCCAGCTTGTCGTGGCAGCGCCGAGAAGCTGTGCGTGGCGCTGTCGCTGCCCGGCGTTGCATCAAGGCGTTGCTGCGCCAGCAGCTGCCCTTCATTGTTCAGAACCACAGTGACCGTTTCGGCGCCTTGCGGTGTCGGCATATCCCAGTGCACCGTCGCGGTGATGTCACGCGCCGCAACGGGCGCAGCCGCTGCAAGCACGGTCATCACTGCAAGATAAAGGCGCATGGCATGCTCCTGCGGTATCGGCCCATTTACAAGGGCTTAACGCACACACACCTTGCGGGACAAGCAATATCGCAGAACGATCACAGCAATATTGCCTGAAAACCTTGTGACTGCGTCAGGCGCGTTCGGAATATTCGAATGTTTCCGTGTTCACGACGATATCTTCGTCCTGTCCCACGAAGGGTGGCACCAGGATACGCACGCCATTGTCCAGCACGGCGGGCTTGAAGCTGTTGGCGGCCGTCTGCCCTTTGACCACAGGTTCGGTTTCCACGATCTTGCAGACAACCTTTTGCGGGATCGAGATGTTCAGCGCTTCTTCGCCGTAATATTCCACCGTCACGGTCATGCCATCTTGCAAGAAGGGGCGGCGCTCGCCCAGAATTTCGACATCGAGTTCGATCTGCTCGAAGCTCTCCATGTCCATGACAACAAGCCGGCCATCGGTTTCATACAGAAACTGCTGGTCTTTTTGTTCCAGCCGCACCCGCTCGACCTTGTCTTCGGACCGGAAGCGTTCGTTCAGCTTGCGCCCGTCGCGCAGGTTCTTCATCTCGACCTGGGCAAATGCGCCGCCTTTTCCGGGCTTCACATGGTTGACCTTGACCGCAGCCCAAAGCCCGCCATCATGTTCCAGAACATTGCCTGGGCGAATTTCGTTACCGTTGATTTTGGGCATAGGATACCTTGCTGCGCCTTGAATAATGGGTTTTTGCCCCTATATCGCGCAGATAGGATTTAGGCAAGAACTCGATCCTTTGCCGGAAATATTGCATCCATGCGAAAAATGCATGGCTGGTATGCATGAATAGCGTAGCGAATCACAGCGCAAACCGCGTATGCAGGCCCGAGCGGTAAATGCAAGAGCAAGAATAAGGAACGAAATATGTTCGATTCAGCGGATGGAACGGCCTTCACGCATGAGCAAGGGGCCCGCGCCCGCAAACTTTTCGCAGCGGTTGTGTTGGCTGCACTGGATGATGCGATTGCGGATGACAAGAAATATGGCAACGGGCCGGAGCAGATCGCGCGTTGGGCGCGGTCGCGTGACGGCCGCGAAGTGCTAAGCTGCGCGGGTATTGACCCCAATGAACGCGTTGTGTCTGGCCTGATGGAATTCGTGGCCAAGGGTGTGCGTACATCTGTCGCCCTGTCGCGTGAAGAAAGCGAACGGCGTCATGCCGCTGCCGCCGCCGAGGCGGAAGCTGCCTGACCAAGCGCGCGTTATTTGCAAAATGCCCCGAACCACTGGTTGGTTCGGGGCATTTTGTTTTTCCAGTCTATGGGTTCCGGCCTGTTGCGTCCGGCCCTCCGGCCAGCATCAAACGCTGACCCCAAGGTGTTGCGCCAGAAAATCAAGCCGGTCCTGACCCCAGAACCGTTCCTGCCCGACAACAAAAAACGGCACGCCGAACGCACCATCTGCAACCGCATCTTCAAGGTTGCGGGGGTAGATTTCCGCGCCCTGCAACATGCCACTGAAGGCAAGCGCCGGATCAAACCCTGCCGCTGACAGGCAATCACGAATGACATCGTCATCGGCAATGTTGCGATCCTCGGCCCAGCAGGCGCGCGTCAGGCGGTGCAGCAATTCCGCCAGATCGCCGCCGCCCGCTTCTTGTGCCGCAATGATGGCATAGGAGGCAGGCGCAGGATTGGCCGGAAAGAAGGCAGGGCGCAGGTTCAGCGGCATGTCCAGCCGTTCGGACCAGCGGCGCAATTCTTGCAGACGGTAGTCCTTGCGGCTGTCATGGCGTTCTGCCAGCACCAGACCGCCGGTGCGGCCAAACAGCGCTGTCGGGTCCAGTGGTTTGTAGCGCAGACTGGCCCCGGATTGCGCGGCTATCTGTGCAGGGCGTTTGCCCGCCAGATATGTCCAAGGCGACATGGGCGTTAAGTAGTAGTCAATATGCGGCATTTGTCCCGGCTCCTTGCCTTGGCGGTTTGCAAGATCGTAGCGGGGTGGTAAGCGGTGTCAATCTTGTCCGAATCCCATCCGGCCCCATTTCGTCAAGGATTGTCCCATGATCGACCGCACCGAACCCAAGCTGATTTCCGGCAACGCGAATATACCGCTTGCCAAGGCCATTGCGCGACGAATGTCGCTGCACCGTGGCATGAGTGTGGGGCTTGTCGATGCGCGGGTGGAACGCTTCAACGATCAGGAAGTGTTCGTCGAAGTGTATGAGAATGTTCGCGGCGAGGATATGTTTATCATCCAGTCCACGTCGAACCCGGCCAATGACAACCTGATGGAATTGCTGATTATTGCGGACGCGTTGAAGCGGTCTTCGGCCTCGCGTATCACAGCGGTTATTCCCTATTTCGGCTATGCCCGTCAGGACCGCCGCACCAAGGCGCGTACACCCATTTCAGCGAAGCTGGTGGCAAATATGATCGCGCAATCAGGGATTGAGCGTATTTTGACACTGGACTTGCACGCCGCCCAGATACAGGGGTTCTTTGATATTCCGGTGGACAACCTGTATGCCGCCCCTGTGTTCTCGCTGGATGTGCTGCACCACTTCAAGGGCCGCTTGCAGGATGTGACGGTCGTATCCCCTGACGTTGGCGGTGTGGCGCGTGCGCGCGAATTGGCCAAACGCATTGGCTGCGCGCTGGCCATTGTCGACAAGCGCCGCGAAAAACCCGGCGAGATTGCGGAAATGACCGTTATCGGGGATGTGCGCGGCAAAAGCTGTATCATCGTGGATGACATTTGCGACACTGCCGGAACCCTGTGCAAAGCAGCCGAAGTGCTGGTCGAGGCGGGCGCGACTGAGGTGCACAGCTATATCACCCATGGCGTTCTGTCTGGCCCTGCGGTGGAACGGATCACGAATTCGGTCATGAAATCCCTTGTTATCACGGATTCCATCGCGCCAACCGAAGCGGTAAAATCAGCGCATAACATTCGCATCGTTCCCACCGCGCCCATGTTCGCCCAAGGCATCCTGAACACATGGAAAGGCACGTCCGTGTCGTCGCTGTTTGACACCGAAACCCTGACCCCAATCTATGAAGGACTATACGGCGAGGTCTGAGGCCGTGCCGCCGGTCATGGGGCGTTACTGGTCTGGTGCGCCGCTCGGCGGTGTTCGCTTTCTGCGATCCGATTCTGGCAATGAATCGCGCGAATCGAAATCATTGATGTCGCGACGGGCCTTGCGGCGTGCCGTGTTCCAGCGTGACACCCCCAGCCAGACCACCAGTCCCAACGCCGCCCAGATCAGGGCTTGCACCAGCACCGGCAATCCCGGCAGCAACCAGACCAGAACCGCCACTGCCACGGCCGCCAAGGCAAAGCCAAGGGCCACATAAACAGTGGTCATCATTTCCGCGATCAACAAGACCACGGCAATAATGCCCCAAATTATCCAGTCCGGCAGGCCAAGGCTTTCCATTGCTTAGATGTCTTTCATGATGGCTGCGGCCTCTCGGAAGGAATTGGAGGGGCCGCCGGGTAGCATGATCAGTTTCGCATTGTCGGATTTCGCAAGCCCTTCAAGGGCCTCGACCTGCATGCGGGCCGTTTGGAATACCAGCGCTTCTTGCGCGTTGGCCCCTTCCAGCGATGCAGCAATCTCTCGGTTGGCTTCTGCGTTGGCCTGCGCAATGGCGCGGATCGCATCCGCACGGCGCTGGGCTTCGTACAATTCCGCATCCGCGTTCAATTCCGCCGCGCGGCGCTGCCCCTCGGCGCGGGTAATGGCGGCACGGCGTTCGCGTTCTGCGGCCAGCACTTCGGCCATGGCCTTTTGCGTCGTCTCGTTCAGGCGGACATCGGTGATTTCGGACCGGCTGATGCGAATGCCATAGGTTTTGCCCGCATCTTCCAGCGCTTCCAGCAAGGCAACATTCAGCGACCCGCGATCGGATTGCACGGCATCCAGTTCAACCTTGCCCAATTCCGAACGCACAAGCGATTGCACCAGTCCGACCACAAGATTGTCGATGTTATTGACACGGAACACAGCCGCCTCGGGGTTCTCGATGCGGTAGACAACCAGCAACTGCGCACCGAATACCACGTTATCCGCTGACACAACTTCCAGTTCGATATCGTTCAGAACCTGATCATTCACCGGCACATTGGCATGCACCCGGTCCAAAAACGGCACGATGATATTGACGCCTGCATCCAGCGTCCGGTGATAAGCCCCAAGCCGTGTGATGACCAGATTGCGTGACTGGGGCACGATCTTCAGGCCCATGATAACAATCAGGACCAGAAGGACGACTAGCGCCAGAATGAGTTCCATAAGACCCGCCTATTTTCTTGTGTCAGTTCATATATGTATCGTCGCGCGAAAAGCGCCGGTCTTCAAGCCATATCGGCAGCTGCAAACCGTCGTGAATATACCAACAGCGCCAATGCGCAGCTGGCGAAGCCGAAATTCCCGACCACCAGCGTCAGGGGTGATCCGTCATAGGCCAGTGCAACCGGAACCGACACCGCCACTGCCCCGATTGTTGACAGCGACATCACAACAGAAGCGCCTGTTCCGGCAATATGTCCCAAAGGTTGCAATGCCAGCGCATTCAGATTTCCAAAAGTTAGTCCGATTGTGAAAAATGTCGAACACATGAACGCGAAGAAGACCCCGAAATCCCATGGTGCGGGCAGGTCCAGCGGCAGGATCACCAGAAACACCGCAGATGCCAGCACCTGCCATGTGAACGCAATAGTCGCCAGTTTGCGCATGCCGAACCGCATGACCAGTTTCGCATTCACCATGCTGGCGCTTCCGGAAATCAACGCAGTCGCAGCAAACCACAAATGGAAACTGGCGGCGCGGTCATAGACTTCGTCAAATATCATGGGCAGATTGGACAGCCATGTGAACAGCGGCGCGAAGGAAAACACCAGCGCAGCGACATAGACCATGACGGCGCGATTGGTGCTGATTTCCACGATGGCACTGCCGATCGCGGCGGGGCTTAGCGGGCGACGGCGCTGTGGGGGCAGCGATTCAGGCTGGCGCAGAAACAGCCATAGCCCGCTTGCCAGTCCGAACGCGACGAAGGCATAGAAAATCGCGCGCCAGTCCGCCAACAGGATTATTCCCGCCCCGATTGACGGCGCCACGGCCGGAAACAACACAAACAGCGTCATAATGATCGAGGTGACGCGCGCCATGGCGCGGCCCTGATACAGGTCGCGGACCATCGCGGTTGCCACCACACGCGGGGCCGCAGCCCCCAGCCCTTGCAACAGCCTTGCACCCAGCAGTGTTTCGATACTGGCCGCATGCGACGCCAGAAGCGCCCCGCCGATATACAGCACCAGCCCCACCAGCAGCACCGACTTGCGCCCATAGGCGTCTGAGACCGGACCACAGACCATAATGCCCAGCCCCAGCCCCAGCACGAAGGCAGGGATCACCAGTTGGCCGTGGGTGGGCGCATCTGGTGACAATTCTGCCCCGATTACGGGCAGGGCCGGCAGCATGGCATCAATCGAGAAGGCGACCATCGCCGTCATCAGCGCCATCAACGCCACGAATTCGCCAAAGCGCAGCGGCTTGGTGGGCGGAAAGGGGATCATTCAGCGCGCCCCAACTTCATCAATGACATTGCGCCATGTCTCGACTGTTTGCGCGCCCGAAATCGCGTATTGTTGCGCGACGATGAAAAACGGCACGCCGGAAATGCCGCGCGCACGCGCGTCACGGTCGGCGGTGGCAATCAGCGCGCGATCAGCATCGCTGTCCAGCAAGCGCGCGATCAGGTTACGGTCCAGCCCGACACTCTGTCCCAGATCGAGAAGCGTTGCTGCATCACCAATGTCGCGGCCCTGCTGGAAATAGGCGCGGAACAATATGCTGACCATCGCGGTTTGCCGCCCTTCAAGACCCGCCCAGTGGATAAGGCGGTGCGCATCCAGTGTGTTCGGCGTGCGCGTGATGGCAGGCAGGTCCAAGGCCAATCCTGCGCCTTGGGCCGCATCAATTACAGGGCGGTAGGCGTCCAGAACCGCATCCGCATCGCCGAATTTCAGTGACATGTATTCGTTGCGGTCCATACCCCCGGCAGGCATGTCGGGGTTCAGTTGGAACGGGTGCCAGCGAATGTCAAACGGGTGGTCGGGGCGACTTTCAAGGGCGCGATCCAGTCGCGCCTTGCCGATAAAGCACCACGGGCAAACAGGGTCTGAATAGATGTCCAGCGTGATCATGTCAGGGCCTTATGGCTGGCGCGCAGGGCGCGGCGTGACAGTTTTCCATTGGCCCCGCGGGGCAGGCTGTCGCAATGGTGATACTGGCGCGGCTGCTTGTAGCGCGCAAGGCGGGCCGCGGCAAAAGCATCAAGTTCTGCGGCGGGCAGGGGGGCGGCACCAGTGTAAAACGCCGCAATGACAGTCACACCGGCTTTCACCTCGATTTCAGTGCAGGCGATATCCGAAATGCCGGAATGCTCGGCCAGCGCGCGCTCGACTTCCAGCGGTGAGACGCGAAACCCGCCCGCATTCATCATGTCATCATCGCGCCCGACATAGGTGATTGCGCCATCCTGTGCCATGCGGGCATTGTCCCCCGTGGCAAACCACTGTCCCGTCAGGGGCAGTTGCGGCGCGCCGTCGGCGCCCAGATAGCCCAGCATCAGGCCAGGATCGTTCCGGTGGATCGCTAGCATGCCGTCATGGTCGCGTGGCACGGGCTGGCCATCAGTACCCAGCACGGCCAGTTGACGGCCTTGCTGGGCGTAGCCAGCCGTTCCCGCAGGGGCAGGGCGCGCGGGACTGGCCGACACATAGGTCGAGCATTCCGACATTCCAAGCGCTTCATATATCGCGGTTCCGGTTGCCTCGTGCCAGGCTAGGCGCGTTGTATCGGGCAGTTTTTCACCTGCTGACAAACCGTGGCGCAGGCGTGGCAGGTCCAGTTTCCGCCCGTCCTTCAGCAACTGGCGGTAGACGCCGGGAACCGCCGCAAATAGCGTCGCATCAAAGCGTTTCAGCATCAATGCCAAGGGCGCACCAGCTTCGGGGATCAGCGCAGTTGCCCCGATCGCCCAAGGGTCCATCAAGCCGGTCCCCAATGTGTATGTCCAGTTGAATGCGCCTGCATGCAACACGCGGTCATCTGCGCGCAGGCCATACCAGCCGTCCCACATCATCCGCCGTGCCCATATCGCACGATGCGCATGGACAACCGCGCGCGGGTGTCCACCACTGCCCGATGTGTAAATGATATACCCGGCCCTGTCGGGTGGCCCCATATGCCAGTCGCAGGGCGGCAGGTCGCGCATCAATTTCAACTCTGCGCGGTGCACAACCGGTGCAGGGTGGTCCGGCAGGGCCACCCCCTCGGCGGCAAGCACCAGTGCCGGTGTGACCTGTTGCGCAATCCGGCTGATCTCTGGCGTGGTCAGTTGCGCCGATGTTGGCACCGGCACCAGCCCCGCAGCCAGCGCCCCCAGATAGGCGACAGGGAAATCAACACTGTTTCCCAGCCGCAACAAGACGCGGTCCCCCGGCTTCAGCCCCCTGTCCAGTAAACCCTGTCCGGTGCCGCGCACTGCCGCAATAAGATTTGCATAGGACCAGCGTTCCGCACCCGTGGCGCGGACAATTTGCAAGGCGATCTTGTCAGGCGTCTGCGCCCCTGCCTGCAGCACATAGCGGGCCATGTTGAACGGCGCAGGGCAGGGCGCGGGCGTGTCAGTGTCAGTGATGGATAACATGTTCATGATTTATGCCCGCGTTGTGGCAGTTGCAAGTGCAAGCATGCTTGCGTAAAGAGAAGCGCCATGAGTGATCCTGAAAACGCGAATGTTCTGCGAATTGCCCGCACTGGCGGGGATGTCGAACCTGCCCAGCCCATTGATCTGGCTGAACGGGTGCGCGCCCTGCGTCGTGCGCGCGGCTGGACGCTGGAACAGGCCGCCAAAGCCGCAGGTCTGGCACGCTCGACCTTGTCCAAGATCGAAAACGGCCAGATGTCGCCCACCTATGACGCGCTCAAGAAATTGGCGGGCGGTCTGGAAATTTCGGTTCCGCAACTTTTCACCCCCCCCGAAGTTACGCGTGCCAGCGGGCGCATGGCGCTGACACTGCGCAATGATGGCACGTCACATCCCACGCCGACATATGACCACCGTTTGCTGGCAACGCAACTGACCGCGAAGAAAATGTTGCCCTATCAGGCGCGTGTGCGGGCGCGTGACATGCAGGATTTTGACGGATGGGTGCGCCACGGTGGCGAAGAATTCCTGTATGTCCTGACAGGCGAAATACGACTGTTTACGGAATTCTATGCACCCGTTGACATGAAGCGCGGCGACAGCGCGTATTATGATGCGACGATGGGGCACAATGTCGTTTCACTGTCACGCGAAGACGCGGAAATCCTGTGGGTGACATCGCTAGAGTGAAGGCACCTGTTGGCTGCATGTCATAAAATGTTCACTTGCGGGCAATGTATATTTCCATTATTCATGAAATATGGAAATAAAGAATGCAGCACAGATTTTCGCCATTCTGGGCCATGCGGACCGGCTCTCGGTCTTTCGGCTACTCATGCGCTTTGCGCCGCAGGGGCAGCGGCCTACCGAAATTGCCCTGATGCTGGGGCTGAAGCAAAACACCCTGTCCCATCATCTGCGTGATCTGGTGTCATCCGGGTTGGTGCATGTCACGCGTCAGGGACGTGCACTGTATTATGCCGTCGATCTTGATACGGCCGAGGCGCTTATCGCATATCTGGCGCTCGATGTCGGGCGCGCGCGCCCTGACCTGCTGCCTGCTATTACGGCCCGCGGAACGGACATGCCGCCGGATCAGGGGCGTATGCTGAATGTGCTGTTTATCTGTTCGGGCAATTCTGCCCGCTCGATCATGGCCGAAGCGCTGTTGCGTGATCTTGGCGCTGGCCGCTTTCGCCCGTATTCTGCGGGCACGATCCCCGCGGCGCGCCCTAACGCTACGGCATTGGACGTCTTGGCCCGCAACGGGCATGATCTGTCCGGGTTGCGCAGCAAACACTTGCGGGCGTTTCAGACGAAGAACGCCCCGCAGATGGATTTCGTCTTTACCGTCTGCGACAGATCCGCCGCCGAAGATTGCCCGCCATGGCGCGGATATCCGATTGCCGGTCATTGGGGGCTGCCGGACCCCGTTGGCGACCAGAACGTCCCTGACGCGGATCATCCAGCTTTCGCGCAAACCTATACCCGCCTGCGCCGCAAGATCGAAGCGTTTGTTGCCCTTCCGGTGCATGCGCTGGACCGGCTCACCCTGCAAACCCGCATCGATGTAATTGGCGTTGATGCCTGACCCTGAATGAGTGCCTGACACATGCCATCCCCATCTCGTCCCCGCATCGCAATTAACGGCCTCGGGCGCATCGGAAAACTTGTGCTGCGTGATCTGATCGATAACGGCGCGGGCGGCAACATCGTTCTGCTGAACGATCCAGCTGGCACGGCCGAGCAACACGCGCTTTTGCTGGAATTCGACAGTGTGCATGGCCGGTGGAACAAGCATATATCGCAAGAGGCCGACACACTCATCCTTGATGGCCAGCGACTTCGTCTCTCTCACGCACGGCGTATAGAAGATATGCCATTGGCGGAAATGGGCATCGATCTGGTTATCGATTGCACCGGCGCGTTCAAAACGCCCGCAAAACTCGCCCCCTATTCTGCCGCCGGCGTGCGCAAGACTATCGTCAGTGCGCCAGTCAAGGACGCGCGCGCGCTCAACCTTGTCTATGGCGTCAACCATGATCTGTATGATCCCGCGCAGCATGACATTATCACCGCTGCAAGCTGCACAACAAATTGCCTGGCCCCAGTGGTCAAGGTCATTCACGAAGCACTTGGCATCCGCCACGGATCCATCACCACACTCCACGACGTGACCAATACCCAGACCATCGTGGACCGCCCGGCCAAGGACATGCGGCGCGCGCGTTCAGCGCTGATGAATCTGATCCCCACGACAACAGGCAGCGCCACGGCAATCACAATGATCTATCCCGAACTCAAGGGACGCTTGAACGGCCATGCTGTGCGGGTTCCCCTGCTCAATGCCTCCTTGACCGATTGCGTGTTTGAACTCGACCGTGCCACCACCCGCGAAGATGTCAACGGCCTGCTTGAAGCGGCGGCGCATGGTGCCCTCAATGGCATACTTGGCTTCGAGCACCGCCCGCTTGTCTCCTGCGATTTTACCAATGATCCCCGCTCGGGCATCATTGACGGACCGTCGACTATGGTCGTGAACGGCACCCAACTCAAACTTTATGTCTGGTATGATAATGAATTCGGATATGCCTGCCGCCTCGGTGACATTACCCGCATGGTCGCCGGCACAATCTGATCCGCTGATCTGCCCTTTCATTCTGGCCGAAATATCCTCGGGGGGTGTGGGGGGCAGACAGCCCCCCACCTTGTCCAATCAGAAACAGGCATGAAACCATGAGTTACGCCGCTTCCCCCTTGCGCGCCTATATGGCGGTCACAGCGGCCTATTGGGCGTTCATGCTCTCGGACGGGGCATTGCGCATGCTGGTGCTGCTGCATTTCAATGCGCTGGGCTTTTCGCCGGTGCAACTGGCATGGTTGTTTGTCCTTTATGAGGTGGCGGGGATTATCACCAATCTGGCGGCGGGCTGGCTTGCGGCGCGCTTCGGACTTGCCGCTACATTATATGCAGGGCTCGGCTTGCAGATCGCGGCCCTTATCGCGCTTGCGCAGCTTGACCCGTCCTGGACGATCACAGCCTCTGTTATATTCGTGATGGCGGTGCAAGGCGTGTCCGGTGTTGCCAAGGATCTGGCGAAGATGTCGTCGAAATCTGCGGTGAAGCTTCTGGCCCCGTCGCGTGAAGGGGCATTATTCCAGTGGGTCGCGACGCTGACAGGGTCAAAGAATGCCGTGAAGGGGGCGGGTTTCTTGCTGGGGGCGGCGTTGCTGGCCGTGGTCGGGTTTCAGGCGGCAATATGGGGCATGGCGGGGGTTCTGGCCGCAATCTTGTTCGCGGTGCTTGTGTTTTTGCCCGACGGGTTGCCTGGTCGGATGAAAGGCGCTGATAAATGGTCGGGTTGGCGCTCAAGCGATGCGCGCGTAAACCGTCTAAGCCTTGCGAGGATGTTCTTGTTTGGGGCGCGCGATGTGTGGTTTGTCGTGGGAATCCCGATCTATTTTCAGGCAGTTTTGTCCGACGGCACGGCCGAGGGCCGGCGCGAGGCTTTTTTTCTGGTTGGTGGCTTCATGGCGCTTTGGATTATTGGATATGGCGCGATTCAGGCCCTTTCGCCGCGGCTGCTGGGCGGCAAGGGGCAGTCAGAACAGGCAATCACGCAAAAAGCGATCTTCTGGGCGGGGCTACTGGTTCCCATTCCCCTGCTTTTGGCCGCCGCCGCTGCCCTTTCCAGTGGTCCGGCCCCTTGGTTGACGGGCGTGCTGGTGGTGGGGTTGCTGGTCTTCGGGTTTGTGTTTGCAGTGAATTCTTCCGTGCATTCCTACCTTATTCTGGCCTTTGGCAGGGCAGAAAGGATCACGCGTGATGTCGGGTTCTACTACATGGCCAATGCTGCCGGACGTTTGCTGGGAACGCTTCTGTCCGGGGTCAGCTATCAACTTGGGGGCTTGCCATTATGCCTTGCAACGGCGGGGGGGATGGCCTGTGTAAGCTGGCTGGTCGCGCGACAATTCGCAAAGGATCATCCTGCGGCGCGGGTTTGATTTACCGGTTCTAGAGCATGCCACCTTCATTCGTATTCACGAGGCATGCTCTAACCTATTGATCTTGCATGTTCGAGAAGCGCAAAACCGGTTCCCACTTTTGCGCAACATGCGCTAGGTGTAGTGCAGCCGGGCGCATCTTGCCCCGGCAGCAAGTGGTGGCCAAAGCCCTAGATCAGGGCCAGACGTTCAACCTGTGCATCGTCCGGATATGGGCGGTATAGCCCCACGTCAACTGTGTCGATCATTCCGTGTATCTGGTCGTAGTCGCGCGCGGCATCGTGATCGCCGTCTGCCAGATGGGCGAAAGCCATGTCCAGTTGGGCAAGATCCACCAACTCAACAATTACGATAAAGTCCCCATAGCCCGGACCCGCCAGCCGCAATTTGCGCCGAAGTAATGTCCATGCCGCGATTTTTCCGGCGGCTTTCAACCCTTCAAACCATTGTTCCGCCGCGCGCGCAAATGCCAGCGGGTGTGCGTTCGGCTTCAGGTTGATCATACATATATACTGGTTCATGGCGTTTTCCTATGCGCGGGCTAGTAATGGCATGGAATTCCTAATAAATCTTGAATTCAATAAACCCCTTGCCCAGCGGGACTTCATTCTGTGGGCGTAAGGGACTCTTCAATGTTTTCTGCCAGATCCAGCGTGCCTGTCGAAACATAGGCGATGACAGACACACCCAGACCAACGATTGCAGCTGTCAGGACAACCCAGTCAACGGTGACTGCGCCGGACTCTGACGCTATGAAGTTCTTCAAATATCTGTTGTGCATATCCGCTAGCCTTTCTATTTGCCCGTACACCATGTGAAGGGCGTCAAGCAGACAGTAAAAGCGCGCGCATCGTGTCACCTTTGCGGCAATGACAGGTCGGTGCGATGCAGGTTTTGTAGGATTTTATAGAAGTTTTATGTGTCTGGGGCCGGATTGGCCGCCATGGCGAAGACCCCTGACACCTGGCTTGCATGAAACGCCTGTGGTGCCTGCCCTATGCCCAGACCAAGTTCATTGGCTTTCAGAAAAAACCCACGCGCAGGCAACCCGCCTGCGCTGCGCCCGACAACCAGCGCTGCGCGCAGTGGCTGCCGGATCTGTGCGTCCTGTTCCATCAGGGTTTCTAACGCATCGGTCAGTTTTCCAATACGCCCCGGCCCCTCAAGGCCGATTAGCGCGGCCATCTGCGCATAAGTCACCGTGATTTGCCGCGCTGCACAATCAGCCAGCGCGGCCTCAAGTTTCCGGAGCATCCTCGCTGCCCTGTGCCAAATCTGTGGCGTCCGCCTCCTCGCCAGTCTCGGCCACGCGTGCGACTGACACCACCAATTCCCCGTTTGAGGTGTTGAACACCTTTACCCCGCCCGCAGATCTGGAGCGGAAGGAAATGCCCTGCACCGGCACGCGGATGGATTGGCCCTTGGATGTGGCCAGCATGATCTGGTCATTGGCATCCACCGGGAAGCAGGCCACAAGCGCGCCGCCGCGCATGGCGCGGTCCATTGCTGCGACGCCCATGCCCCCGCGTCCGCGCACAGGGTAATTGTGGCTGGAGGACAGCTTGCCGGTACCTTTTTCCGAAATGGTCAGGATCAGATCTTCGCAGGCCGACATTTCGGCATAGCGTTCAGGTGACAACGCCCCCTCGGCTGCGTCTTCTTCATCCTCGCCCTCATCCTCGGTCACGCCTGCCATGGCGCGGCGCATTTTCAGATATGTCGCGCGTTCCTCCGGGCTGGCCTCGAAATGGCGGATTACGGCCATCGACACAACACCGTCGCCATCGCCCAGCCTGACACCGCGCACGCCGGTTGAATCGCGCCCCTTGAACACGCGCACATCAGTGGTGCGGAACCTGATTGCGCGCCCTGATGCGGTGACAAGCATGACATCGTCATCTTCGTCACAGATGCGCGCATTCACAAGGCTGACGCCTTCGGGCAGCTTCATCGCAATCTTGCCGTTGGATTTCACATTCACAAAATCCGACAGCGCGTTGCGCCGCACGGACCCGTCCGATGTCGCAAAGATGATTTGAAGGTTCTCCCACTCATCCTCGGGGCGTTCCACCGGCATGATTGCGGCAATGCTGACACCTTGCGCGATCGGCAGGATATTGACCATTGCCTTGCCGCGCGTGGTGCGCCCGCCCAGCGGCAGGCGCCATGTTTTCAGCTTATAGGCCATGCCGTCTGTGGTGAAGAACAACAGCTGCGTGTGGGTGTTGGCCACAAACAACTGTGTGACGACATCATCATCCTTGGTGGCCATGCCCGACAGCCCCTTGCCACCACGGCGCTGCGCGCGGAAATCGGCCAAAGGTGTGCGCTTGATATATCCGCCACTGGTGATGGTCACGACCATGTCTTCGCGCTCGATCAGGTCTTCATCATCCATATCGCCGGCCCAGTCGACGATCTCGGTGCGGCGCGGCACGGCAAACGCCTCGCGTACCTCGCGCAATTCGGTCCCGATAATTTCCATCACCCGAGCACGGGATCGCAGAATATCCAGATAATCCTTGATCTTGGCCGCAAGGCTCTCCAACTCATCGGTGACCTCCTTGACGCCCATGGCGGTCAGGCGTTGCAGGCGCAGTTCCAGAATGGCGCGGGCCTGAATTTCCGACAGGTTATAGGTGCCGTCGTCATTCATCGTATGGCTGGGGTCATCAATCAGCCGGATATAGGGCGCAATATCCATCGCGGGCCAGCGCCGCGTCATCAGCTTCTCGCGGGCCTCTGCAGGATCGGCAGACGCACGGATGGTTGCTACAACCTCATCGACATTGGACACGGCCACGGCCAGCCCGCACAGGACATGGCTACGCTCGCGCGCCTTGTTCAACTCATAGGCCGTGCGGCGCGTCACCACTTCTTCGCGGAACCCGATGAAGGCAGTCAGGAAGTCGCGCAGCATCAACTGTTCCGGCCGCCCGCCATTCAGCGCCAGCATGTTGCAGCCGAAACTCGTTTGCATGGGCGTAAAACGGAACAACTGGTTCAACACCACATCAGGCGTGGCATCGCGCTTCAGTTCCACAACAACCCGCACACCAATACGGTCGGATTCATCCGCAACAGATGAAATGCCCTCGATCTTCTTTTCGCGCACGGCATCGGCGATCTTTTCGACCATGGTCGATTTGTTCACCTGATAGGGAATCTCGTCGACGATGATCGCAAAGCGGTCCTTGCGCACTTCCTCGATATGGGTTTTGGCGCGAATGACCACGGACCCGCGCCCTTCCAGATAGGCCTTGCGCGCGCCCGCCCGCCCCAGAATAAGCCCGCCGGTGGGGAAATCGGGGGCGGGCACATAGTGCATCAGGGCTTCCGATGACAGATCAGGGTCCTCAATCAACGCAAGCGTGGCATCCACCACCTCGCCCAGATTGTGCGGCGGAATGTTGGTGGCCATGCCCACGGCAATACCGCCCGCGCCATTGACCAGCATATTGGGAAAGCGCGCGGGCAACACCGTGGGTTCCTTGTCGCGCCCGTCATAGTTCAGCTGGAAATCAACAGTGTCCTTGTCAATATCGGCCAGCAACGCACCTGCGGCCTTGTCCATGCGCACTTCGGTATACCGCATTGCGGCGGCATTATCACCATCCATGGACCCGAAATTGCCTTGCCCGTCCAGCAGCGGCAGCGACATGGAAAACGGCTGCGCCATGCGCACCAATGCGTCGTAAATCGCGCTGTCCCCATGCGGGTGATAGGTGCCCATCACCTCGCCCACCGCGCGGGCTGATTTGCGATAGGGCTTGTCATGGGTGTTGCCAGTGTCGTGCATGGCATACAGAATGCGCCGGTGCACAGGTTTTAATCCATCGCGCAAATCCGGAATGGCGCGGCTGACAATCACGCTCATCGCGTAATCAAGATAGGACGCGCGCATTTCCTGCGTGATCGAAACACTGGGCCCGCTTGGACCGGAAGGTGGCGTTTCGTCAATATTTTCAGGGGTTTCGGGGCTATCGCTCACCTGATCCTCGCGCGGTTTGGGTCTTCACTATATCTCGTCGATGCCACCTTACCAGAACCATGATATGGGGTGCAATGCCGCAAAGCCGCCCCCCTTGGCAGCCGCCCGTCAATAGTGACAACAGCATGTTTTCATTGATTATTATTATTCTCTTGGCATGGTTTAAGTATCAGCATCAACCAGAGGTCTGAAATGGACGCATCCCCCGTCGAACTTATGCTCAAGGGCTACGGTCTGACCACCGCCGAAATGATCTACCGCATGCCCGATCATATCCATGTGCTCAACACCTTCGTCTGGCAGGATTACGATCTGGCGCCCGACTATCCGCGCCTGTTCGAATTCATCGAATTCTGGCAGGGCAGTATCGATGGCCCCTTGCATTCTGTGCGCTTCACACATCGCAAACAGTTGCGTGCAGGCGAATGGCGTCATGTGGTGGGGGAATTCAAAATCGGCGACTTTCCTGCGCGGCGCTTGCGCAAGCCCTAACGCAAACGCAGGCTGGCAAGCCACAGCGCGGCAATACCGAAGGACAACACCGCATTCCAGCTTGCCATCGACAGGCCCAGCATCTCCCACGGCACTTCGTCACAGCGCACCACTGGCGCGGCCATGATCCGGTCCAGCAATTCCTGCGCGCTCAACCCCGACAGGTCTCCGCCTGCACTGCAGCTTGACGGGCCTTCCCACCATGCGCGCTCTACCCCAGTATGATATATCCCGATTGCCCCGGACCCCGCAGCCCCCGCCGCGCCAAGCATCGCAAAAACCGGATTTGGCAGCACCAGTGCTCCGGCCCCCAGCAGGGCCACAACATGTGGCCAGCGCTGCCAGATACATAACGCACAAGGCGCCATGCCGCCGATATACTGGAACGCCAGCGCCCCCAGCAGAAGCCTGATCGACCCTGCCAACGCCAGAACCTGCACATTCCGCCGCATTACATATACCTCACTGCCAGAAACCCGCCCAAAAGCAACGCCATAAACAGGCTGAACATAAGCCCCAACCGCCGCTCGATGAAATCACGGATGGGTGTGCCAAACTTCCACAGCAATGCCGCAACAATGAAAAACCGAATTGCCCGCGCAATCACCGATGCAACAATGAACACCGGCAATGACAACCCCGTCGCCCCCGACAGAATGGTAATGACCTTATAGGGGAAAGGTGTCACACCTGCGATCAATACAGCCCAAGCCCCCCATTCGTTATACCGTGCCTGAAACTGTTCGAAATACGCGTCCTTGCCATAGAATTCCAAGACCGGCCGCCCCAGGGTTTCAAACGCGCCATACCCGATGAAATAGCCAGCCCCGCCACCTGCAACCGATGCCACTGTGGCCACGCCCGCAATAACGAAGGCGCGCGACGGGCGTGCCACGATCATGGCAATCATCAATACATCCGGTGGTATTGGAAAAACCGAGCTTTCCACAAACGCCACCAGCGCAAGCGCCCATAGTGCATAAGGGTGCCGCGCCAATGACAGGGTCCAGTCATAAAGTGACTTCAGCACGGGCGATCCCATCTTTCATTCTGGCGAAAATATCCCCGGGGGTGTGGGGGCAGGCAGCCCCCACGCAGGCTTGAATATGCGCTATGCG
>SR_TP_S13solDRAFT_1000341_pt1 | contig 20575 bp, 33 predicted proteins | sample SodReaTP_S13sol_FD_11159 | JGI IMG/M metagenome (IMG submission 11159)
TTTCCGTAGCCCCGATGCTGGACTGGACTGATCGACATTGCCGGTACTTTCATCGTCAAATTAGCCACACTGCATTGTTGTACACGGAAATGGTGACGACTGGGGCGATCTTACATGGTAAACAAGACTTTCTAGCCTACCACGAGGCAGAACATCCAGTCGCTTTGCAACTTGGTGGTAGTGACCCAGCAGATCTGGCCGCATGCGCTAAGCTTGCTGAGGCACGTGGTTATGACGAGATTAACTTGAATGTGGGTTGTCCTTCGGACCGCGTTCAGAATGGTCGCTTTGGTGCATGTTTGATGGCGGAGCCGGAGCTTGTTGCTGATTGTGTTAAAGCGATGCAAGACGCAGCGCCACAAACACCAGTTACGGTGAAGACACGATTAGGTATTGATGAGTTTGATAGCTACGAATTTCTTCAAGCATTCTTGCAGCCAGTTGTCGACGCCGGTTGTCAGCGAATTATTTTGCACGCACGCAAGGCTTGGCTAAGTGGCTTGAGCCCGAAGCAAAATCGTGAAATTCCGCCGTTAAATTATGAACGTGTGTATCAAGCGAAACGCGACTATCCAGATATCCAGATTCACTTGAATGGCGGGGTTGACACAATTGCTGCTGCTCAAGAGCATTTACAGCATGTCGATGGTGTTATGATTGGGCGGGCAGCATATTCAAATCCGTGGATACTGGCGGACGTTGATCGCTTGTTTGATTCAGCCGCAATAGCACCAAGTAAAGAAGCGGTGATTGAGACCATGGTTATGTATATCGAAGACCACATCAGAAATGGTGGGCGTTTTTGGCATATCGCACGTCACATGATTGGTCTTTATCAAAATTGTCCAGGTGCGCGACAATGGCGCCGCATGCTCAGTGAGCAGGGGCCTAGAGCTGTAGATATTTCGCCACTTTTGCAAGCGCAACAGGTGATTCAGGATGAAGCGCGCCGTTTTGCTGAGCATCAAGCTCTTTCAGATGCAGAAAAAAATGAGGTAAAAGCATGAAGTACTTACATACCATGGTTCGTGTGTCTGACTTAGACGCGTCGTTGCGATTTTATTGCGAGGGACTTGGTTTGCAGGAAGTCCGCCGTAAAGAAGTTCCTGAGGGGCGCTTTACGTTAGTTTTTTTATCGGCAAAGGACAGTCCCGAAGCAGAGATCGAGCTGACCTACAACTGGGATCCGGAAACCTATACCGGTGGCCGCAATTTTGGCCATTTAGCCTTTTCGGTAGCAGACATTTACCAGACGTGTGCACATTTACAAGCAATGGGTGTGACGATTAATCGACCTCCGCGGGACGGTCGGATGGCCTTCGTGCGCTCTCCTGATGGTATTTCCATCGAACTATTGCAAGCTGATGGTGCTTTGCCAGCGCAGGAGCCATGGCAATCAATGGCGAATACCGGTACGTGGTAATTTTGACTAACGGTTAGGCAAAAGTACGATTAAGGGCTTGCGGATGCGAGCCCTTTTTTCTTTTTTAAGGTTTATATTTAATGAAAAACAAAGAGTTATAAAACTTGGCACGACACTTGAATATCTCTAGTTACAGTTAGCCAGTCGAATTGACATGTAGTAGGCATCCAACTGTATCGAACTTACATGAGGATTCAGGTTATGAAAAAATTAATGATCGTAGGTGTCACTAGCTTATTCATCTTGACTGCGCAACCAAGCGCTGCGCAAACACAAAGCACTGAAGGCGACTTAGCTGCACTCGTCAACGTGATGGTGAAACAGCAAACTAATCAATTTACGCACCAGCTACGCTCGACCTTTAAAGGAATTGTGGCTGCACAATTAGAGCAAAACAAAGCAGAGTTTCAAGCACTTGCACAGAAGTCTAGTGCGGAACACGATGAAGTCGTGGTCAAACAGGCTGAAAAAGCAGCGGATGAACTCGCACCTTAATTCGTTCTTTGATAATCTCGAATGAGAATTCGAATAACAATCACTGAACGGATGTGTGAACTATGAAACATTTGACCCGCTTTACCTTGGCTGCAGTTACCGCCGCAATGCTTGGTCTTTCTACAAACGCCGTGGCCACAGAAGTCACCGCAAGTGAGCAAGCATTGCGTATTGCCCAAGAGTCGCTCATTATCGACACGCATATCGACGTGCCGTGGCGCCTGATCAATGATTGGGAAGACGTAGCGAATGCAACAAAGCGTGGTGACTTCGATTATGAGCGTGCAGTCGCGGGCGGCTTAAACGCGCCGTTTATGGCGATTTATATCCCATCGAGTTATGAGGACAATGGCGCCTATACACTGGCGAATCATCTCATCGACTTTATGGAAGCTTTGGTTTACCGAGCTCCAGAAAAATTTGCTATTCCGCATAGCGTTGACGAATTATTAGCGCAGTTTGAGCAAGGCTTAATGTCACTGCCGATGGGAATGGAAAATGGTGCACCCATTGAAGGTAGCTTTGAGAAGCTGCAACACTTTTTTGACCGTGGTGTCCGTTACGTGACGCTGGCGCACTCTGAAGATAACCATATTTCTGATTCATCCTACGATATTCGCGGTACTTGGGGCGGACTTAGTCCTTTTGGTAAAGAATTAGTCGTGGAAATGAACCGCATCGGCATGATGGTCGATGTATCCCACATTTCTGATAAAGCGTTTTATGACGTGCTTGAGATTACCCAAGTTCCTGTCATCGCAACCCATTCTTCAGCGCGCCGTTTTACTCCAGGTTGGCAGCGCAACATGAACGACGACATGATTAAAGCATTAGCGGAAAATGATGGCGTCATCCAAGTGACCTTTGGGTCGACCTTTGTGACACCGCAAGCAAACCAACATCGCGCCCGGATCAATCGTCTAGCGCGGGAAATCAATGAGCGTTTGGGCGAAGGTACTGACGCAGCGCAAGCCGCTATTGCACAAATGCGTGCTGAAAACCCGTATCCTTTTGCGACGCTTGAAGATGTCCTTGACCATATCGACCACATTGTAGAATTAGTTGGAATTAATCATGTCGGCATCGGCTCAGACTACGATGGTGTCGGTGACACGCTGCCGGTCGGATTGAAAGATGTGCGCACGTTCCCGAACCTCATTCAAGGGCTCTTGGATCGCGGCTACTCAGAAGCAGATATCGATAAAATTCTGCATGGTAATACCGTGCGAGTTTGGCGTGCTGCAGAAGCATTCGCAGCTGCACAGTAATAACAGACGGTTCGTCGAGAGATACATAATGGCCCGCTGGTGGAGAGACTGGCGGGCCTTTTCTTTGCCCGCGTCGTTGGGTTCACATGCGCTTGGATTGTCGTTACACTTAAACCTATAAAAATGATTAAAACGAGTACATTGTTATGCCTACTTCGCTGATTGTTGTTGATGATTTTTTTAGTAATGCAAAAGCGCTGCGAGAAGCAGCGCTGAAGTTGAACTATCCGCAAGTGCAGGGGCCGTACCCCGGCAGAAATTCGATGGAGAGAATTAACTTAGAAGGATTGAGTGAAGAAGTCTCAAGGATCGTGGGCGAGCCATTAATTGCGATGGATAAAGATCAAGCGCATGGCAAATGTCGTATCGCTCTGGAATCGGATGTCGGCAAGGCAAAGGTTCATGTTGATGCTTCGCACTGGTCGGGAATTCTTTACTTGAGTAAGCCCGAAGATTGTCGCGGCGGTACTGAATTTTTTCGCCATAAAGAGACTGACACCGAACGCGCGCCCTATAATGACCAAGAGGCTTTACAACGGTTCGGTGCAGCCTCGGCGAAGCAGTGGGTGGCTGATTTATTAGATCGCGATTCAGTGGACGACTCAAAGTGGGACATGACGATGCGTGTACCGATGCGGTTTAACCGACTTATTCTCTTGCGTCCATGGCTTTGGCACACTGCGGGTGAGTCGTTCGGAACATCGATAGAAAATGGCCGACTCGTTTACTTAATGTTCTTTCGCTCAGCGAGGGGGTGAGCAATTACCGTCGTTTTCTCAACATGAGCAGAGTAGGTTATTCAAGCACCAAATTGTTTGACTTTGATGTGTGTGTCTGTATAATCTCGACCACGTCTATTTAGGCGTAAGTAATATTTCAGTGTTGAGGTTGTGAGCGACTTGTCGTCTCATGAACCAACAAACATTGCAACAGCGGCCCCGATTGGGGGTCGAATGGTGGTTTAAAAGGCTTCATCTTTCGGCAGGAATGCGGGAAAGGTGCGAGTTTTTTTATGCTCTTTTTTAAATGCTCTTTATATGAGGCTTTGATTTATGTCTGGTCAAAGAATTCGGATTCGCTTGAAAGCTTTCGATCACCGCCTGATCGACCAGTCTACGGCGGAAATCGTAGATACAGCGAAACGTACCGGTGCACAGGTTCGTGGACCAATTCCACTACCAACGCGCAAAGAACGTTTTACCGTGCTGATCTCTCCGCACGTAAACAAAGACGCCCGTGATCAGTACGAGATCCGCACCCACAAGCGTCTTATCGATATCATCGAGCCAACAGAAAAAACTGTTGACGCTCTGATGCGTTTGGACTTGGCCGCTGGTGTTGATGTACAGATCAGCCTGGGCTAAGTGAGCAACAAGATTCTGGATAAGAGGTTTTAACAATGGCTATTGGTCTAGTCGGTCGGAAAGTAGGAATGACCCGCATCTTCCAAGAAGATGGCGCATCTGTTCCTGTGACTGTGATCGAAGTGCTGGCAAACCGAGTGACTCAAGTGAAAGATCTTGACACTGACGGTTACCGCGCACTTCAAGTGACCACTGGTAGCAAAAAGGCCAACCGAGTCACCAAGCCTGAAGCTGGTCACTTCGCCAAAGCTGGCGTAGAAGCTGGTCGCGGTTTGTGGGAGTTCCGCCTGAACGCTGAAGAAGGCGCGGACTTTGCGGTTGGATCTGAGCTCACCGTGGAAATTCTCGCGGATACTAAACTAGTTGACGTAACTGGTGTTTCTAAAGGTAAAGGCTTTGCCGGTACCGTTAAACGCTGGAACTTTGCAACTCAGGACGCTACACACGGTAACTCGTTATCGCATCGTGCTCCGGGTTCAATTGGTCAAAACCAGTCACCTGGTAAAGTATTTAAAGGTAAGAAAATGGCCGGCCAAATGGGTAACAAACAGGTAACTGTTCAGTCCCTTGAAGTCGTCCGTGTTGACGCTGAGCGCAACTTGATCCTGGTTAAGGGTGCAGTCCCTGGAGCTTCTGGTGGCGATGTCATCGTGAAGCCAGCGGTCAAAGCGTAACGTCTGAGGAGATTAGTGATGGAATTAGCATTAAAAGACGCGAAAGGCGCTCTTGAAGTTTCCGAAGCTACCTTTGGACGTGAATACAATGAAGCTTTGGTGCATCAGGTTGTAGTGGCCTATGCAGCTGGCTCACGTCAAGGTAGTAAAGCACAGAAGACACGTTCTGAAGTATCTGGCGGTGGCAAAAAGCCATGGCGCCAAAAAGGTACTGGCCGTGCTCGTGCAGGTACTATTCGTAGCCCAATCTGGCGTTCTGGTGGCGTAACTTTCGCTGCAAAACCACAGAACCATAGCCAGAAGGTGAACAAGAAAATGTATCGTGGCGCTCTGAAAAGCATTCTTTCTGAGCTAGTACGCCAAGATCGTTTACTTGTAGTAGAAAATTTTGGTATCGATTCACCAAAAACCAAGCAGTTGGTTGCTAAGTTGAAAGACATGGAATTGAATGACGTTCTGATCATTACTAAAGATCTGGACGAGAATTTGTTCCTTGCTTCACGCAACCTGCATAAAGTTGATGTTCGTGACGTTCAGGGTATCGATCCGGTTAGCTTAATCGCATTCGATAAAGTTCTGTTCACTGCGGACGCAGTTAAGCAGCTTGAGGAGACATTGTCATGATGCGCGAAGAACGTTTGCTGAAAGTCATTTTGGCGCCTCACGTTTCTGAAAAAGCGACAGTCTCTGCTGAAGAAAACAACACTGTTGTATTCAAAGTAGCAAAAGACGCGACTAAATCAGAAATCAAAGCTGCGGTAGAGAAACTGTTTGAAGTCGAAGTCACTGGTGTACGCACACTGAACGTAAAGGGTAAAACCAAACGTTTCGGAATGCGCCAAGGTAAGCGTAGCGATTGGAAAAAAGCTTACGTGACCCTGGGCCAAGGTGCTGACATCGATTTCGTCGGCGGCGCTGAGTAAACAGGAGGATATTGAAGATGGCTGTTGTTAAACAGAAGCCTACGTCCCCGGGTCGTCGCCACGTCGTAAAAGTCGTTGGTCAGGACCTGTACAAAGGCAAGCCATACGCCCCATTGCTGGAAAAGAACAGCAAAAATGGTGGTCGTAACAATAATGGCCGGATTACCGTTCGTCACATTGGTGGTGGTCATAAGCATCACTATCGTTTGGTTGATTTCAAACGTAACAAAGACGGTATTCCTGCAACTGTAGAGCGTATTGAGTATGATCCTAACCGGTCTGCAAACATCGCTTTAGTATTGTACGCTGATGGTGAGCGTCGTTACATTTTGGCTCCTAAGGGCCTAACTGCTGGCGATAAAGTGGTATCTGGTTCAGATGCACCTATCAAAGCAGGTAACACGTTACCATTGCGCAACATCCCAGTGGGTGCTGTTATCCACGCGATCGAAATGAAGCCTGGCAAAGGCGCACAGCTGGCTCGTTCAGCAGGTGCATCGGTTCAGCTTCTTGCTCGTGAAGGTATGTACGTGACTGTACGTCTACGCTCTGGTGAAGTACGGAAAATCCTCGCAGATTGCCGTGCAACTATCGGTGAAGTAGGTAACGCTGAGCACATGCTGAAGCAACTCGGTAAAGCGGGTGCTACACGCTGGCGCGGTGTTCGTCCTACCGTTCGTGGTGTTGCAATGAACCCGGTTGATCACCCACACGGTGGTGGTGAAGGCCGGACTTCTGGAGGCCGTCACCCGGTTTCTCCATGGGGTGTTCCTACGAAGGGTTATAAGACTCGTAAGAACAAGCGTACCAGCAAGTACATCGTGCGTCGTCGCACTAAGTAATAGGCAAGGGGTTTTAAAATGCCACGTTCTCTTAAAAAAGGTCCATTTATTGACCTTCACCTACTTAAGAAGGTGGAGAAGGCGATGGAAAGCGGGGACAAGAAGCCAATTAAGACTTGGTCCCGTCGTTCAATGATCATTCCAGATATGATTGGTTTGACCATCGCTGTACATAACGGTCGTCAGCACGTACCAGTTTTCGTCTCTGACGAAATGATTGGTCACAAGCTTGGCGAATTCGCTCCGACTCGCACTTATCGCGGCCATGCTGCAGATAAGAAAGCTAAGAAACGGTAAGAGGTGAATACAATGGAAGCTATTGCTAAACATAAATTTGCCCGCCTTTCTCCGCAGAAGGGTCGTCTGGTTGCAGATCAGATTCGTGGCCAGTCAGTTGCAAAAGCGCTTGAAACTTTGGCTTATAGCCCAAAGAAAGCTGCTAGCTTAATCAAGAAAGTTCTTGAGTCGGCGATTGCAAATGCTGAGCACAACGAAGGTGCCGACATTGATGAGTTGAAAGTTTCAGCCATCATGGTCGACGAAGGTCCAACGATGAAGCGGATCAAGCCTCGTGCGAAAGGTCGTGCGGATCGTATCTTGAAGCGCACCAGCCACATTACTGTGGTTGTATCGGATAGCTAGGAGATTAGTTATGGGTCAGAAAGTACATCCTAATGGTATTCGCCTAGGTATCACCAAGCCATACAATGCTACCTGGTTCGCGGAGTCCAAGGATTTTGCTGATAACCTTCACAGTGATCATCAGGTACGTGTGTTCCTGAAAGACGCTCTGAAAGGTGCATCAGTTTCACGTATCGTTATCGAGCGTCCTGCGAAGAGTGTTCGTGTGACTATTCACACTGCACGCCCTGGCGTGGTCATCGGTAAAAAAGGCGAAGATGTTGAGAAGCTGCGTCAACAGGTATCTAAACTGACTGGTGTTCCAGCTCAGATTAATATCTCTGAAGTGCGCAAGCCTGAGCTTGATGCTCAGCTAGTTGCTGAAAACATCGCGGGTCAGCTTGAGCGTCGTGTAATGTTCCGTCGTGCTATGAAGCGCGCAGTACAGAACGCAATGCGTTTAGGCGCCAAAGGTATCAAGGTTGAGGTTAGTGGTCGTCTTGGTGGTGCTGAAATCGCACGTACCGAGTGGTATCGTGAAGGCCGTGTGCCATTGCACACATTACGTGCCGACATCGATTACGCAACTGCAGAAGCTGGCACCACTTACGGTATCATTGGCGTAAAAGTTTGGGTTTTCCGTGGCGAAGTTCTTGGCGGTCTGCCATTGACTCCGGTTGAAGAAAAACCAGCGGCTAACAAGCGCGGCAAAGGTCGTAAGTAAGGAGAAGCATTATGTTACAACCTAAGCGTACAAAATTCCGTAAGGTACACACAGGCCGTAACCGCGGCTTGGCGCAATCGGGTAACAAAGTTAGCTTCGGTACTTATGCCCTCAAGGCTACTGAGCGCGGTCGTATGACTGCTCGTCAGATCGAAGCTGCCCGTCGTGCGATGACACGTGCTGTTAAGCGTCAAGGTAAAATTTGGATTCGAGTATTCCCTGACAAACCAATTACCAAGAAGCCTCTTGAAGTGCGGATGGGTAAAGGTAAAGGTAACGTGGAATACTGGGTTGCTCTGATTCAGCCAGGTCGCGTTTTATACGAGATCGACGGCGTTTCTGAAGAGCTGGCACGGGAAGCATTCCGCTTAGCGGCTGCTAAACTGCCATTCAAAACAACCTTTGTTACTCGGACGGTGATGTAATGAAAGCAAGCGAACTGAAAGCAAAAAGCGTTGAAGAGCTGAATCAGGAGCTGCTTGGTTTGCTGCGTGAGCAATTTAATTTGCGTATGCAAGCTGCAACCGGCCAAATGAATCAGACTCATCTGTTAAGACAAGTGCGCCGTGATATCGCACGTGTTAAAACAGTGCTTAACGAGAAGGCAGGTGCGTAATGACTGAAGCTAAATCTATTCGTACTTTGCAAGGTCGCGTAGTGAGCAACAAGATGGACAAGTCTATCGTTGTCGCTATCGAACGTCGGGTCAAGCACCCGCTTTACGGCAAGTACATTAAGCGGACTACTAAAGTTCACGCACATGACGAAAACAACACTGCTCATGAAGGCGATTTAGTGTCAATCCGGGAAACTCGCCCGGTATCTAAAACGAAATCTTGGGCGTTGGTTGACGTTCTAGAGCGTGCTACTGAGATTTAATCCGTAGCGGAAACGCAGATTGAAACGGCCTTTCGGGGCCGTTTTTTTTGCTTAATTTCCGTGAGTTACTATACTTATAGGCGATTTCACGTCGCACATAAGGAGTATTGTATGCGAATTTCTGTGCTTGCCTTAGCCCTCTTTCCACTGATTTATGGTGGAAATGCTGTCGCGCAAAGTCAGCAAGAACTTTCCATTGAAGAACGAATCGCAATCCTTGAACGAGAGCTACTTGCTCTCAAAGCAGAGAATGAAGCCTTAAAGGCTCGTACCGAAGCGCAGGACATTGAACGTCAACAGCAGACTGAAAAGACCGAAGCGCGTCTTACAGAAGTTGAAGACGAGGTCGATGCAACGAATGAAGACGGTATTACGTTTGGCGGCGCAGTCCGCTTTCAGTATCAAATTACTGATTACGACCGTGCACAACGACGTCGTGGCGGAGATTTAGATTTTGATATTTTCCGACTCGATTTTAATGGTCGCATGGGCGACGTGATCTTATCGGCGCAATATCGCTGGTTTGAATACATGGACGCAGTTCGCCATGCCTATTTTGGCTATGACTTTAGCGACGAATGGCAAGGCCAAGTCGGGTTAGTCATTCAGCCATTCGGCAATATGCCATACAACTCCCATAGTTATTTCTTCAGCACTAATTTCTATGTCGGGATGGAAGATAATCCTGGCTCGGGTCTTCGTTTCTTGAAACGAACAGACACTTGGGATTTAGATTTTGCCTTTATTCTTAACGATGAGCTTGGTGGTGTCACTGGCGGTGTACGTAGCAGTGCCGATCGGTATAACTACGATGTGGTTGGTATTCGTCTTGAAGGTGAGGGGGTTTATGATGATCCTAGCTCGCTCGCGGGTGAAAACAACACATTGATGACCCGTATCGCCCATAAGTGGGATCTTGGCGTCGATGCGATGTTAGAGCTTGGTGTTTCCGCCCAAGTTGGCCGTTTTAATGATGGTGTCCGGAATGTCGGTGATCGCCGTAATTATGGTCTTCACGCGCGCTATCAAACAGGTCCATGGGAGTTCATGGGACAGTTTAGTCAGTACGACTATAGTTTTGATATCGACAACATCGGTGTCGTTGTTGGCGCTTACGCCTTTTATGACACAATTCCATCTCGTGCAGACGTCTGGACAGCAAATGTTGCCTATAATCAAGCAGTGAACATTGGACCAATTACGGACCTCACTTGGTACAATAATTTTAACCTATTAACCAATAAACGTGGTTATAGCGACGATACCATGATGAACGTCTTAGGTGTCGCAGTGACAGCCGGCGGTGTGTATACCTATGTCGACTTAGTGACTGCACGGAACCAGCCTTTTGCCGGTGGCTCAATCGCGCAAGATGGTGGTCGCACTAACACCCGCTTTAATATCCATTTTGGTTATTATTTCTAGACGTAATACGACTAGTAATTCGACGATTAATCTGTAGAATAGCGGTACGAATCAACAGCAATTTCCTCGGTTCGTACCGCACTCCTTTTTCTTGAAATTCCCCTATCATTTTCCTTTTTTGTCTGTTACAATTTCGCGCCCTATTAATATGGGGTTCTCCTTACTGAAGGCAGTTTGGGGATTTATTTGGACTCGGGAGAGTCTGGTTTACTAACTCAAGCGGAGCACTGAGATGATCCAGATGCAAACTATGCTGGACGTGGCCGACAACTCCGGCGCACGCAGCGTACAATGTATTAAGGTTCTAGGTGGTTCGCACCGCCGTTATGCAAACATTGGCGACATCATCAAAGTGTCAGTGAAGGAAGCAATTCCTCGTGGCAAGGTGAAGAAAGGCGATGTTTATAATGCGGTGGTGGTTCGCACCCGGAAAGGCGTCCGTCGTCAAGACGGCTCTGTTATCCGTTTTGACCGCAACGCGGCTGTGATTTTGAACAATAACTCACAGCCAATTGGGACCCGTATCTTTGGCCCGGTGACTCGTGAATTGCGCGGTGAGCAATTCATGAAGATCATTTCGCTGGCGCCAGAAGTACTATAAGGAGTCGACAATGGCGGCAAAAATCAGACGTGATGACGAAGTAGTTGTGTTAGCAGGTAAAGACAAAGGTAAGCGCGGTAAAGTGCTTTCTGTGTCTACCGGTACTAATCGCGTAGTAGTTGAAGGTATTAACGTAATCAAGAAACATCAGAAACCTAATCCGTCTCTGAATGAACCAGGTGGCATCGTTGAAAAAGAAGCCCCTATTCAAGTTTCTAATGTTGCGATCTTTAACCCAGCGACTGGCACAGCAGATCGAGTTGGTTTCCGATTCGAAGACGGTAAAAAAGTCCGTTTCTTCAAATCGAACAATGAAATCATCTAATTAATATTTGGAGTATACGATGGCGAAACTGCATGATTTTTACAGAGAGACTGTAGTTCCTGAACTGATGACACAGTTCAGCTACACCAGTGTCATGCAAGTCCCTCGGATTGAAAAAATCACACTCAATATGGGTGTTGGTGAAGCACTAGTAGACAAAAAGATTCTCGACAACGCAGTTGCCGACTTAGAAGCCATTACTGGCCAAAAAGTTGTGCGTACGATTGCTCGTAAATCTGTCGCTGGCTTCAAGGTCCGTGAAGGCTTCCCGATTGGTTGTAAAGTAACTCTACGTGGCGAGCATATGTGGGATTTCCTGCAGAGACTTATCTCTATTGCGATTCCTCGGATTCGTGACTTTCGTGGTTTAAACCCGAAGTCGTTTGACGGTCGCGGGAACTACAGCATGGGCGTTCGTGAGCAAATCATTTTCCCAGAAATCGACTATGACAAAGTTGACCGGGTACGTGGTTTGGACATCACGATCACTACCAGCGCAAAGAGCGATGATGAAGCTCGTGCGTTGCTGGCTGCCTTTAACTTTCCGTTTAAAAAGTAAGGTGTAGAGTTATGGCAAAAGTTTCTATGAAAATGCGCGAAGTAAAGCGTCAACAGCTAGCTGAAAAGTTTGCTGAAAAACGCCGCGCACTGAAAGCTACTATTAGCAATCCAGCGACCTCAGACGAGCAACGCTGGGAAGCCGTTCTGGAACTACAGAAGCTTCCTCGTGATAGCAGTCCTTCACGTCAGCGTAACCGCTGCCGTGTGACTGGTCGTCCACATGGTGTGCTGCGCAAGTTTGGTATGAGCCGTATTAAGGTTCGTGAAAAAGCAATGCGCGGTGAAATTCCTGGCTTGAAAAAAGCTAGCTGGTAAGCCACCAATCACGGGAGAAAGCAAAAATGAGCATGCAAGATCCAATTGCGGATATGTTTACACGCATTCGCAACGCTCAGTCTGCGAACAAAGTTGCAGTGGTGATGCCAGCGTCAAAGCAGAAGCAAGCAATTGCACAAGTTCTGCAAGACGAGGGTTACATCAGTGGATTTAAAGTTGCAGAAGGCGTTAAGCCAGAGTTGGAAGTCACCCTGAAGTATTTCGAAGGCAAGCCTGTCATCGAATCTATTCAGCGTGTGAGCCGTCCTGGTCTGCGTATTTATAAGAAGCGCAACGAGCTACCTAAAGTAATGGGTGGTCTTGGTGTTGCAGTTGTTTCCACGTCTAAGGGCCTGATGACCGACCGTGCTGCGCGTAAAGCAGGACTCGGTGGTGAGATCATCGGCTACGTAGCGTAACGGAGGGTAGGATATGTCACGCGTTGCTAAGGCACCAGTTGCTATCCCTGCCGGCGTTGAAGTTACACTTAACGGTCAGGAAGTAACAATTAAAGGTACTCAAGGTACTTTGACTCGTGTTTTCAATGATGCAGTAGAAGTCGTTTCTGCTGATCAAGAATTGCGCGCTGCACCTCGTGAAGGTATGGCGAACGCAGTTGCTCAAGCAGGTACTGCTCGTGCATTGTTGAACAACATGGTTGTCGGGGTTACCCAAGGCTTCGTCCGGAAACTAAACCTAGTAGGTGTTGGTTATCGTGCGCAAGCTCAAGGTAATAAATTAAATCTGAGCCTGGGCTTCTCTCACCCAGTTGAGTTTAACGTTCCAGCGGGTGTTACCGTTGAAACTCCAACTCAAACTGAGGTTGTAGTGAAGGGCGCTGATAAGCAGTTAGTCGGTCAAGTGGCTGCTAACATTCGCGCGTACCGTAAACCAGAGCCTTACAAAGGCAAAGGTGTACGTTACAGCGATGAGCAAGTGCGCCGTAAAGAAGCCAAGAAAAAATAGGGTAATACGATGGACAAGAAATCAGCTCGCTTACGTCGTGCGACTCGCACACGTAAGAAAATTCAAGAGTTGGGTGCGACCCGTCTGGTGGTTCACCGTACCCTGCGGCATATTTATGCGCAATTGATTGCAGCCAATGGTTCAGAAGTATTAGCGACAGCTTCTACTGTTGAAGGTTCGATCAAAGAGCAGCTTAAAAGCACGGGTAACGTGGAAGCCGCAAAATTCGTCGGTAAGTTGATTGCTGAGCGTGCAAAAGAGAAAGGCGTAGAGTCTGTATCTTTTGATCGTAGTGGCTTCAAATACCATGGTCGTGTTGCTGCACTGGCAGATTCTGCCCGTGAAGCAGGACTGCAGTTCTAGGAGACGAAAATGGCAAATCATGAAGCTCAAAACAGTGAAATGATGGAAAAGCTCATCACAGTTAACCGCGTCTCTAAAGTTGTTAAAGGTGGTCGTATCTTTAGCTTTACTGCGCTGACTGTGGTTGGTGATGGCCAGGGTAAAGTTGGTTTCGGTTACGGTAAAGCACGTGAAGTGCCAGCCGCTATCCAGAAAGCAATGGAAAAAGCACGCCGTAACATGGTGACTGTAGAGTTAACCAACGGTACGTTGCAACACCCGGTTAAAGGTCGTCACTCTGGCTCGAACGTATTTATGCAACCAGCCTCTGAAGGTACCGGTATTATCGCCGGTGGTGCAATGCGCGCCGTACTTGAAGTAGCAGGCGTTCATAACGTTCTGTCAAAAGCTTACGGTTCAACCAACCCAATCAACGTTGTTCGTGCAACGATTAAAGCTCTAGAGGCAATGAACTCTCCAGAGCAAATCGCTGCGAAACGCGGACTTTCTGTTGAAGAAATCGTGGGGTAGTGAGCAATGGCGAACAAAACAATTAAAGTCACTCAAACTAAAAGCTCAATTGGCCGCTTACCAAAGCATAAGGCTACATTAGTAGGTTTGGGTTTACGCCGCATTAATCACACTGTTGAATTAGAAGATACTCCTTCTGTTCGCGGTATGATTAACAAGGTTAACTACATGGTTAAGGTAGAGGAGTAAGGCATGTTTTTGAATTCTCTCTCTCCTGCACCTGGTGCAAAGACTGCTAAGAAGCGCTTAGGTCGCGGTATTGGTTCAGGTCTAGGCAAGACAGGTGGTCGTGGTCACAAAGGTCAGAAATCTCGTTCAGGCGGAAGCGTCAAGCCAGGTTTCGAAGGCGGTCAAATGCCTTTACAACGCCGTTTGCCAAAGTTTGGTTTTACTTCACGTAAAGCGATGCAAACTGCAGAAGTGACCTTGAGTGAACTAGCTAAAGTAGCTGGTGACACTGCGACTGTAGCAACGTTGAAAGAAGCTGGTCTGGTGAAGAAGAACATTCTGTTCGTTAAAGTCATCAAGTCAGGCGAAATCAATCGCGCTATCACTGTACAGGGCATTAAAGTCACTAAAGGCGCGCTCGAGTTAATCGAAGCGGCCGGCGGCAAAGTCGAAGGATAATTGACTCATGGCTAGACCAGGATTGGAAAAAACCAGCGCGAAAGGTGGTTTGTCAGAACTGAAGACTCGTCTTCTGTTCGTACTTGGTGCGATCATTGTATTTCGTGCCGCTTCTTTTGTGCCGATTCCTGGGATAGATGCAGCCGTATTAGCTGATTTGTTCGCACAGCAACAGGGTACTATCGTCGCCATGTTTAACATGTTCAGCGGTGGTGCTCTGGAGCGTGCGTCGATTCTTGCGTTAGGCATTATGCCTTACATTACAGCTTCGATTATTATGCAGCTGATGGCAGTGGTTCATCCAAAGCTAGCAGAGCTTAAGAAAGAAGGTGAAGCAGGACGTCGCAAGATCAGTCAATACACGCGTTGGGGTACCTTAGTTTTGGCAACCATGCAGTCTATTGGGATTGCAACCGGTTTGCCAAATCTGATTCCAGGGTTAGTACTTAATCCTGGTTTCGCATTTTATTTCACCGCGGTAGTCAGTTTGGTCACCGGTACCATGTTTTTGATGTGGTTAGGTGAACAAATTACCGAACGTGGAATTGGCAATGGTATTTCAATTATCATCTTCGCCGGGATTGTCGCAGGTCTGCCTTCAGCAGTCGGACAAACAGCAGAACAAGCACGTCAGGGTGACCTGCACTTGTTGTTATTGTTGTTGATCGGTGTAATCGTTTTAGCGGTTACTTACTTTGTTGTATTTGTAGAGCGCGGACAGCGTCGGATTGTGGTAAACTACGCCAAGCGTCAGCAAGGTCGTAAAGTGTTTGCTGCACAGAGTTCACATTTGCCATTAAAAGTTAATATGGCCGGTGTAATTCCACCGATTTTCGCGTCAAGCATCATCTTGTTTCCAGCAACCATGGCATCATGGTTTGGCCAAGGTGAAAGCGGAGTTGCGCAAGTATTGCAGAACATCTCGCTAACCCTGTCCCCGGGACAGCCGTTATACGTGATGCTGTATGCTGCAACGATTATTTTCTTCTGTTTCTTCTATACTGCGTTGGTTTTCAACCCACGCGATACAGCAGATAACTTGAAAAAATCAGGTGCATTCATCCCGGGTATCCGCCCAGGTGAGCAAACTTCGCGTTATATCGACAAAGTCATGACTCGTCTGACACTGGCTGGCGCTCTGTATATAACATTTATTTGTTTGATTCCTGAATTCATGATGATTGCGTGGAACGTTCAGTTCTACTTTGGCGGAACATCGTTATTGATTATCGTCATCGTGATCATGGATTTCATGGCTCAGGTACAAACTCACTTGATGTCTCATCAATATGAGTCTGTGCTGAAAAAAGCGAACCTTAAGGGCTACGGCCGATAGGTCGTTGGTTACGGAGACTAGCAATGAAAGTACGTGCTTCCGTTAAGAAGATCTGCCGGAACTGCAAGGTCATCAAACGTCACGGCGTAGTTCGTGTAATTTGTACTGACCCAAAGCATAAGCAACGGCAGGGTTAAGAAAGTTTCACAGTCCGGAAGTTATTCCGGGCTGTGATGTTTGCATTCGCAAAATTGCATTTGCAAAAAGTATACCGGTTGAGTATCCTAACGGGCTTTTCAACTGGTGCCCATTAAACTATAGGAGAAATGTTAGTGGCCCGTATAGCTGGCATTAACGTCCCTGACAATAAACATGCTGTAATCGCATTGACTTCGATTTACGGTGTCGGCCTGACTCGCTCAAAAGCGATTTGTGCTGCTGCTGGTATCGCAGAAGATACGAAACTCGGCTCATTGTCAGAGGAACAGATTGACGTAATTCGTGAGCAAGTCGCCAAATACGCTGTAGAAGGTGACCTGCGTCGTGAAGTTTCTATGAACATTAAGCGTCTGATGGACCTCGGTTGTTACCGTGGCCTCCGTCATCGTCGCAGCTTACCTCTACGTGGTCAGCGCACTAAAACTAATGCGCGCACCCGTAAAGGTCCGCGTAAACCGATTAAGAAGTAAGGAGAAGCGATCATGGCTAAAACACCTACTCGTACTCGGAAACGCGTTAAGAAGCAAGTGACCGACGGAATGGCGCATATCCATGCGTCTTTCAACAACACGATCGTGACGATCACCGATCGCCAGGGCAACGCTTTATCTTGGGCTACTGCAGGTGGTTCAGGTTTCCGTGGCTCACGTAAATCAACTCCGTTCGCAGCTCAGGTAGCAGCAGAACGTGCAGGTGAAATGGCGAAGGAATATGGTTTGAAGAATCTGGAAGTGTTCGTGAAAGGACCAGGACCAGGTCGTGAATCTTCGATTCGTGCCCTGAACGCGGTCGGTTACAAAATCACAAACATTACCGATGTGACACCAATTCCTCACAACGGTTGTCGTCCGCCTAAGAAACGTCGCGTTTAATTGGCGTGAAACGATAGTTGGAGAAAGAACATGGCTAGATATTTGGGTCCAAAACTCAAACTGAGTCGTCGCGAAGGAACTGACTTGTTCCTCAAGAGCGGTGTTCGCGCGATAGATTCAAAATGTAAGTTGGAGAATGCACCAGGTCAACACGGCGCTCGTCGCGGTCGTTTATCTGATTACGGTCTTCAGCTTCGTGAAAAACAAAAAGTTCGCCGTATTTTCGGTGTTCTTGAGAAGCAATTCCGCAACTACTATAAAGAAGCTGCGCGTTTGAAAGGCAACACCGGTGAGAACCTACTACAGCTGCTCGAGTCTCGTCTTGACAACGTAGTTTACCGGATGGGCTTTGCATCAACTCGTGCTGAAGCACGTCAGTTGGTAAGTCACAAAGCAATCGTTGTTAACGGTCGTGTTGTGAACATTCCATCATTTCAGGTTAAACCTGAAGACGTGGTCGGCGTTCGCGAAAAAGCTAAGAAGCAAGCGCGTATTGGCGCTGCACTTGAGCTTGCAGATCAGCGTGAGAAACCAACTTGGGTAGAAGTAGACGCCAAAGAACTTTCAGGTGTCTTCAAACGTCTCCCAGAGCGGGCTGACCTATCTGCAGATATTAACGAACAGTTGATTGTAGAGCTTTACTCTAAGTAAGGCCTCAGCATAAAGAGAGGACACAATGCAGGGTTCTGTAACCGAATTTCTGAAACCGCGGCTCGTCGATATCGAGCAAATCAGCACCAATCGCGCCAAAGTAACTCTGGAGCCTTTGGAGCGTGGATTTGGTTATACGCTGGGTAATGCGCTGCGTCGTATCCTTCTCTCTTCAATGCCAGGTTGTGCGGTAACTGAAGTAGAGATTGACGGTGTACAGCATGAGTACAGCACGAAAGAAGGTGTGCAGGAAGATATCATTGAAATCCTGCTAAACCTGAAAGGTCTCGCTGTCAAACTGAACGGCAAAGACGAAGCTACGTTAACTTTATCAAGATCTGGTGCAGGTCAAGTTCTTGCAGGCGATATTACCACTGATGGTGACGTCGAAATCTGCAATCCTGACCACCTTATTTGCACCTTGACTGGCGATGTTGATTTTTCAATGCGCATTAAAGTTGAACGCGGTCGTGGTTACGTCCCAGCAAATGTTCGTCAGCAGAATGAAGATGAAGATCGTACTATTGGTCGTCTTTTGGTTGACGCTTCTTTCAGTCCAGTCGAGCGTATCGCCTACAACGTCGATGCGGCGCGTGTAGAACAGCGCACTGACTTGGATAAATTGGTAATCGATATGGAAACCAATGGTACTATCGATCCAGAAGAAGCGATTCGTCGTGCAGCAACAATTCTAGCTGAACAGTTAGAAGCGTTTGTTGAATTACGCGATGTTAGTGAGCCAGAAGAGAAAGAAGAGAAGCCGGAATTTGATCCGATCCTTCTTCGTCCAGTAGATGATCTGGAGCTGACTGTCCGGTCTGCAAACTGTCTGAAAGCAGAAGCGATTCAGTATATTGGTGATCTGGTTCAGCGCACCGAGGTTGAGCTCTTGAAGACGCCTAACCTTGGTAAGAAATCGTTGACCGAGATTAAGGACGTCTTAGCTTCACGTGGCTTGTCATTAGGTATGCGCCTTGAAAATTGGCCGCCAGCAAGCCTGTTGGATAACGACTAAGGCGGCCCATAAGGTCACCTAGGTAGAAGATTTACTGAGAAGGGTATTGGTATGCGCCATCGTAAGAGTGGTCGTCAACTTAACCGTAACAGCAGCCATCGCCAGGCTATGTTCCGTAACATGGCTAGCTCATTGGTTCGTCACGAAGTGATCAAAACCACTGTGCCAAAAGCGAAAGAGCTGCGCCGCGTAATCGAACCTTTGATTACATTGGCAAAACAGGATAGCGTTGCAAACCGTCGTTTAGCGTTTGCTCGCACTCGTGATAAAGAAGTAGTTGGTAAGCTGTTTAATGAGCTTGGTCCACGTTTCGCTGAGCGTGCTGGTGGTTACACTCGCATTCTGAAATGTGGCTTCCGTGCTGGTGACAACGCACCGATGGCTTTCATCGAGTTAGTTGATCGACCTGTTAACGCAGAAGAAACCGTTGAAGAAGTAGCAACTGAAGAATAAGTTACTTTGTCAACGATTCGAAAAACGGGACCCTAGTGGTCCCGTTTTTGATCGAGAAAATTGTAGTGTACAGTTGTTTCTAAGCAGATCGCGAAGCGTTGTACTTGATTATCAAGATCAAGTTCGGGTAACGTTTCGTTTATAAGTGTGTAACACGGAGAATGGACATGCCAAGTTTCGATATTGTGTCGGAAATCGATAAAGTTGAATTAAAGAATGCAGTCGATAATACGGAGCGTGAAATCGGTAATCGATTTGATTTTCGTGGAGTTGTTGCAGAAGTGTCCCTAAAAGAGTTGACGGTGACACTCAAAAGCGAATCAGACTTTCAAACCAAACAGCTACTCGAAGTTTTACGTAATCAATGTACTAAGCGCGGTATCACAATGGCGGGTGCAGAGATTGACGATGAAGCAACACATAGTGGCAAAACTTTCAGTTTAGATATTAAGTTTAAACAAGGTATTGAACAGCCTTTGGCGAAACAGATTATCAAGCTCCTGAAAGAAGCTAAAGTTAAGGTTCAAGCATCTATTCAAGGTGATAAAGTTCGAGTCACTGGTAAAAAACGCGATGATCTCCAGGAAGCCATCGCGTTGATCAAAAATTCAGATATCGAGCAGCCGCTGCAGTATGAGAACTTTCGGGATTAGAATAAAGTCCGGCCGCGTAGCAATCACGCAGTTAAGCTAAATCGATGAAGTGGTGACAAGTCGCAGCGAAAATTGATTCGATTAAATTCACTGAATAGCCGCAAATACAGTATCAAGCATCGATAAAACCCGGTTTAAGTCGTCCTTTTGCCGGGTTTTTGTCTTTTTCATTGGTCTGTAATTCTCAGTATTAAGCGAGTGTTAACGTTGCGATTTCGTTAAAAAGTGCCTGAATTTGTTTGATTTCCTAGCGATCAGTTTAAAAATTATACGTTCAAATAAAAAAATGAAAAAAGATCTTGAATGGTCGTAAATGATCCTTATAATGCGCCTCCGTTGTCAGGGAGAACTGGCGACATCAACTCAAGTCACCAACGCTCATTTGAGCGGGATCAAAAAAAGATCGAAAGGTGCTTGACTTAAAATACCGGTAGCGTAAAATTCGCTTCCCTGCTTCGGCAAGCTCCGAAGCAAAACGTTCTTTAACAATATATCAAGCCAAGCAATCTGTGTGGGCACTTGCATCAGAA
>SR_TP_S13solDRAFT_1000342_pt1 | contig 20565 bp, 13 predicted proteins | sample SodReaTP_S13sol_FD_11159 | JGI IMG/M metagenome (IMG submission 11159)
CGATCCTGCCGATGTCCCCGCCGGCCGAACAATCCATCGCCGATCTGCGCCGTTGGCTGCTCGACTACGGCCGACGCAGCGGCGAAACAGCTCCGGATTTCGAACCGGTGCTGGACGAGCTGGATCGGCGCTTCGGCGCCAGCGATGAATCGACCCTGCGCATGCTGGGCGATGCCCTTGACATCCTGTCTCGACTCTCTCCCGACCCGTCGACCGTGCTGGCGGCCCTGATGCTGCCGCTGGCGCTTGAATCCGAAGCGCTGCCGCAGTCGCTGAACGATCATGCGCCGCCGGATGTCGCCGGACTGCTCGGACAGTTGCGCACACTGACCCATTTCGGGCGCAACTATCTGCCCGATGACCAGTCGCGGGCCGAGGGCCTGCGCCGTCTGCTGATGGCCCTGGTGGCGGATGTTCGCGTCGTGCTGGTTGCGCTTGCCTGGCAGGTCGCCCGGCTGCATGCCGCCCGCGATGCCGACGAGGCCACGCGCCAGGCGGTGGCCCATGAGACGCGCATGATCCACGCGCCGCTGGCCAATCGGCTCGGCATCTGGCAGCTCAAGTGGGAGCTGGAGGATCTGAGCTTCCGCTTTCTCGAGCCCGAGGCGTTCCAGCGCATCAGCCGGCTGGTGGCCGAAAAGCGTTCCGATCGCCAGGCCTTCATCGAGCAGTTCATGAACCGCCTGCGTCGCCTGCTCGACGAGTCGGGCCTGCCCGGCGAGGTCAGTGGACGCGCCAAGCATATCTATTCCATCTGGCGCAAGATGCAGCGCAAGGGCCTGGACTTCCACGAGCTGTTCGACGTGCGCGCGGTGCGCGTCCTGGTCGACACGGTCGAGCAGTGCTACGCGGTGCTGGGCCTGGTCCATACGCACTGGCAGCCGGTGCCGGGCGAGTTCGACGACTACATCACCAACCCCAAGGCCAACCTGTATCAGTCGCTGCACACCGCGGTCAGCACCGACAGCGGCCGCGTGGTCGAGGTGCAGATCCGCACCCACGACATGCACCGGCATGCCGAGCTGGGTGTGGCCGCGCACTGGCGCTACAAGGAGGGTGGGCCGCGCGATGATGCGCTGGAGAAACGCATCGGCGTCATGCGCCAGTTGCTCGAGGGCCAGGACGGTGAGGAAGATGACTCGGCGCTGCTGGAGAGCTTCCAGAACCTGACCACCGAGGACCGCGTCTACGTGCTCACACCCCGGGGCGAAGTGCGCGATCTGGCCTCCGGCGCCACCCCGCTCGACTTCGCCTATCTGATTCACACCGAGGTCGGTCACCGCTGCCGCGGCGCCCGGGTCAACGGCCGGATCGTGCCGCTGACCTACCAATTGACCAACGGCGACCGGGTCGAGATCCTGACGGGCAAGGAGCCGCGACCCTCGCGCGACTGGCTGATCCCCCGCCTCGGCTACATTGGCACGGCACGGGCACGGGCCAAGGTGCGGCAGTGGTTTCGCCAGGCCAATCTCGAGGAAAACCTGGCCGCCGGCAAGCAGGCCGTCGAGGCCGAGTTCCGTCGCCTCGACCTCGAGCTCGACCAGGTCCGGCACGTGATGGAGAAGTTCAACGCCGCGCGCGTCGACGACCTGTTCGTGAGCGTGGGTGCAGGAGACCTCACCGCCACCCAGGTGGCGCAGGCAGTGGAGCGACTGCATGCGCGCCAGCGGCGTGACAGCGAGGGCATCGCGGTTCGCCGCCCGCAGTCGCCGGCAACCGGGTCCGAAGACGATGATGTGCGAATCGAGGGGGTCGGCAGCCTGATGCATCACATGGCGCGATGCTGCCAGCCGGTGCCGGGCGACGAGATCGGCGGCTACATCACGCGCGGTCGTGGCGTGAGCATTCACCGTCAGGACTGCCGGCAATTCCTCAACCTGCAGCGGCGCGAGCCCGAACGCGTACTCGAGGTACGCTGGTCGTCCGGCGCGCGCAGCCGCTATTCCTCGCGACTGCTGGTCGAGGCCTTCGACCGGCGCGAACTGATCAAGGACATCGGAACCCTGCTGGCCAGCGAAAAGGTCAATGTCACGGCCATGAACGCGCGCCACGACGAGCGTAGCGAGGGCGTGCAGATCGAACTGACCGTGCAGGTCGAGGATTTCGATCAACTGGCCTCGCTGCTCGGCCGCCTGCAGGCGATTCCCAGCGTGACTGGCGCACGGCGTCTGCGCTGATCAGCCAACCGGGAAGCCTTCAGACGCGCAGTGACTCGATCAGTTCGGCGATGGCCCTGCTGGCGGCGTCGAAACTGAAATGCCGCTCGACGTTTTGCAGTCCGCCGTTGGAAAGTTTCGTCCAGAGCGCCTCGTCCTGGTATGCGTGCACGATGGCTGCGGCGAAGGCTTCGGCGTCATCGGCAATCAGCACGTCCTGGCCATGTTCGAGGTACATCCCTTCGGCGGCGCATCCGGTGGCGACGACGGGCAGTCCCCAGGCCATTGCCTGATTCACCTTTCCCTTGACGCCGGCACCGTATCGCAACGGCGCCAGCGACAGGCGACTGCCTTCCAGGTAAGGTGTGAGGTCCTCGACGTAACCATGCAGAACGACACCTTCTGCGCGACGCTCGCGCAGTTTCTCGGGCATGCGGCTGCCGATGACATGAAGCCGAACGCCAGGCAGCCGGCTCAGGACGCGGGGCATGATCTCGTCGATCAGCCACTCCGCCGCATCGACGTTGGGCGGGTGCTGAAAACCGCCGACGAACATCAGGTCACGCCGTTCGGCCCAGTCCCGCGAGCGACCATGGATGCGGTGTATGTTTGACAGGACCCTGATTCTGGCTTTCGGCTCGATCTCTTCGAGCAGTCGTTTCTCCACCGGGCTGACGACCAGCGTGGCATCGCAATGTCGGATCAGGTCGAGCTCGGCCCTGCGGGTTCGCCGGGCCATGCGCCCGGCACCGGCGTCGCCGGTCAGCTCGGCCATCCGCTCCTCCCGCAGGAAGTGCAGATCGACGGTATCGAACACGATCGATGCCTTCCTGCAGCAGCGCCGCAGCAGTGGCAGGAGCGGGGTCAGCACGTAGTGCCGGCTGACAATCACCAGGTCCAGCCCGCTGCCGTTGTGATCCAGCCAGTCATCCCGGTCACTCACCCAGGGGTGGTGGAGCATCTCGATGCCGCGCATCTGCAGGTCGCGGGTATAGGGTGTGGTCCAGGCCAGGTTTTCGGGCATGAAGGCGACCTGGTAGCCCATGTCGCGCAGAATCTCGAGCATGGCGACCATGCGCATCGAGCCCGAGTCCTTGTCCGGCTCCGGCGTGACGGCATCGATCACCAGCACGCGTCCGCGGCTGCGGTGATGCCGGGCGCGGCGGATCGCCGTCACCGCCTCGGGTCCCGGCACCGGGTCGGGTTGTTCCGCCAGCCTGTCTCGCCAGCGCTCGACGAACTTCTCGCGATTGACCGCCTGATAGCGCTTGGTGCCACTGGACTCGTCGGTTCCCGAGCTGATGCCCTCGTGGTGGATCACGGTGCAGGCCGGCTGGTAGATCACGCGTTTCCCGATTGAACGCATGCGAAAGCACAGGTCGGTGTCCTCGTAGTAGGCGGGAGCGTAGTGATTGTCGAAACCGCCCAGCTGCAGGAACGCGTCCCGGCGGATGGCCAGGCAGGCACCGGAGACATAGTCGGCTTCACAGGCAAACGCGTAGTCGGGGCGGTCGGGCTCGTCGCCGCGGCCGTAATTCCAGCCGGAGCCGTCACGGAACACGATGCCGCCGGCCTCCTGCAGGCGTCCGTCCGGGTAGACCAGCCGGGCGCCGGCGATGCCGGCGTCGGGGAACTGCGTGAACGTTGCCAGCAGCGCGTCCAGCCAGCCATCGGTCAGCGTGGTGTCGTTGTTGAGAAACACCAGGAACTCGCCACGCGCGGCCTGTGCGCCGCGATTGCAGCTGGCGATGAAGCCGCTGTTGTCGCGGTTGCGTATGACAGTCAGGCCGTGGCAGGCGGCGAGGTGCTCGGCCGTCCCGTCGCTGGAGCAGTCGTCGACGACGATCACCTCGAATGATTCGCTGCCGCCGTGCTCTGCGATCGAAGCGAGGCAGGCAGCGGTGTACGGCAGATTGTTGTAGACCGGTACGACTATGCTGGCTCTCGGCCGGGCCGGTGCGCTGAAGCCGACAGGATCGGCAATGGTCGCCGGCTCGGTGACAACATCGGGAACCGCGGACGATGGCTCGGGAGCGGATGCCTGGCCCTGTTGCATCATTCCGAGGGTGCCGCGCATCCCGTACAGGCGCAGATTGTGTACCAGCCGACCGAGCAGCCGCGGCCAGCGCATCGGGTTGTAGATCCGCCGGCGCAGTGCGTTGACCGCAACCCGGTTGATCACCCGCATCGGCCGCGTCAGACGCCAGGAGCGACTGGCGAAGACGGCCGCCAGCTCCGATTCCAGGTGGACATTGCGGGTGCGGATGAGCTCCAGCTCCTGCTCCAGCGAACGGGCCCAGCGCGTGCGCTCGGCCAGCTCCGATTGGTGGGCCTGCCGGTCCCGCTCGAGTTGGGCGTCCAGGCGCCTGGCCCAGGCCGTGCGTTCGCGGCTCAGTCGCTCGTGCCGGCGGGCCCACTCGGTCCGCTCGGCCAGGTCGGCCCGTAGCCGGTCCCGTTGCGCCTGCAGGTCGGTGATCTCGATGCCCTGATCGGCCAGCAGCGCGTCCCGGGCATGGGAATGCGTGTCGGACGCGGACGCCAGGCGCGGCATCGCGGGGCTTTTGGCGGGTCCGGAGGCAAGCTGTTCGAGCATGGACAGCTGTGCGGAAGAATCGGGTTGTGCGGGCAGGCCGGCGCGCAGGGACTCGAGCCGGCCCGGATCCGATGCCAGAGCGGCCACCGCGGCAGCCAGTGCATCGGGCTCGGGGGCGAACAGCAGGCCGTCGCGGCCGTCGTCGATGCGCTCGATGAAACTGCCGGTGCGGGTCGCCAGCGGCACCAGTCCCAGCGTGCGGGTCTCGGTCAGCACGTAGTTCCAGGTTTCGGCGACGGTGGACAGGAACAGCACCGCCTGCGCGCCGATGCGCGCCAGGTGCCGCGGCAGCTCCTCGCGGCGATAGTCGAGCACGATGTCGACGCCGGGCTGGCCGAAAAAGCGCATGCCGTGGTGCCCGCAGCCGAGCAGCGTGATGCGGGCGTGCGGCCGCAGTCGAGGCAAGGCCTGCTCCAGCAGCCCCAGCCCCTTGCCCGGCGACAGTCGACCGACGACGACCAGATTGAGCCGTCCGTCCGCAAGCGGACGCGGCTCCACTGCAGGCGTGCCTTCCGGCCAGCCGGCAAAGCCGTGCCCAATCACGCGGGCATGGCCGAGCGGATCGCCGGTCAGTGCCTGCCAGCGTTCCATCACCTGGCGGGTCGGGGCCAGCAGCGGGATCCCTTGTTCGCGCACCTGCCGCAGCCACTCCGAGGCCAGTTCGCGCCAGCGGCTGGCGTCGGTGTCGGCGAACAGGAAACCATCGCGGTTGTCGGCAATGGCCTGGTCGAGGTCGATGCGGCCGCCTGTGCCCCGGTAGTCGAACGGGTCGCGGTCGAGCACCGGCCAGGCGGGATAGAAATCGTGCAGCACCTGCAGGGTGGGCAGACCGGTGTCGAGCGCGTCCAGGGCGTGACCGATCAGGGACGACACGACCACGCGGTCGATGGCGTAGCGTTCGATCAGCCCGGCGAGAATTGCGCGATGGTGGGCATGCCCGATCACCGTTCCGGCGATGGCCGGCGACAGGGTCCAGCGGCGGATGCAGGCCCGACCGGGGCCGGCTGCGTACAATTTCAGGTACTGGCCGTGGACCTTGCCGTCGGTTCGGCCGCCGGCCGAAAGGACCAGGTGATCGTGCCCGCGGTCGGCGGCGATGATGTCGGTGATCCAGCGCGCCACGCCGCCGCCCCAGTCATGGCTGATGTGGAGCACCACCGGCCGGCGCTCGAAGCCGAACAGGGGCAGGGGTCGCGAGTGGCCCTCGACCAGCAGTTCGGTGACGCCCCGTCGCAGGTGGCCGAGTGCGGCGCGCACATCCGGCCTGGGCTCGTTCCCGCTTTCCGGCTTGCGGCCCGGGTCGTGGACCCAGCCTCCGTCATAGACCATGCACTGATGACTGCCGGCCTGCCGGCAAGCATCATCGACCCGGCCGGGGGCGATCAGCGCGAATCCCTCCGGCGCATGCCGGATCGGCGCCCAGCGCAGCTCGGCGGCGGCCAGGATCAGCGAGTCCAGCACGCGAGAGTCGGGCAGGCCTTCGACACCGCTGAGCGGATTGAGGGCGGCGTCGTGGTTGCCCGGCAGGGTCAGTAGCGGCGGACAGTCGGCGGAAGCGAAGATGTGGTGCAGGCGATCGGCGAAGCGGTCGGGCAGGGTCAGCCCCGCGCTCAGGATCACGACGCCGTGATCCATCGCAGGTTCAGGCAGCGACGGCAGCCACTGCCACCAGGGCCCGCGCGCCGTCTCGATCAACTCGACGCCGTCGGGCGCCGGGTCGCCGGTGCACAGTACGCGCGCACCCGGCAGCCAGCCGGTCAGCTGGTCGAACCAGGCGCGTGGCACCGTGCCGCCGGGTTCGGCCAGCACGACCACCAGCGGTGCGGCGTGCGCTGTTCGGCTTGTCGGTTCGGCTTCGGTCACCGGCTCTGGCGTGATTACGGGAGTAGGGTGGACTGACCAGCCCGGCGGTATACTGCCGGGGTCCGGATTCTGCCGGACGGGTCCTCGAGTCCAAACGCTCAATTATCCTTCAACATCTGGCATCTGTCACCTCGCGCCATGACCGGCAAACGTCGACGACGTCCACCGAAGAAGACATCCGCGGCGAAGCGACGACCGGCTGGCCGTCGCTGGTGGCTGCCGCCGCTCCTTTTCCTGTCCGGGCTGGCAATCGGCCTGCTCGGCCCGTGGATCTGGTGGCTGGACCGGGAGGCTTCGCTGCGCTTTGCCGACCGCCACCTGACCGAGGCCAGCCGGGTTTACGCCCGGCCCCTGGAATTGCACGACGGCCTGCGACTGTCCCTGGCCGACCTGGTGGTCGAGCTGGAGGCATCCGGATTGCGCTCCGGGACGACCGATCGCCCGGGTCGCTTCAGCCGGCAGGGCGAGCGCCTCGAACTGCACCTGCCCGCTTTCGTGTTCCCCGATGGACCCCAGCCGGCGCTGAGGGCGGCGCTTTCGCTGCGCGCCGGGCGCGTCGAGCTGGAAGGAGACGCGGCTTCGCTGCGCCTGCCCCCGGCCGAGATCGGGCGACTGCTGCCGCTCGACGATCGCATCCGGACGCCGGTCGCGCTGGGCGACTTTCCAGCGTTGCTGGTCACCGGGGTGCAGGCGGTCGAGGACCGGCGTTTCAAGCATCATCATGGCGTCGATCCGCGCGGCCTGCTGCGCGCTTTCCGGGCCAACCTGCGACACGGCCGCGTGGTCCAGGGCGGAAGCACCATCACGCAGCAGCTGGTCAAGAACCTGTTCCTCACGCCCGAGCGCAATCTGCTGCGCAAGTTCAACGAGGCGATCATGGCGGTCAGTCTCGAATTGCGCTTTTCCAAGAGCGCCATCCTCGAGGCCTGGCTGAACGAGGTTTATCTGGGACAGGACGCTGCCCGCGCAATCCACGGCTTTGGCGGGGCCTCCGAGTACTACTTCGGCCAGCCGGTGCAGGCGCTGGATCCGGGCCAGATCGCGCTGCTGGTCGGCATGGTGCGCGGCGCCTCCTGGTACCACCCCCTGCGCAATCCCGAGCGGGCCCGGCAGCGACGCAACCAGGTGCTGGCGATCTTTCACGAAACCGGCCTGATCGACGCCGCCACCCGGGCCCGGTATGCGAACGCCGGGCTGGGGCTGAATCCCGGTCTGCTCTCCGGTGGCAGCCAGTATGCGGCGTTCATGGACCTGGTCGGGCGGCAGCTGCGGGCCGACTATCGCGACCGCGACCTGCGAGGTCGCGGGCTGCGCATCTTTACCACCCTGGCGCCCTCGGCCCAGCGCCAGGCCGAGCGGGCGCTGGCCAGCGGCCTGGCCGAAGTCGAGCGCGAGCCCGATTCGCTCCAGGGTGCGCTGGTGCTGCTCGAGCCACAGGGTGGCGAGGTGCGTGCGCTGGTCGGTGATCGCCAGGGCGGGCGGCGCGGGTTCAATCGCGCGCTCGATGCCCGTCGACCGGTCGGTTCGGTGATCAAGCCCCTGACGAATCTGCTGGCGCTGGCCCGTCCCGAACGGTTCACCCTGGTCACGCCGCTGGAGGATGAACCCCTGACGCTCGAAATTGCCGGATCGGAGCCCTGGCAGCCGGTCAATCACGACCACGTCAGCCACGGTACCGTCCCACTGCTCGAGGCGCTGGCCCAGTCCCACAACCAGGCCAGCGTGCGGCTTGGTCTGGAAGTGGGTGTGGATGCGCTGTTCAGGCTGATGCGGCAGCTCGGCGTCGAGCCCGGCCGGGATGTGCATCCGTCCGCCTTCCTGGGTGCCGTCAGTCTCACACCGCTGCAGGTCGCCCAGCTCTACCAGCCGCTGGCCGCAGAAGGCTACAGCGCCCCGGTGCGAGCGATTCGCGAAGTGATGGATGCCGAAGGTGAACTGGTCGGTCGCTACCCGCTGCGACTCAAACCGGTGGCCGAGCGCGAAGCACTGGCCCTGCTGGACTTTGCCCTGCGCCGCGTGGTCACCCACGGAACGGCGCGTTCGCTCTCAGGCTTGTTGCCGTCGGATCCGGGCGTTCGCGGCAAGACCGGTACGACCAACGACCAGCGCGATGCCTGGTTCGTCGGCTACACGGCCGACTGGCTGGGGGTGGTCTGGGTCGGGCGCGACGACAATCTGCCGGCGGGCGTCGGCGGCGCCCGCACGGCGCTTCCGGTCTGGGCGCGGCTGTTCGCACAGCTGCCGCTGCGTCGCGTGCAGCCTGGTTGGCCCGACAGCCTGGAATGGTTCTGGATCGACTGGCCGCAAGCGCGGCTGGCCGACGAGCACTGCCCCGGTGCAGTCGCCATTCCCTTCGTTGCCGGCAGCCGGCCGAGCGATCTGTCGGAGTGCATCGAGCGCCGCGGGGTCTGGCCGTTCAGGCGCTGAACGGGTCCGAGGCGGGTTACCATGTCGCACATCGTCCATGGGCATCAGCGACAGTCAGAAGATGAACAAGCAAAGCAGTCATTCCGCCGCTCTTGCCGGGCTGATGGTCGCGGCCGTCTTCGGGCTGGCGGCCTGCGCCTGGCAGCCGACGCTCGACGATCCGGACGTGGCCGAACAGGTACGAGCTCCCGCCGGCGGCGAGGAATCGCGCGGGTTGCAGGTCTATCCGCTGCGGAACCCTGCCGTTCGGGAGCTCGAGAGAGCGGCCGAGGCGGCGCAGGCGGAAGGCCGCCTCGATCGCGCCGAGTCGCTGCTCGAACGCGCCATCCGCATCGAGTCGCGCGACCCCGAGCTGCTGCAGCGGATGGCCGAATTGCAGTTGGCGCGGGGCGACTGGGAGCAGGCCGAGCATCACGCGATGCGATCGTGGGAGCTCGGTCCCCAGGTCGGTGATCTTTGCCGGCGCAACTGGCAGGCCATGGCAATCGCGCGCGAACGCAGCGGGCAGGTGATTGCTGCCGGGCAGGCGCGCGAGCGGCTGGGAATCTGTCGCCTCGAGCCGCCCGAGCGCTTCTGAGGCAGGCGCGCCGGGATGCCCCTTTCTCTGGCAGAGCTTTTCGGCGCAGACGGCCCGCTGGCCCGGGCCCTGCCGGCCTTTCGACCGCGGAGCGGACAGCTCGAACTGGCTCAAGCCATCGACGCCTGCCTGGATGGCGGGCAGGATCTCGTGGCCGAGGCCGCCACCGGAACCGGCAAGACCCTGGCCTACCTGGTACCGGTCCTGCTGGGCGGGGCACGAACCATCATTTCCACCGGAACGCTCAACCTGCAGGACCAGCTGTTTCGACGTGATCTGCCGCTGGCGCTCGAAGCGCTGCGTGTGGAACGCAGGGTGGCATTGCTCAAGGGGCGGGCCAACTATCTGTGCCTGCATCGTCTGGAGCGACACGTTTCCGAGCCCGAACTGTTCGAAGGGGTCATCGACGACCTGCGCAGCGTCCGGCGCTGGGCACGCCATACCGAACGCGGCGAGATCAGCGAAGTCGACCAGATTCCGTCCTCTTCGCAGGTCTGGCCGCTGGTGACCTCGACCCAGGACAACTGCCTTGGTGGCGATTGCCCCTTCCTGTCCGATTGCCACCTGGTGCAGGCGCGCCGGCGCGCGCAGGACGCAGACGTGGTAGTCGTCAATCACCATCTGCTGTTTGCCGACATGGCGCTCAAGCAGACCGGGTTCGGCGAGGTACTGCCCGGCGCCGAGGCGGTGGTCATCGACGAGGCCCACCAGGTGCCCGATACGGCCATGCGCTTCTTCTCGCGCGGCGTCAGTGCCTGGCAGCTGCGCGAGCTCGGCCGCGATGCGCTGGCGGCCTGCGCCGGTGCCGCCGGCAGCCTCGGACTGCTGCGCGAACCGATCGAGCAGTTGCGCGCCGGTCTCGATCAGACCATCAGCTGCTGCGCCGATCTGCCTGCCCGGGGCGAATTTTCGGCACTTGTCGACCAGCTCGACGAACTGCACGGCCTGGCCCGGGCGCTGCATGGCCTGGCCGCGGCACTCGATCCGCTGGCCGAGCGCTCGCGTGACCTGGCCAACTGCGCCGAGCGCGCCGTGCTGCTGCACGATGGACTGCGGGCCTTCCTCGAAGGCCAGGAAGGCCATGTGCGCTGGTTCAGTGCCAGGCGCGGCCGCTTCCAGCTCAACCTCACGCCGCTGGATGTGGCCGCACCCCTGAAGGAACTGCGCGAACGGGTTCCCGCACCCTGGGTGATGACTTCGGCCACGCTGGCCGTCAATGGTCGTTTCGAGCATTTCACCCGGCGGCTGGGGTTGGAGGGCCAGCGTGAGCTGGTGGTGGAAAGCCCGTTCGACTATTCCGCCCAGACCCGTTTGTGGATCCCCGAGGACCTGCCCGAGCCGCGCGATCCGGCGCATACCGAGACCCTGCTGGAGCGGGTGCAGCCGGTGCTGCAGGCAGCCGGCGGCCGTGCGTTCTTGCTGTTTACCTCGCATCGGGCGCTGCAGCGCGCGGCTCAGTGGCTGCGTTCGCACAGCGATTTCAGACTGCTCATCCAGGAGGAGGCGCCGCGGCACGTGCTGCTGGAACGATTCCGCTCGCAGCCGAACAGCCTGCTGCTCGGGGCGGCCAGCTTCTGGGAGGGTGTCGATGTGCCGGGGCGGGCGCTGAGCGTGGTGGTCATCGACAAGCTGCCCTTCGCCGCGCCCGACGACCCGGTGCTCGAGGCCACGCTCCGGGCCGTCCGGGAGGCCGGCGTGAACCCCTTCACCAGCGTGCAGTTGCCGCAGGCCGTGCTGGCGCTCAAACAGGGTGCCGGCCGCCTGATTCGCCAGTCCGACGACTTCGGCGTGCTGGTGCTCGGCGATCCGCGCATCCTGCACAAGCCCTATGGCCGCATCTTTCTCAAGAGCCTGCCGCGCATGACCCGTGCGAGGTCGGCGCACGAGGCGGCCGGATTCCTGCGCGAGCGGCTGGCGGCATGATCCGGCTCGCGGTCGAGGCGGCGACCGATTTCTGCTCCGTGGCCCTGGCGGTGGACGGTGACGTGTGTGTTCGTGAAGATCTGGCGCCCAGGCGCCATGCCGAACTGCTCGTTCCGTGGATTCGGGAACTGCTGGCCGAGTGTGGTATCGGCTTTTCCGACCTGGATGCCCTGGCGGTCTCGCGCGGCCCCGGCGGATTTACCAGCCTGCGAATCGGACTCGGCGTGGTGCAGGGAATCGGGCTGGCGCATGATCTGCCGATTCACGCCGTCTCCACCCTGGCCGCGCTTGCCCATTGCGCGGACCCCGGCGGGCACTCGAGCCATGTTCTCGCGCTTCTGGATGCGCGCATGTCCGAAGTCTACGCCGCCTGCTTCGAGACCCGCGATGGTGCTCGCCGGCTCGTCGGCTCCGAATCGGTCGGGTCACCGGGCTTGCTGACGCTTCCGCATGATGGGCCGTGGCTGGTCGCCGGTTCGGGCCTGGTCAGCTACGCCGGTGAACTCGAGCGAGTCCTTGCCGGGAAGGTTTCGGCCAGGCGTCCGGAGGTCTGGCCGAATGCCCGCAGCGTGCTCGCGCTGGCCGATACCGTCGAGCCCGTTCCGGCCTGGGATCTCGAGCCGAAGTACGTCAGGGACGACGTTGCCAACTGACGCACGATCGTGCATTGCGCGGCTCCGTGTGCGAGCCGGGGAACCTCCGAACATCTCCGCGCGAAGCGGTGGCGGCCGGAGCTCCCGATTCAGCCCAGCCGGCGAAACAGCTGGTCGTAACGTCGGGCGATCTCCTGCCAGCTCAGTTTGCGGGCCATTTCGTGGCCGGCCCGGCCGAGGGACACGCGCCGGTCGCTGTCGCCGAGCAGCTCCACCACCGTTCGGGCGAATGCGTCCCAGTCGTCCCGGATCAGTAGCTGGCGGCCGTCCTCGACGGGCAGCCCCTCGCAGCCCTTGCTGGTGCTGACGACCGGCAGCCCGGCCGCGAAGTAGTCGAGAATCTTCATCCGGGTGCCGCCGCCGGAGACCAGCGGTACGATCGCCAGGCTGCCGGCCTTCAGCGGGCCGGCCAGCTCGGCCAGGCTGCCGGGCAGGCGCACGTCGGGATGCTGGATGGCAGCCGGCGGTTCGCTGCCGATGGCGAGCAGTTGCACGCGATGGCCCAATCGCTCCAGCCGCGGCATGAGCTCCTCGACGATGATCAGCAGCGCCTGGCGGTTCGGCGGGTAGGAGAACGTTCCGTGGTAGACAAGCACCGGTCGATCCGGGTCGAGGCCGAATTCGCCTTGCAGGTCGGCAGGCTCGGCCGCATCGAAGCGCTCCAGGTCCACGCCGTGTGGAATGGTCAGCAGGTTGGCCGGTTCCAGGCCGTCCTCGATCAGCTGCAGCCGGTCGCGATCGGATACGCACACCACTGCATCCATCGAGTTGGCCAGTTTCAGTTCACCCTGTTTGAAGCTTTCGAAAGCGCGCTGCGACAGACCATTGACCTGCTCGGCCAGGCGCTGGTACTCGACATTGTGCTCGGCCAGTACGGCACGGCCACCATTGAGCAGGCGGCAGATGCGGGCGGCCTGGGCATAGGCCGGGAACTCGGCCAGCGCCGTCGAGGCGCCGATGCGACGTCCCACCCATGCAGCGCGCAGGCCGTAGCCCGGGTCGTAGAGCGGCCAGTACAGAAAGGCGTTGCTTGCGGGCAATCCGCGCAGTCGGTGAAGCAGGTGACTGATCATCCTCGGCAGGGCGAGCAGGCGCAGCCAGAGCGGCAGCGCCATGGCGTGAACCCCCTGCTCGTCGACCCGCCAGTAGCGGTGCCGATCGGCGGTGACGATGGCGACGGGGCGCCCGGCGGCGGCCAGCCCCCTTGCCGTCTTCACGATCTTCACCGCGGCACCGTGATCGGTGGGAAACAGGTCGGAGCGGGTGATGACGACCACGCCGTCACCGGCAAGCTGGCGGCGAAACGGACTGAGCATCGTTCGGGCGAGCATGCCCAGCAGGCTCGGACGTCGCTCCATCACCTGGGGCGCATTGCCGGCATCGACGCGCCTGCGCGGGCTGCGTTTCCGGGGCGCCTCGAGCCAGCTCAGCAGCGGACCGATACAGCGATCGGCGGCGAAGTCTCGGGCCGCCAGTGCCTGTGCACCAGCGGCCTTGCGTTGCCAGGTCTCCGGTTGCTCGAGCGCTTCGCGCACCGCTTCACCGGCCTGTTCGGGCGTGGCGACCAGCCAGCCAGCGTCGAGTTCGCGCACTTGCCCGGCGATCGGCAGAAAGTCGTTGATCAGCACGGGCAACCCGGCTTCCAGGAATGACGCGATCCTGAAGGGCTGGGCCAACTCGCGTTCGAAGTTGGCCTCGGCCAGCTCCACCCCGACATGCGCCTGGCTGGCCAGGAAGCTGTGCCACTGCTGCCAACAGACCAGGCCGTGTTCCTCTGCATCGGCCCCGAGCTGCCTGGCACCGAAATGGTGCAGGCGCACCCGCCCGTTCAGATCGGCCGCGACCAGCGGTTCGAGCCAGGCGTCGGCATTGCGCCACGGCCACTGACGGCCACCGGTGGCCAGTACCAGCGGCTGGCCATGATCTTGTCGCGGGCGGCTGGGTGCGTTGACCGCAATCGGCACTTCGATGACGGGCATGTTCTGGCGCAGGTCGTCGCCGGCGGACAATAGCCAGGCGCCGAGCAGGCTGCGTTGGAGTGAATTGCCGACCAGCATCAGATCGGTGCGCGCCAGGGCTTCGACGTAGCGCCGGATGTAGCGCCTGGTCGCCAGCGGGTCGACGAAATGGGCCTCCAGTGGCCGCGGCGCGATGCAGTCGGCCACGACCGGCAAATGGCAGTCGGCCGGCAGCTGTTCGGCAAGTTGCCAGTAGCCGAGGATCAGGCAGTCGGGGCGTTCCTGCTCGATGCTCTCGGCAATGCTCTCGTCCGTCCACGCATCGCGCCAGCGGTGCAGGGTGTCGATGCCGTGTGCTTGCAGGGCCCGCATGAGGCGGTCGGCCCGCAGCTGATTTCCGGTGGCCGGAGCAGCGGGGTCGAAGGGTGCTTCTGCCGTCAGGTAGAGGATCCGCATGCCGTTCAGCGCGCCGTGCCGTCGAGCCGGAGGGTTTCGAGCAATTCGAAGCCGCGCTGCCGGCCATCGGCCCGGTAGCGATCGACAATGTCTCGGCATCGGTCGGCGCTGGCCTCGATCAGGCTCTTCTTGACCGCGGCCACCTGGGCCGGCGGCATGCTGAAATGTGTCACACCCAGGCCGAGCAGCAGCCGGGCTGCGCGCTCGTCGCCGGCCAGCTCGCCGCAGACCATGACTTCCAGGCCGTGACACCGGCCGGCCTCGACGGTGCGTGCCAGCAGCTCCACAACGGCCGGGTGGGCCGGATCGTACAAGTAGCTCACCAGTTCATCCTGGCGATCGATGGCCAGCACATACTGGATCAGGTCGTTGGTGCCGATGGACAGGAAGTCCAGTTTGGTCGCCATGGCTTGGACGTTCAGTGCAGCGGCGGGGGTTTCGATCATGCCGCCGACCGGTATCTCGGGGTCGATCGACAGGCCCTTCGAGCGCAGCGCCTCGCGGCATTCGGCGATGAGCTGTCGCGCCAGGCTGACTTCTTCCACCGTCGTGAGCATGGGCAGCAGAATCCGCACCGGTCCCTCCGCGGAAGCGCGCAGGATGGCCCGCAGCTGGTCCCGGAACAGGTCGGTGACCGAAAGCGACAACCTCAGTCCGCGCAGGCCCAGGGCCGGATTCGGGCCGCGCGTCAGGGCGAGCGAGTCGGGCAACTTGTCGCCACCGGCATCGAGCGTGCGAATGGTCAACGGCTTGCCGCCCATGGCGCGCAGGGCGTTGCAGTAGGCGCGGTACTGCGTTTCCTCGTCCGGAACGTGCTGGTCCAGGAACAGGTACTCGGTTCGCATCAGGCCGATGCCATCGACCCCGACCGTCATGCAGCGCTCGAACTCGACCGGCAGTTCGGCGTTGCCGAACAGGTGGAACGACAGGCCATCGGAGGTGCACGAACGCAACGAGAGGTATCGCTTGAGCTCGCCGCGATGGCGCAGGCTCGAGGCCTGCTTGTCGGCGTAGTGGCGGCGAAGACCGTCATCAGGGCTGACCAGCACCGCGCCGTAGTGACCGTCCAGAACGACGGGCTCGCCCTCGTCCAGCAGCTCGAGAGCGTGATGCACGCCGACCACCATGGGGATTTCCAGGCTGCGCGCCAGAATGGCCGTATGCGACCAGGGCCCGCCGTGTTCGGTGACCAGTCCCGCCACCTTGCGCTGGCTGAGGATGGTGAGGTCGGCCGGGGTCAGTTCGGTCGCGACCAGCACGGTGTCATCGAGGTGATGGGGTACCTGTGTGCCAAACAGCGCCGAGGGCTGCTCGGCCAGCTCGCGCTGGATCAGGTTGATCACCTGCTCGAGATCCTCCCGCCGCAATGCGAGGTACTCGTCATCGATGCGCCGGAACGCTTCCTGCAGCTGCTCCCCCTGCTGCGCCAGGGCCCACTCGGCATTGATGCGATCGTCCCGGATCCGCTCGCAGGCCGGCTCGATCAGCATCGGGTCCTCGAGGATCAGGCGATGGGCGACCAGGAGTTCGCGCGCCGTTTCGCCGCCGCCCTCTCCGACGCGCTCGAGAACCCCGGCGAGAAACCGGTCGCCGCGCTGAACGGCCTGCCGAAGCCGCTCGATCTCGGCGTCGACGGCGCCGGATTCGAGGTGGTATTCGGGCAGCGCCAGCTCGCCGGGTGTGAGCCGGTGAACCTTGCCGAGGGCGATTCCCGCGGTCACGCCGATACCGGTGAGGGTCAGGCTCATTCGCTCTCTCCGAAGCGCGCGGCGACGAGATCGCGTATCGCCGCCGCCGCCGATTCTTCGTCGCGGCCGTCCACTTCCAGGGTCAGTCGACTGCCGCAGGGCGCGGCCAGCAGCAGCACGCCCATGATCGACTTGGCATTGACTCGCCTGCCGTCGTGGCTCAGCCAGACCTGGCTGTCGAAGCGTGAGGCAGTCTGCACCAGCTTGCTGGCGGCTCGCGCATGCAGACCGAGCCGGTTGACCAGTTCGATTTCCAGGCTGGTCATCTCTCGACAATGCCCTGGGTTCCGCCGGTGATCGCGAGTCCGGCCAAGGTATCCGGGGGCTGGCCGGCATGATTGATGACCTTGAGCAGCATCGGCAGGTTGAGACCGGACACCACCGGCGTGCCGCGTTCCGAGGCCACCTGCGCGGCGAGGTTGTGCGGTGTCGCGCCGGGCAGGTCGGTCAGCACCAGCGCGCCGTGGGCATCGGCTCCCGAGGCCAGTGCGGTGCGCAACGCGTCAAGGGTATGCTCGACATCGGCCCGATAGCTGACCGCGACGGTGACCACCGACAGCGGCTGACCGAGAATGGTTTCCGCCTCGTGCCGGATGGCTTCGCCGAGCCCGTCGTGGGTGACCAGGATGATGCCGGTCACTGCTCGAGCTCCCGATGGCTGACCAGCACGCGGACCCCGTCCTTGCGAAGCTCGCCGGCGATCCGGTCGACGACGTAGACCGAGCGGTGCTGGCCGCCGGTGCAGCCGATCGCAACCGTGACCAGGCTGCGCTGGTCCTCGGCCAGCGCCGGCAGCCAGCGCCGGATGAAGGCCATGATGTCCTGGCAGAAGTCGTCGACGATGGCGTGTGATTCCAGGAATTCACGCACTCGCTGTTCCAGGCCCGTGTGGGCGCGCAGTCCGGGTTGCCAGTGCGGGTTGGGCAGGCAGCGCGCGTCGAACACCATGTCCACATCGCGCGGCACACCGCGCTTGAAGGCAAACGACTCCAGCACGAGGGACTGCACCGACTCGTTTTCGGTCACGCCGATGGCGCGCCAGACCTGTCGTCGCAGCTGGTGGATATTGCTCTCGGAGGTGTCGATGATCCAGTCGGACCTGGCCCGGATCGGCGCCAGCAGCTCGCGTTCGGCGGCGATCGCGGTTTCCACCCCTCCCAGGTCGCTGAGGGGGTGACGCCGCCGGGTTTCGCTGAAGCGGCGCACCAGGACCTTCTCGTCGGTGTCGAGATAGAGCAGCTTGAACAGACGGTCCCCGGGGAGCGAATCGAGCAGCTCGGGCAGCCTTTCCAGGCCTTCCGGGCCGGAGCGGGCATCGATGCCGATGGCCACGCGCGGATAGCGCTCGGGTTGGCTGCGAACCTCGCGCGCCAGATCCGGAAGCAGGCCGCCGGGAAGGTTGTCGACGCAGTAGTAGCCAAGATCCTCCAGCGCGTGCAGCGCCACGGTCTTGCCGCTGCCCGACAGCCCGGAGATGATGATCAGCGGACTATTCTGCATGGTTCATCCGTCTTCATTGCTTGTCGGCCAGCAGGCGCCCGTGGCGTTCGACGAACTCGGCGGCGGCGTCGAAGCCCTTCATGCGCAGCATGAAGTCGCGTACCGCGGCTTCGGCAATGACCGCCATGTTGCGGCCGGCAAGCACCGGCAGGTTGATCTGGGGGATGCGCAGGTCGAGCACCTGGCGCTGGGAATCGTCACCCTGCAGCCGGTCGATCTCGCCGCTGTCGTCATGCGGCAGGTGCAGGTGGATGATCAGGCGCAGATACTTGCTCGCCTTGATTGCCGCATCGCCGAACATGCGCCGGATGTTGAGAATGCCCAGGCCGCGCACTTCCAGGCATTCCTTGAGAACCGGCGGGCAGGAGCCCTCGACGATGTCCGGCGTGAGCTGGGTGAATTCCGGCGCATCGTCGGCGATCAGGCGGTGCCCCCGCGTGAGCAGCTCCAGCGCCAGCTCGCTCTTGCCGGTGCCCGACTCGCCGGTGATCAGCACGCCGATGGTGAAGATCTCCATGAAGACGCCGTGCAGGGTCTCGCGGCGGGCCAGGCGGCGGGAGACCTGGTACTCGAGAAAGTTGATCAGTTCCCAGTCGTTCTGGCTCGAGGTCAGAACCGGTGTGTCGGTTTCCCCCGCCAGCCGGACCAGGTCATCGGCCACCTCCAGCCCGTTGGCGACAATGATCGCCGCCGGTCGCGCGTCCATGATGCGGGCCAGGGTTTCCCAGCGGGTTCGGGCATCGAGCCCTTCGAGCCAGTCGTATTCCTCGCGGCCGATGATCTGAATGCGGGTCGAATGGATCAGGTTCAGGAATCCGACCAGGGACGGGCGCGAGTGGAATCCGGACGGCTCGATCTCCCGCTTCGCCGCTTCCGATTTGCCGTTGACCCAGCGCAGGTCGAGACGCTCGGAGAACTGCTCGAACAGTTCGGCCGGTGTGACGCGCGGGTTCATCAGGCCCGGGCATCGGCCGGGTTGGCCGACAGCAGACGTAGCAGCTCGTCGGGCTCGTCGATCCTGCGCAGTGCATCGCGCTGGCTGTCCTGTCCGAGCCGCTCGGCCATTTCGGCCAGCAGCCTCAGGTGGGTGTCGGTGCATCGCCCGGGTACGGCGAGGGCGAAGAACAGGTCGACCTTCTCGTGGTCCGGCGCGTCGAAATCGATCGGCCGATTGAGCCGAATCATGGCGCCGGATACTTGCTCCTGGCCTTCCACCCGGCCGTGCGGAATGGCGACGCCGTGCCCCAGCCCGGTCGAGCCCAGCCGTTCGCGCTGGCAGAGACTGTCGAAGATGTCGCGCGCGCTGGCGCTGCCCGGCGCCGCGGCCAGCAGGTCGGCGGCCTTCTCGAGCAGGGTCTTCTTGCTCGACACCGAAATCCCGACCGCGATCCGGTCGGGTGCGAGAACGTCCACCAGCTGCATCAGTGCAGTCCCCTTGCGTGAGCCGTCTCAGCCGGCCTCCGCCGGGCGAGTGCTGCGATGATCGGTGACCCGGTCCTTGTGCCGGCGAACCTGGCGATCGAGCTTGTCGATCAGTGCGTCGATCGCCGCGTACATGTCCTCGGCTTCGGCGTTGGCGTGAATCGGGTTGGTGCGGCCGCCGACACTGATGGTGCCTTCGACGGTGTGCATCAGCTTCTCCAGATGAAGCACGAAATGCGCTGAAATCAGATGATCGAAATGGCGTTCCAGCCGCTCGGTCTTCTCCGCGACGTAGGCTCTCAGAGCCTGCGTGATTTCAACGTTCTGTCCGGTAATCTCCAGTTGCATCGGGTTGCTCCTTGTCGCACCAGTCAATGTTAATACAGTCCGGCGGGCGGTTCAGCCTGTTTGCAGCCGCGCGGCACGTCTGCGCTGCGCCGAGCCGGGAATGCCGAGCTGCTCGCGGTACTTCGCGACCGTTCTCCGGGCCAGTTGAATGCCGGTCTCGGAGAGGCGGTCGGCCAGTGCCTGATCGGACAACGGCTTGCCGGGAAGTTCCTCGCTGATGAGTCGGCGCAGGCGCGCCTTGACCGCGGTGGCCGCCACCTGCTGGCCGTCGCGGGTGTCGATGCCGACCGAGAAGAAATACTTCAGCTCGAAGGTGCCGCGCGGCGTGTGGGCGTACTTCTGGGTTGTCGCACGCGAGACCGTCGACTCGTGTACACCGACCGACTCGGCCACCTCGCGTTGGAGCAGGGGCCTGAGCCCTGTCTCGCCTTCGCTGAAGAATGCGTGCTGGCGCTCGACGATGGCACGGGTCACGGCCAGCAGGGTCTGGTTGCGCATCTCCAGGCCGCTGATCAGCCAGCGAGCTTCCTGCAGGCGATCCTTGAGGTATTTCCTGTCGTCCCCCTTGGCCTTGCGTGCCATGCTGACGTACAGGTCGTTGAGTTGCAGCCCGGGGTCGTTGTCGGGATTGAGCGTGACGCGCCAGCCGTTCTCGGCCGGGTGAACGTACACGTCGGGCACGATGTAGTTTTCGTCGTCGCTGCTGAATCGCGAACAGGGGTGGGGATTGCAGCGCCGGATCACGGCCAGGGCCGCCTGGATCTCGGATTCGCTCACGCCGGTTGCTCTCATCATCCCCTTGACGTCCTGCTTGCCCAGGGCATCGAGATGACGTTCAACGAGGTGGCAGGCCAGTCCCAGTGCCGGCGTGCTGGACGGCATGGCCTTGAGCTGCACCAGCAGGCTCTCGCCGATACTGCGGCTGGCCACGCCGATCGGCT